>Ga0082212_10002767_pt1 | contig 25260 bp, 22 predicted proteins | sample TergutNt197P3_FD_71548 | JGI IMG/M metagenome (GOLD analysis project Ga0082212, IMG submission 71548) | Neocapritermes taracua P3 segment gut microbial communities from Petit-Saut dam, French Guiana - Nt197 P3 | ecosystem: Host-associated > Arthropoda: Insects > Digestive system > Gut ...
TGCCATGAGCGCCATGAGCACAGTCTGCATCTCTTCATCTCTGGCCGTCAGTTTCTCGATACACTTCTCCGTTTCAATCAGCATATCGGAAAGAATGTCAATCCTGTCGTTGATTTCCTGCTCGTTCACGAAGTCATCCTCCTGTAAAAAGGGCGCGGGAGCGAAAACAACACTCTATCACGTCAGGACGAAAAAATAACAACGGCGTAGGCAGAGCAAGGCCGCCATCGCCGACCGAACCCTCGGTGTGCCTCTGCTTACCTCTTATTGTCATCTGGGCGGCGCCTTAATGGACGAAGCCCGCTTGTGGGGCTTCGTCTGTTCCGAAGTGAATTTCAGGTAGCTTGTATACCTGGAAAATTCTCAAAGGTTCTCAAACTCCCGCTTTGGGAACTTTAGGAACAATTACAAGAACATCTTGTGTGTTATCATTCCTGCCACCGTTTCGATGATCGCCACTATGGGTCCCCCCTCCATGAGTGTTGCCGCCATGGCGTCCGTTGTCTTTGGAGACAGTGTAGGTGTCATAGGGTGTATTTTTGTATTGGTTGCTCAGGTCGTAGTACTCGAAATTCACTTGATTCCCCTTTACCTTCACCAGGAGATACCCAGGGGTCTTATTTTGGAGATATTTCGCGGTGGACAAGGGAAGATTTTTCTCCATATACGCCAAGCTGCCAACTTTGCCATTCACCAGGTACGGATAATACAAGTTGTCCTTGACATAAAGATTGCCTGCGTTGTTGAACAGCTCATAATATTTCAGACCGCTGCCTGTTGTTGATGTAAAATATATGGTTCCTTTGGGATTATGTGCAGAGGACGCACCGTCTCCACCCTGTATCAGCCCGACGTTGGGAACGCCGCTGGCTCCTGTTTTGTCCGGCACACCATCATACATCGGATAACTGCGTGCGTAGACATGGTCGTGTCCGGCCAGAACGAAATCGACACCATACTTATCCATCAATTTCTCAAATCCGGCTTCCACATAGTATTGAATATCCCGATCAGCCACATGGTCAGCTACACTGGCTGTGGACTTGTGGTGCTGCACAAACACCCAGTCATACCTGCCCGCATAATCTTGTGTCGCCGCCTGCAGCGTTTGATCATACAGAGCACTATAATTTGCGGCAACTTCTTTGCTCTCCGGGTAGCCAGCGTCGTTGAGGACCACAAACAGAGCGTTGTTGTACAGGTAATAATAATTACCGGCAACCTCCATATCCTGATACTGCTGGTTTGTGGCATTTCCAGCGTTGATAACCGGGGCAAAGTTCTGCAAGTTAGGGAGGCTGAAGTGATAATTGAACAGATAGTGCCTGTCATGGTTCCCCACCGCCGGGGCATAAGGGATGCTTCTCAGTTCGCTCGGCGCAAAGAAGTTCGCGTATTCCGCTTCGCTGCCGTTGCTTGTCATGTCAACCTGGTCACCCACGCCGGCAATGAAGTTAACCCCTTTGGCCTTAATGGCGCTCACTGTATCCTGCCAGCCTTGTTTGGTGGTTCCCACAGCGCCGCCCGGCTGATAAGAGCTTGTCACATCCTGGCTGCCTGTGGTAAGCTGGGGATCTCCAGTCACAGCAAAGCTGAAGAAGCCTGCCGCACCGGTTTTGAAACTATACACCTTGCTGAAATCGGTCCCGTTGTCAGAAACGCAGTAGACATACTCTGTGCTGCTCACAAGACCGGCGACGGAAGCCTTATGCCAGCTTTTCCCGTCAGAGGCGTCTCCAGCAGTTCCTGTGGCGGTTATGGCTTTATCAGCCGGGAATTTTCCGCCTGACATGTCGGACTTCTTCGCAACCTGCACAACAGAAACAGCAGGGTCCCCTCTGTCGCTGTACCAAGTGAAATTCATGCGGCTTACGGTGCTGCCCGGGGTTAACGTGAGCATCTCAGCTTCGAACCCCGCCACCCCCGCTTTGGTCTCCGCTGTCTTAGCTTTGGATCCTGTTTTTCCCGCTGTATTCTCCGCTGCCTCAGATTCGGATCCTGTCTCCTCAGTTTTGGGCTCCTCTGCCCCAGTTTCGGGTTCCGGCGCCCCCGTTTCGGATCCCGGCTCCCCAGCTTCGATCTCTACCTCATCCGCGATTGCGGGCTGCGCTGTTATCAAGATCCCCGTAAACATGGAGAACACCATAATAACACACAACAATATGGCAATCTTGTTCTTTCCTCTCTCTTTGATCATCTTCATCTCACTCCTGCCTTTTTGATAGTTGATATTTGTTATAGTTACATAACTATACTTAAACCAAGCATGACATCCATATCCAACGCATTCAAGCATGGCATGGTAAAAAATAAGTAAAATTTGTGCAAAAAATCATGTTATGGCCAAAAAAATAACATGATTTCAGTTCGGCATTTTTCATTTCAGAAACATCCCCCCACCGGGCTTGTTGACAATTTGATTTTTAGTATAAACTTATAGGTGACATCTTTCAACTAGATTTACATAGAAAGGATTAACGATACTCATGCATATGGCAGACGCGCTTCTTTCCCCGGCGGTCGGTATGGCGATGAATGTCATCAGCATCACGGCCATCGGTGTGTCAGCGGCAAAGATCAAAAGAAACGAACTGAGCGAGAAAAAAATCCCGATTATGGGCGTTGCCGGCGCTCTGGTTTTCGCCGGACAAATGATCACTTTCGCGATTCCTGCCACAGGTTCTTCCGGACATATCGGCGGCGGCATCTTGCTCGCCGGATTGCTGGGCGGCATTCCGGCTTTTCTCGCCATGGCGGCTGTACTTATTGTTCAATGCCTTTTTTTTGCGGACGGCGGCCTGTTGGCCTTGGGCTGCAATATTTTCAATCTGGGCGTCATCCCGTGTCTTGTGGTGTATCCATTGATATTCAAACCGTTGCTGCAAAAAAGTATCGGCTCCAGACGTCTATCCATCGCGTCAATCGCGTCGGTGATGATTGCCTTGGGACTTGGCGCTTTTTTTGTCGTGCTCCAAACAGTGGCGTCCGGCATAACAGAGCTCCCCTTCGGCACATTTTCCGCCCTCATGCTCCCTATCCATCTGGTCATTGGCCTTGTGGAAGGGATCGTAACAGCGGCAATCCTGTGTTTTGTCCACAAAATGCGCCCGGAGATTATGGACTCTTTGCAGCCCGGACAACCCAGCAAACGTCTCAGCGGCGTTTCGACGAAAAAGGTGCTTGCCATACTCGCCGCACTGACACTCCTAACCGGCGGGTTCCTGTCTCTGTTTGCCTCCGCTAATCCCGACGGTTTGGAATGGGCTATTGGCAAGACCACAGAAAAGGTTTTCGGCGCCGAAACGGAGCTTGGAGCCTCGGAGGACGGTATTTTTGAGATTGCCGCAAACGTGCAGAAAAGCACCGCGCTTCTGCCGGACTATACTCTCCCATCAGACCCTGACAATCCGGCGGGAACCTCTGTCTCCGGTATTATTGGAGCCATGATTACCTGTGCCCTCGCGGGTGCGGCCGGACTCATCATTTTCATGGTTAAATTCAAAAAATCCCGCGCCCTAAAAGACTCCGGCTCAAAAAACAAAGAAGATCAAGCCCAAGAAGCTCAGACCAAAGAGGTTCAGGCCCATGTCTGATATCAGCGCGCGCCTCCATAACCTGCGGGCGCTGGAAAGTCTCTCAATGGGGCGGACTGTGATACACCGGGTGCACCCACTGGCGAAGCTATTCTCCGCTCTCATCTTTATTGTGTGTACTGCCTCCTTTGGACGGTATGACTTTGCAGCCCTCACACCGTACCTGTTTTATCCCTTTGTCATGATGGCGCTGGCGGAACTGCCGTACAAGCTTCTGCTCTCCCGGATGCTGATCGCGCTGCCTTTTTGCCTGTTCGCCGGCCTTTCCAATGTTATTTTCGATAAAGCAGCGGCGTTTACTGTGGTCGGCGTCACAATCAGCCTGGGCATACTATCTCTGATGACCATTTTGTTGAAAATGTATCTGTGTGTTATGGCCGCATTGCTGCTTGTGGCAACAACCCCGTTCACAGAACTGACAGCCCAGCTGCGGCGGCTTCATGTTCCTGCGGTTTTTGTCATGGTTTTTGAGATCACATTTCGCTACATCAGCGTTCTGCTGGAGGAAGTTTACGCCATGACAACGGCCTATAAACTGCGCTCCGGCAGCAAAAAAGCACTCGACATGCGCCACATGGGGTCTTTCGTTGGCCAGCTTCTCCTGCGCGGATTTGACCGGGCCGAGCGGGTTCACGCTGCCATGGGCTGCCGGGGTTATTCTCTCAAGTCTATTCCGCCCCCGCGGCGACAGCTTCGGAGCTCAGATGTGCTGATGCTGGCGGCAGTATGCCTGCCGGCTTTGTTGCTGCGTTTTTTTATGGTTGGACACCTTTACATGACAGGATAGGTGGTTTTTTTGCTCACAGTTACAGATTTATCAGTAGAATATACTGATGGCGCCCGGGCGATAGACGCCGTGTGCTTCTCAATGAAAGCGGGAGAAAATATCGCCCTCATCGGCGCCAATGGCGCGGGAAAAACCTCGCTCCTTCTTGCCCTCATCGGTGTGTTGCCATCAGTCTCCGGCGAAATCCGCTTGGGCGAAACAATCTTAACGAAAAAAACTCTGCGGGAAATTCGCGCCCGCATCGGTTTGGTATTTCAAAACCCGGACGATCAGCTTTTTATGCCCAATCTGTTTGAGGATATCGCCTTTGGACCCCGCAGTTTTGGCTGCCCCGAAGCCGAAACCATAAAGCGCGTCACCGCTGCGCTATCCCAGCTGGGCATCGAAAATCTGGCGGAGCGTTCCCCTCTCAAGCTCTCCGGCGGAGAGAAACGGCTGGCGGCCATCGCCACCGTCCTTGCCATGAATCCTGAATTTTTGCTGTTTGACGAACCCACCGCTTTTTTGGATCCCCGGGCCCGGCGCACCCTGACAGCCATTCTTGCAGAACTCCCGCAAGGGAAGCTGATTGCGACACACGATTTGGCCTTTGCGGAGCAATTGTGCTCCCAGGTCTTGTTGCTGCAAAAGGGAAAACTCGTCGCAAATCGCGGAAGAGAAGTGCTGCAGGATGCAGCAACGCTGGAAGGGGCAGGACTATGACTGATCCCATTCATGACTGATCCCATTCATTGAACAACGACTCACAATATGCTAGACTTATTTCATATTTCAAGTGAGTCTATCTCCATGAACCCCATCAACATTAAGGAGAAAAAAATGATCAAACTCTTTCACAACGGCGTATACATACAAGACGGCAACAAGATCTTGGGAGCACAAGACCCGGAATATCTTGCCACAACACTTGAGCAGGCACGCTGCAACACCATTTCCCACAGCATTTTGACTCAACACAACACCAAGCCGGTTTCCTCCTCGGGCTCCAACCGAACCGGCAGCACCGGCAACTCTGGCAGCACCGGTAACTCCGGCAGCACCAGCGTCTCCGGCAACTCCGGCAGTTCCGACACTCCCCTTCCCCTGCGCCTAAAATTCGACGCTCTGGCCTCTCACGACATCACCTATGTAGGCATCATCCAAACCGCCCGAGCCAGCGGCCTGCAAGAATTCCCCGTCCCCTACGTGCTGACCAACTGCCATAACAGCCTCTGCGCCGTAGGCGGCACCATCAACGAGGACGATCATCTCTTCGGCCTGTCCGCCGCCAAGAAATACGGAGGCATCTATGTCCCCGCGCACCAAGCCGTCATCCATCAATATATGCGTGAAGCCATGGCCGGCTGCGGCAAAATGATTCTCGGTTCGGACAGCCACACCCGTTACGGCGCTCTGGGCGCCCTGGCCATCGGCGAGGGAGGTCCGGAGCTGGCCAAACAGCTCATGGGAAAAACCTACGATATCCCCTATCCCGAAATCATCGCCGTCTACCTCACCGGAACACCGCAACCGGGCGTAGGGCCCCAAGACGTAGCCTTAGCCCTTATCAAAGAAGTCTTCAGCAACGGTTTTGTCAAAAACAAAATCATGGAATTCATCGGCGACGGCATCGCCCATCTCAATATGGATTACCGCATGGGCATAGACGTCATGACAACAGAAACCACCTGTCTCTCTTCCGTCTGGCAAACCGATGCCGCTGTGCGAGACTATCTGCTGCTCCACGGACGCGCTTTTGAATACACCGAGCTCCAACCCGGCCCCATCGCCTATTATGACGGACTCATCCATGTGGATCTCTCCCACATCGAACCGATGATCGCTCTGCCCTTCCATCCATCCAACGCCTATACCATTAGAGACCTCACCGCCAATCTGGCAGACATATTGCGCGAAACCGAAAAAACAGCCGCGGAACACCTTGGCCACTCATCTGAAACCGGCGCCGCATCCCCTCTGCGCCTCACGGAAAAAATTATTGACGGCGCCCTCCAAGTCGACCAGGGCGTCATCGCCGGCTGCGCCGGCGGCACCTATGACAATATCGCAGAAGCCGCCCACATTCTCCATGAAGGCTCCGTCGGCAGCAACGCCTTCTCCCTCAGTGTCTATCCCGCCAGCCAGCCCATTATGATGCGCCTCACCGAAACAGGAGCGCTCTCATCCCTAATGGCCGCCGGAGCCACCATCCGCACCGCCTTCTGCGGGCCCTGCTTCGGCGCCGGTGATGTTCCCTCCCACAACAGCCTCAGCATCCGTCACTCCACCCGGAACTTCCCCAATCGAGAAGGCTCCAAACCGGACACTGGGCAAATTGCCTCTGTGGCCCTTATGGACGCCCGCAGCATCGCCGCCACAGCCAAAAACGGCGGTCGATTAACCGCCGCCCGGGAGAGCGCCTCTTCCAAACCCATTTATACTTTTAACAGCACACCCTACACCAGCCGCGTCTATAACGGTTTCGGCCGCCCCCAAAAAGACGTTTCCCTGGTTCTGGGCCCCAACATCGCCGACTGGCCCAAAATTCCTCCCCTGGCTCCTCATCTTATACTCAAAGTCATCTCAGTCATCACCGATCCTGTCACCACCACAGATGAACTCATCCCCTCAGGAGAAACTTCCTCTTACCGCTCCAACCCCGAGAAACTGGCCTCCTTCACCTTGTCCCGCAAAGACCCGAACTACGTCCCCTCCGCCAAGGCCATACGCGCCCTGGCTCACGCGCGGCAACAGAGCCTCGATCCAAATCTGCTTCCAGCCGCCGATGCTGATATTTCCGCAGAGATCCTGGCAGAATTCACATCAGCCCTCGCCGCTGTCAGTCAGATCACGACACCCTCTCACTCCTCCTCCGAAACCCTTGACTGGATCCGGGATTTCACTCCCGCCGATATGGGCCTGGGCACACTGATCTTCGCCGCCAAACCCGGCGACGGATCAGCCCGGGAACAAGCCGCCTCCTGTCAGAGAGTTCTCGGCACCTGGGCCAATATTGCCTGGGAATACGCTACCAAACGCTACCGCAGCAATCTAATCAATTGGGGCATGCTGCCCCTGCTGCTGAGCAAGGTTCGAGATTCGAATTCTGAGGTTCACGGCTCCGAACCCACAGACAGCGCTCCGCAAGCCGCGACCGTTCCCTTCCAAGTGGGAGATTACCTGTTTATTCCCAACATCCGCAAAGTTCTGGAACAAAAGACCTCGACTGTTTTCGCTTATGTCATTGGTAAAGGCGATTGCAAGAACAATGATCACAGCCGCAAGATCCTCAAACATCTCACACTCAATCTCGGCGATCTGACTGACGAAGAGCGCCGCATTATTCTGTCCGGGTGTTTGATCAATCATTATCGCCCCTAAGAGGCTGTTTATTCCTTGCCAGTCCCTAAGCAACTGTACCTAAAGGCTGCAGCTCACTCTCCTCCTGTCAAAAAGAATAAGAATTGAAGGCGGAAAAGAGACCGATAGCGACAAGCAAAAACATAAGCAAATAAAGAGCGAGAATCCCAACAAAAATCCAGAAATAAACAAATCCGGCTCTGTTCCAGGTATCCTGAACAGCCTTGAAAGTTTCCACATTCTGATAATTTCCGGCTTTCCACGCCCATTCATTTCCCTTGGCCCCAAGGATAAACATGAAAACAGTGCCAAAACAGGGAACGAGGCACAGAAGAGCAATCCAAGTTCTGTTCCCAATACCCCATATAATGCTAAACATAAAAGCCCCCCAATTCCACTTCTGAATTTCAGGCGGAACATCATAGGGAGAGTAGCCATATTGGGGCTGTTGAGGATACTGGGGATACTGGGCATCAGCCGGAGGATAAGGCTGGCCTTGATTCTGTTCCTGGTAATGCTGATCCGACATAAAAAGACCCCTTTCTTCATTCTTTATTTTTTTAAAACCTTATTTATAATTCTATTCTATTCTATCATATTCCTTTTATCCATCAGATTTTCTTTTCCGTCTCCTCCTTTCAGTCCGTGTTAAGAAAAATGGATACGCCCTCTTTTTATTTTATCGGAAAAAGGTATTCGCCAGAGCGCAGCCGCTTGCCATACGGTAGGATCCGCCCTCCCCAGACAGCTCAGTAAAAACCCTGCCCCCCTCCACAGGCCGCACATTCTCACTATCAAATAGCACAAACGGCACCGGCTCCGCCGAATGTGTCCGTATTTCCATAGGCGTTCTATGATCCGGCACAACAAGTATGCGATAAGGTTCCCCCAAACCTGCCAAATAAGCCGTCACCGACTTAACTATTTTTTCATCAATAAGCTCCAGAGACTTAACCTTACCCTGCAAATCCCCATTATGCGCACACTCGTCAGGCGCCTCTACGTGTATGTAAACAAACTCCCTACCCTTCCTGAATTCATCTATGGCAGCCAACGCCTTGCCCTCATAATTCGTTTGCAGCGTCCCATCCGCACCCGGAACATTCACAGAAGAAAGCCCCGCGCAAACCCCAATACCCTTAATCAAGTTGACACCAGAGATAACCGACCCCGTCAGGCCATACTTATCAGCAAATAATGGAAGCCTCGGTTTTGTGCCCTGACCCCAAAGCCAGATAGAATTCGCCGGATTCAGCCCTCTTTTTACTCTCTGACGATTCACCGGATGCGCCTTGAGAATCTCATAACTGCGGGATAACAACACCCTCAACGGCTCAGCCCCCTCTCCTTTAGGCATATTAGGGCCGACCTTCTGCCCCAGAACATCATGGGGAGGCGTCAATTGAGTATGAGCAGAAAAATTTGCTGTCACCAACAAACACCGATAGCTGACGCCAGGATAAAAGGCAACCTCCTCACTCCCAAGCTGCCGATCAATGACCTCGATAAGCGTTTCCGCCTCCTCCGAGCTAATCTCACCCGCACTATGATCCTTGATCAACAGATCCTCATAATTACCGCTGCCCTCCACCGTAATAAAATTCACACGAAAAGCCACATCCATAGGCGAAAGATCTATCCCCAACCCCGCCGCTTCAAGCGAAGCACGACCCGTAAGATAAACAGCCGGGTCATATCCCATAATCGAAAGATTTGCCGCGTCACTTCCCGGTTCAATCCCCTCAGGAATTGTCCTGACCATACCCACCTCGCCCCTCCCGGCAAGCCCATCAATATGTTTGATATCAGCCACCTCCAGCGGCGTCTTCCCTCCCAGAGACGGAATCGGCCGATCCGCGCACCCGTCCGGGACAATTACCAGATACTTCATATTTTCCAATACCTCCAGCCGTTATTTTCTCCAACCCTTGCGACAAAAAACATACCCCAACACCATCGCCGCCGCCACCAAAAACGCCGGGTGGATCCAAGGCACAAACAGCAGAACACAGAGCGCCACCGCCCCAAACACCCACATCAAACGATCCACAAAAGCCTGCTTCCCCACACTCCAAGCCGCTTGCAGCAGAAGCACAATCACCACCGGGCGAACACCGATCAGCATCCCCTTGAGCACTGTCGTTTCAGCAAACCGCCCAATCAAGCCACCCAACAAAATCACCGCCAAAGCCGACGGCAAAAAAACCCCAATCTCCGCTGCCAACACCCCCAGCCAGCCACTGACACGATGTCCAATCATCCCCGCCATCTTCGTAATCAAAGGCGCCGGCAATACGCTGGAAATCGCCACAATATCCGCAAACTCCTCCTCGCTAAGCCATTTATATATGTTCACCGTCTCATGCTGGATCAACGGAATCATCGCCATCCCCCCGCCAAAAGCATAATTACCCGCACGGAAAAAAGCACTGAAGAGATCCCAGCATTTTTTCATGAAAACACAACTCCCCCCAGCCCCATCGCCGCCACAACAAGAATCGCGGGATGAACCTTAAAATAAAGCCCCACAAGTGTTCCCGCCCCTATCAAGGCACTGCCCGCAACAAGCCAAATATCATGGCCCTCCATCCCAGCCGCCCCAATATCAAGGATCCACTTCACCGCCACCACAGCAATCAACGCCGCAGCCACAGGACGCACCCCTTTGAGCATAGACTTCACGCCCAACCTATGCGCATATTTCGCCAAAACCCGTCCCGCCAGCACCAAAAGCAAAATCGTTGGCAGAATCGTTGCCGCCGTCGCCACAATCACTCCCAGCCACGAAGCCACCTCATAGCCCACATATGCCGCCAGCTTCGTCGCAATAGGGCCCGGCAGAGCATTAGTAACCGCCACCACATCATTAAATTCAGCGTTAGACATCCATCCATAATTATTAACAACCTCCGCTTGAACCAGAGGGATAATCGCCGGACCACCGCCGAACCCAAAATGGCTAGCCCGCAAAAAAGCCGCACACAGATCCCATAGACCCCCCCAAAAGACCCCATCCACCTATCTATGATCCTCCCTTCCCTGTTCCCTGTCTCCTGTTCCCTGTCTCCTCACAGAGCGCCCCAAGTGAGGACGGACATCCCGGGCGGCGAGAGAGGGGGGAGGGACGGCCAACTGTCGGCGCCTTTTGCGAGATCCATGCGGCTCTTAGCCTCTGGAGAAACGTTTTGCCGTACGCTGGCCCGGATGGCCAGCGAGCGGTAGCCGCCACGGATGGCGGCTTACCGCGCCAGGCAAAACGTTTCGCAAGAGGCTTAGAGCCGCACAGATCGACCAATGAAGCCGACAGTTGGCCGTCCCTCCCCCCTCTCTCGCCGCCCAAGGTATCCGACCTCACGTCAACAAGCGTTTGACCATGATCTGCACCGCCCGTTCCTCCAAAGTATCATCCAGAACCGGAAATTTAACCGATCTCCCCTTATTCCGCAGAGCCGCACCCAACAAAACATCTGTCAGCATAGGATTTTTCGGGAGAACCGCCCCCAGATTAGACCCAAATACATTCTTATAACAAAACCCCTCCATACCATCCTCGCCATTATTGCCATGCCCATAAAGAACCTTTCCTAATGGAGAAAGATCCCGACCCAGATATGTATGTTCATTGTGATTTTCAAACCCCACAACCTTCACTTCCCTTCCTGCCAACCGCATACTGATCACACAATTCCCCACCAGATAATCAGACGTCATCCGCGTATGAAGATTGACCAACCCCAATCCAGGCACTTTGTGTTCCTCTTCCGTGATCCGGTACATACCCAGCAATGGAATCCCACTGCCAACCGCCAACATAACCATACCCCGTTCAACAGCCCGTTGAAGATTCTGTTTACGCGGCGCCAGATCCTCAAAAATCAGACAGCGTTCCTGTTCATCCCCCGTACCCAAATAAACAATATCCATGGACTCAAAATCCACAGACTCTCCCAGCTTAACCGCAATAATATCCACATCAATCCGACGCCACGCACACCGCTTAAGTAATGCCGCCATATTACCCCAATTTCCACATAAATTCAGAAGATCCGGATAGAGATAACAAACTCTCAGCATCAGAAAAATAACCTCCTTTTCGATATTCGATCACTCGCCTCCAGGCAATTGAGATTTCTTAACCAGCCGCAGTTTCTCGACCTGTCGAGAGTGCTCAATAGATCGAGAATTCTTGACAAGCCGGGATCCCTCGATACGTTTTGGGGGATCAACAAGGCGCGGTTTCTCGGCCATCCGGACTTCCTCAGCCAGCCGGGCTCCCTCAGCCAACCACTCTCCCTCAGCCAGACGCGCTGTTTCAGTCAGACGCGCTGTCTCAGTCAGACGCGCTTTCTCAGCCAGCCGGGCTTCCTCGGCCATCCGGGCGTGCTCAGCCAGCCGGGCTTCCTCGGCCATTTGGGCTTGCTCAGCCAGCCAGGCTTCTTCAGCCAGCCGGGCTTCTTCAGCCAGCCGGGCTTCTTCAGCCAGCCAGGTTTTCTCATCCAGCCGGGCTTTCTCGGCCAGCCGGGCTTTCTCGGCCAGCTGAAGGCTCTCTATCATTTGAGGGTTCTTTGTCAGCTGAGTAATTTCGTTCAATTGAGCATTTTTAGTCAGTTGAGTATTCTCAAGAAGGTGAGGTTCCCCAACCCCCCCGGGCTGAGATTTACTTTTTTGCCCAGGCCGCTCCTGGGACGCCATAGACATCAGATTTGCACGCACAGGCATGAGTGTCGAATAAGACGATATCACCACAGCCTGTTCCCCCGAGCTCTCCAGCGTCAATTGTACAGCCTCATGCATATCATCCACAACCCGAATCGTGTTCCAGGCCGCTCCCGCATATTTAAGCCGCACAGCCATCTCCGCCCCTCGAGGCCCCGTGCATATAAAGGCTACATATTTATCCTCATCATAACTCAGTGACTCAAAATCCACATCCCAAATCCACGAAACATCACGGCCATCCGCCGACGCGTCACCCAAGCACAAAAGCACATCAATCCGTCCATTCATCTGCTCCAGCAGCGGCAAAGTCTCCGAATAGCCCCTGGCATTTTTCACCAAGTTCAGAACGACAGGCTTGTTCCGGAAAGAAAGCCATTCCATACGGCCCGGGGAAGGCCGATACTGTTGAAACCCATGCATCATCCTCTCCGGTTGGAGACCCAGGCACATTCCCGTTAAAAACGCCGCCGCCATATTGTAATAATTATAAAACCCTTGCGTAGCCATACGCAGCGTGTACTCTTCCCCGGCAGCCCAATGAACCCGACAGCACAGTCCCGCCATGCTGGGGCGCAGCGCCTTCATAATTGTTAAGTCAGGCTCCGGCCGGGCAAATCCACACTCACAGACATACTTCCCCGGACACCCGTCCATCCCAACTGCCAGCCTTTTCGAACATCTGGGACACAAGAAATGTTCAAGGTTCCGTTCCCCTGTGACCATGCCATAAAAGAAAGCCTGTTGACCCACCGCATCAGCCAGACCCACAGCCCGGGGATCATCAGCGTTAAGCACAAGCCAAACATCCGTATCTTTAGTCAGAGCCTTCTTCACAATATCCGCAGACCCCCCGCCGCCATGATACCGGTCCTCCTGATCACTGGAAAAGTTGGTCACAACCAAGATGTCCAACCCCACTTCTTCCATCACTTCCGGCAAAGACCCTTCATCTATCTCCAGCAGGGCAAACTCGCAGGTAATTTTTCCAAAGAAGCCCACCTGGGCAAGAAAGGCCGTCGTCACACCATTAATCATGTTGGCCCCTTCCCGGTTATAGACCATCTTTTGCCCCGCCACCTTGAGAAAATCACTCAAGATATGAGTCACCGTAGTCTTGCCATTCGTCCCGGTCACAGCGACAATTTTCCCCGGCACTTTCTTATATCCATGGCCCTCCAAATACGTCAGCCGCGGCTTCCGCAGACGGCAAGACAAATCCGTCAACACGCCGGGATAGATTGCACGCGCTACCATTCCCGGCAAGGAAGACCCCCCCTTACCCCTGATATGACTCAGTACAGCTGCTATTTTTCCAAACCAAATAGCCAAAACCAAACGAATCGCCGACATGGCCGCTCCTTTCCTAAGGAACCCTAACTCTTCATATATTCTTTATTCTACTCTCTTCTTCCTTCCTCATTCCTCTTTTTGCACCTCAGAACCCTCATTCTTTTGGTTCCTTTCCGGTTGTTCTCCTTCCGTCGGCTCCCCTTCCGCCGGCTCCCCTTCCGCCGGCTCCCATGTCTCATCTCCCATAGCAGCCCGTTCCTGCTCAATCAGAGTCTCCAAGTCCGGAAGATCCTCCAGGGATTTCAGCCCAAACCGGAGCAAAAACATCTCTGTCACTTTAAAAAGCCGCGGCCGTCCCGGCGCATCCTTGCGCCCCGTCTCAACAATCAAATCCTTTTCCAACAAAGACGCCAAAGCTCTATCCGAATTGACACCCCGCAAAAAATCAATTTCCCCCCGGGTCACAGGCTGCCGGAAAGCGATGATGGACAGAACCTCCAGAGCCGCTCTCGACAAAGCCGCAGTCGGCGTTTTATAAAGCCTCTCAATATAGCCCGACATCCCCGGTTTGGTGGCAAATTTATATCCTCCATCTACATCGACCAAGGTAATCCCTCTCGACACCCCTTCCGTGGCTTTCGTCACCTGGGCCAACAGCTCCGCCACCTCCTCGCGGCTCACCCCAAGGATTTCAGATAATTTCGCAATAGGCAGCGGATCCTTCGCCACAAATAAAACCGCTTCCAGGGCGGCCAGTAGGTTGTCCCGAAACATGCACAGTCTCCCCTGCCTTTTTATAGAATCCCAAAGCGAACCGCGCCTGCAGCCCAACTCCAAAGACGCAAGCACTCCTTGTCCCAGATGAATACATTACACATTATTACACAGATTTGAAGGAATAATCAAGAGGGAACGAACTACCCCGAACTACCCCAAATCCATCTGAAAATCCCACGCCTTCTCCGTGGGCACAAGGAAAATATCATCCCGGCCCGGCTCGCTATCCTGCTGCGCCTTTATTTTGCCCTCTTTAAGCAGTTCCAACAAAGCCAAAAAAGCCATAACAATCTCCACCCGCGACTGATACCGAAGCAGCAACCCAAAATACACCCCTTTAGGCTGCAGCAAAATCCGCCTCAGCACATCCCTGATCACAACATCAATAGAAATAGCCTCCAAGCTGATGAACCGGACATCCGTTTCCTCATCGCCCTTATCCGCCCGCTCAAGAACCTGACGAAAAGCAGACAACACATCACCAAAAGCCACAGAATCCAAGGGATCCTTCAACGGCAGCCCCGCCACAATCTCCTCAGGATCAATCGCACGAAAATACCGGCTGCCTGTAGCCCCCTCCGAACGCCGCAGCTGTTCCGCCGCCTCCTTGATCGCTCTGTAAGCGATCAGCCTATCCACCAGATCCTTCTTATAATCCGTCTCATCCTCCAAGCTCTCCTCAGTAAACTTAGGCTTTGGAAGAAGCTCCTTCGACTTCAAGTATAACAGCTGAGCCGCCAAAACCAAAAAACCACTGGCCACCTCAATGTCCAACGCCTCCATCTGCTCAATCGCCGCCACAAACTGATCCGCTACCCGCGCAATCGGAATATCGTAAATATCGATCTTATGCTGCCCAATCAGATGCAACAGCAAATCCAAGGGCCCCTGAAAAGCCGGCAAATCCACATGAGGAACCCCTGTCCCTTGGCTCATGACCCCAGACTACCCATACCCGGCATCCCTATAGCTTTGCGCACATCCTCCAGAGTCTCCTCCGCCATGTGACGCGCACGCTGTTCTCCCCGCTTCAACACCTTCTCCACCAGACCAGGCTCCTCCCACGCAAGACGCCTCTCCCGATAAGGCGCCAGCACCTTATCCAAATTTTCAGCCAAATAAGTCTTGCAGGCTACACACCCAATACTGCCGCTTTGGCACTCCTCTTCAATGCGGCCCACATCCGGCGTATAAATCTGATGGAACCTGAACACCACGCACACCTCCGGATGGCCCAAGTCATCCTTGCGTATCCGCGCCGGATCCGTCACCATTTTGCGAACCTGCTGCCGGATCTCCTCCTGTGACGCCGTAATCGCAATCGCGTTATTATAGCTCTTGCTCATCTTACGCCCATCCACCCCCGGCAAAAAAGGAACCTTGCCCACAAGCCCCTGAGGCTCAGGAAAAACCTCCCCATACAGATGGTTAAACCGCCTGACAATCTCCCGGCACAGCTCAATATGAGGCAGCTGATCCTCGCCCACCGGTACAGCATGAGCCTTGTACAGCATGATATCCGCCGCCTGCAACAGCGGATACCCCAAAAACCCCAAAGTATGCAAATCCTTGCCCACAGCCCCCAACTGTTGAATCTGAGCCTTATAAGAAGGCACCCGTTCCAGCCAGGACAGCGGCGTAATCATGGATAGAGCCAGATAAAGCTCAGCATGTTCAGACACATGAGACTGAACAAAAATCGCCGACTTCTCCGGATCAAGACCGACACTCAGCCAATCCAACGCAATATTGCGCACCAACTCCCCATACTCCACCTTTTCATCATAAGCTGTCGTCAGGGCGTGCCAATCCACAATAGCGAAATAACATTTATTTTCGTCCTGCAGCCGCACCCAATTTTGCAGCACACTCAAGTGCCCAATATGCAGCAGCCCCGTCGGGCGCATCCCACTCAGAATTCTTTGTGAAGCTGCTTCTTTGTTTTCAGTATTCATCCTAATCCTCCAGACAATAATGATTCTATATAAGCATTTTCGTCCTCTCTGTTCAAAATCCTTCCTTCCAGCCAAAGTCCGCGTATTTGCCTAAGCAGGCGGCCAATATAAGGACCTTCCGGCACACCCCTTCTGAGAAGATCATATCCCGTTACACCCATATCCATACAAGCCACAGCCTGACGATACGCCTTCATCAGGGGAGCCATCTCCTCATCCAGCCCGATCACATCCCCCAACCACCCCGGACAGGCATCATTGACGCATCCTGTCATGATAACATCCACGTCCTCCAGCGTGCCCGAACAGTCCCGCAGTTTTTGGCGGACAGTCATATAGGACGCCACATCCCTTTTCCACTGGCGCGCCAAGGTCACCCTCTTCATCACACCCTTCATTTCCTCATCACTCATATCGATCAACAGGGCCAGCCAACGTTGTTCGGGAGACCAAGCCCTGAGCTCCCCCCCCTCAACATTCCAGCCCAACCGCCAGGGATAAGCGCCCTGGAACCATCCCTCCAGCACCCCACTGTCCTGGAACAGGGTCCAAATTGCCACGAACTCCTCCTCAGGCAATACCAACATCAGCTCTTCCGAAAACCTCGTCAAACTAACTGTTCTCAACGCCCCTTCCCTGACAGCCGTTTCCATAGCCTCACGAGTCGCCCGCGCCAAAACAAACCCATACCGCCCGGCAAAACGCATTGCTCTCAGAATGCGCAGCGGATCATCAATAAAGCTGAGATTATGCAAGATACGGATTTCCTTCTGCTGCAGATCCCGCATCCCCCCATAATAATCGATCAACTCCCCAAAACGATTGTCCATCAGGGCATTCTCTTTCATATGATCCTCTTTCATATGATCCCCATCCCCATCACCCAGGGAATCCCCATCAGCCAGGGAATCCTCATCAACCAGGCGTTCATGGCCCGTGCGCCCCTGGTTCAAACAAATCGCCATCGCATTGATCGTAAAATCCCGGCGAAACAGATCATCCCGCAAGGTTGATCCCTCCACAGTAGGCAGAGCCCCAGGACGTTGGTAAATCTCCGAACGTGTCCCGGCAATATCCACATGGAAAAGATAATCCCCCTGCCAAGAAACACGAGCCGTTCCGAACTGCCCATAAGTCTCAAAACGCACCCCCGGAAAATTCCCGCACAGTTCCCGGGCCAGCACCTCCGCTTGCCCTTCCACCACAACATCCACATCCTGGGTCGGCCTTTTCATCAGCAAATCCCGGACAAATCCCCCCACCAGATAAACCCCCAAGCCAAGCTCCCTTGCCACACGCGACACTGTGAAGACAACCGTCTTAAAAGGCTCGTCCAACGCCTCAATCCACCTGCACACATCCTGGCGCATAGCCATGCCCCGGTCTTGGGCCAGCTTTTCCGTGATGGGCAGTGAGCAGCCATAGATCAGCCGCAGCACATCCGAACGCGTAATAATCCCCACAACATTCCCCCGCTCCACCACAGGAACACGCCCAATATCATGGGTCACCATATGACGCTGAACCTCTTCCCAGGAATCCTCCGGCCCCACCGTAATGACATCCCGGGTCATATATCCCTTAACCGGCGCATGCTCAAGCCCGTACCGCACAGCCTTATCAATATCCCTCCGGGAGATAATCCCGCACAGCACACCCGCATCCACCACAGGCACACCCGTATGACTGTTGCGCAATAAAAATTGACCAGCCTCCCCCATTTCCGTATCTGAGGTCACCGTTTTAACAGGATAACTCATAATATCCCGCGCCCGTTGCGGAACTTGAACCCACTTAGCAATCTCAGCTTTGAGGCGGTCAATGGTTTCCATCAGAACTTGCGTGTGCCAGATCCCTATCCCTGGGTCACTCCGGTGGCCACCACTGCCTTGGCCCCTTTCACCCCTTTGGTTCTCTTCGTTCTGTGGCGGCATCTTGACAGTCGCCGAAGCCGCCTTCACATGCCCGGCCCCGCCAAAAGCCTCCATAATCCTGTTGACAGCTACAAGAGCATGGCGGGAGCGGGCCACAATATGTATACGATTCTCCATGCGAACCACAAGAAACCAGACATCAGCGCTCTCAATCTCCCCTATACGGTGGGCCAAAAGCGCCATGCCACCCATAAATTCATTGCTTTCGGCAAAGGAAATATAGATCGGAACCCCTTGGATTTTCTCCACAGACCCATGATCCAGCAACTGTTGAAACAACGCCAATTGCTGCGGCGTCAAAGGAGTGTGCAGATACTCCGCCACCACACTCAACTGAGCGCCCTGCCGCAGCAAAAAAGCCGCCGCCTCCATATCCCGGGGCGTCGTACTGTCAAACAACAAGCTGCCCGTATCACCATAGATCCCCAACATCATAAGAGTCGACTCAAAACTGGAAAGAAGATGACCCCTCCCCAGCTCTGCCAACCGTTCCACCAGCAATGTCACACTGGCCCCTACCGGTTCAATCCGAACCAACTCCGGCAATGATCGAACGTCTCTCCTCCCCTCGGGCACAGGATGGTGATCATAAATAGAAAGAGGCAGCTTCTGCAAAGAACAAATCGCCTCAGGACTCAGGAACGTTCTCTTGAAATCATTGATGTCAACCAGGATAACCCCATCAATATCCTCCGGACGCAAATCCCTCCAGCGATAAAAAGTCAGCTGCTCCTTCGCCAAGGCCATAAAATCCTGAACACTGGCGCTGACCTCCCCTTCCGTCACCATAACCGCATCCGGAAACACTTTCTGAGCCGCCACCATAGAAGCCAGAGCGTCAAAATCCATATATCGATGAGATAAGATAATCCTCATGATCCACTATCAGTCTCTTCATGAGCACCTTTTTCACTATCAGACTTTTCATCGGCAGCCCCTTCACTGGCAGCCCCTTCACTGGCGGTCTCTTCACCAACAGCTTTTTCCACAGCTTCGGTCATACTTTCAATATCCTGTTTGCTCATCCCCTCCTTCTCCAGCCGATAATCGATAGCCTCAACCCAAAAAGTACACTTCTCTGACATTTTCTTGAACTTCTTCGCCAAAGTACGGCTCTTTCCCGCCCGTGCCTGGGCATTGGACGCCACCACCTGACACACATAACGCCCTTGCACACGGCTCTCGTTAGACATCCCATCAAATTCCGCCGTCAACAAGGCCATAAGCTCGGTATAGAACTGCTGAAATTCCGCAAAAGGCAGTTCCTCCTCCATACCCAGAAACCCTTTCATCTTTTTCAAGATCTGTTCCATAATCGTCTACTTCTCCTTCTTCTGTAGTGTTTAATTTATTGTGCCTTGTTCACCCTCACCTGTCAACTCGGTTCATATAGCCGCACATGTGATGTAAACCGGCTTTTTGCACAGGCAGCCGCACCGGCGTCCCCGACTCCTGACACCGGTAAATCGCCAAAACAATCTCCAACGCCTTTCGCCCCTCTTCACCACACACAGCAGGAGTCCCCTCCTCCTCGACTGCCCGGACAAAGTCCGCCATAAGCTCTTGATGCCCATACCCATAAACTGTGGGCGGATCAGCCTTCTGAGCGGCGAAAATCCGCTTCTTCTCCTCTTCGCTATGGGGAAACTCCCACGTCTCAATCCTATTGACAGCAATCCCTCCAATAATCACGGATCCCTCGCTGCCAAAGACATTCAAAGTTTCTTCAATATTCGCCGGATAAATCGTACTGGCCGCTTCAATGATCCCAATAGCGCCATTGTGGAATTTCAGCACCGCCCCTGCCACATCCTCCATTTCAATAGGACGCATGGCGGTCTGGGTAAAACCGAACACAGACTCCACCGGCCCCAGCATCCATTGTAACAGGTCAATATTATGGATGGACTGGTTCATCAACACCCCGCCATCCTGCTCCCGGGTGCCCCGCCAGGGAGCCTGACGGTAATAGTCATCATTGCGGTTCCAGCGAATTGTGGCCTGACCATGGGTCAGCCTGCCAAACCGGCCCGCTTCTAAAGCCTGGCGCAGCAGTTTCACCGATGAGTTAAAACGATTCTGGTGAATCACACCCAGCTTAACCCCCGCTGTGCTGCAGGCCTCAATCAATCCATCCGCCTGAGCCAATGTCATGGCCATAGGCTTCTCCACCAGCACATGTTTCCCCGCCTGAGCCGCGGCAATGCCAATTGCCGCGTGATTCCCACTCGGTGTCGCAATAGTAACCGCATCTATATCCGAACACGCCAGCACTTCCCGGTAATCCGCATGAGGTCTGGCCTGATAGTTCCGGGCAAATTCTTCCCGGCGCTCACCCACAGGATCACAAACCGCCACTAACCGAGTCCCGGAGAGTACCCGCAAAGCCTGGGCGTGTTTGGGCGCAATGCGCCCACATCCGATAAGAGCAAAACGAAGTTCTTTATTGGACATGTGAGTTCCCACCCTTCTTAAGCCGGGATACTATAATCTGAACCATTTCACCGGCATCTTTAACACGATAATTCGGCTTATATTCCTCCAGCAGGCCTTGGGAATCATATCCCCAACACACCGCAATAATCTCAATCCCATTGGCTTGACATGCTTGAATATCTCTAACCTCGTCACCGACATAGAGAGTATCCGCAGGAACAAGCTTGAATTCATGCAGAAAATCTTTTATGGCCTTGCTTTTTCCAAAGAGCCCGGACGATTTAACAATCTTCTTAAAGTACTCTATATCATTCGCTTTTAAATATTTTGAAATCTCATGGGGATCATTAGATGAAATAATGTACATATTAACAGGCATGGCATTGAGCTCCCTGAGCGCCGCACCCATTCCAAAAGGCAGTGTGAAATCCTTCGTCCTTTCTTTAACCAATCTTTTAAGATCCACTATCCAAGCCAATAATTTCACTTTACTAAGACCCAGAAGCTTCATGCGTTCAGATACGGACATTGAGGACATCCTCTCAAAGTCTTTTTGATCAACTTTCTTGTGTTTATACTTCTCTGCCAATGTATTATAGATCTCAATATTAAGTTCACCGGCATCTGCCAAGGTTCCGCTAAAATCAAAAACCACATTAATCATATCATTCCTCCAAAAAAAGACGATACCGGTTCTGATCCTGCTTGCTGCACTCCAAAAACAGATGTGTGCCGGTTTCTTGATAGGACGTATCCAGGATGTGCGCGTTTTCCTGAAAATAAGAGACTAAGTCGGCGCGGTTGTATGGCACGATCATACGGCATGTGACATAGTCCTGAAAAATATGCCGGCTCATGAGGGTGAGAAGGTCGCTGATGCCTACCGCTTCTTTGGCGCTCATATAGAGGGCGCTGGGCTGGACTTTGGGAATGGCTGTATCACTGAGATCCGCTTTGTTGTAGGCGTAAAGGGTCGGAATGTTTTCGACGCCGATTTCCTTGAGAGTCTTTTCGGTAATTTCAATATGATGGACATGTTCAGGGGTGGAATAATCGACCACGTGGATCAGTAAGTCCGCTTCCTTGATTTCTTCCAAGGTAGAGCGAAACGCCTTGATCAGATGGTGGGGAAGCTTGTGGATAAATCCTACCGTATCCGTCAGCAGAAAAGCTTTGTTATCGGGCAGCTGGATACGCCGCACAGCTGTTTCCAGCGTCGCGAAGGGCATATCCTTTTCCAGGACTTTTTTCTCTTCAGGAGCGCCGCTGAACTCCACCAAAGCGTTCATGAGAGTAGACTTGCCGGCGTTGGTATATCCGACAAGGGACACCACGGGCAGACCTTTCTTGCGCCGAAGCTTGCGCTGGTTTTGCCGCTGGTGGGTAAGCTGTTCCAGTTCGTCATTGAGCTGGGAAATCCTTTTCTCAATTTTGCGGCGATCCAATTCCAGCTTGGTTTCTCCGACGCCCTTGTTTTTTGTGCCAACACCGCCGACTTGGCGCCCCAAGGATGCCCGCATCCCAATGAGGCGGGGCAGCATGTACTGCCAGTGGGCGATTTCGACCTGAAGCATGGCTTCCCGGGTTTGAGCCCGTTGAGCGAAGATGTCCAAAATCAGCAGGGTCCGGTCAATAACTTTACATTCCAGCTCCTTTTCTAAATTGCGCAGCTGGGACGGGGACAGCTCATCGTTGGCGATCATGATGTTGGCGTCGCTGGCTGCCATGAGCCCGGATAGCTCCTGGATCTTTCCTGTTCCTATATAGGATGTGGGATGAGCGCGCTGAAGATTTTGGGCCATCTGCTCGACACAACAAACATCACAGGCTTCGGCCAAGGCACGCAATTCTTCCATAGAATCTTCGAAATGTTCATCCGCGGGAGTGTGAACACCCACGAGCAGGGCTCGTTCCTGGGGTTCAGTGGGATTTTGCGGATTAGGATTTTGAAAGTTTTGATACATAGATATTCCCTTTGCTTTGCTAATTGGTACTCAGTATCAGCCGCCTCACTGGGGCTCCCCGGGATCCACAGGGTTTCCCGCTTTGGCCTTTCCGGTTTTAGCTTTCCCTTGGATTTCCGGAACAGGAGCCGTATCATTTTTGAGAAAATGCTGCTTTTTGTTGCTTTCCGTACCGTGAGGATCGCTGGGGTCGGGGCGGCGCATGCCTTGTTTTGCCATGATTTTTTCCTCTCTGGGATGTATAGGTTTGTCTATATCATGTGCAGGAAGGCTGGTGATTACTCGTGTTCTGGAAACCTCTTATCGTGAATAAGTATAGCAGGATTTGTATCAACAAGGCAACCAAAAAGAAAGCGTACCCGCTTTTCTTGACGCAGATTTTAGCTGCCCAAAGAAAACTTGGTACGCTCAGAGTAAAGGAGGAGATGATTACGTAAAAGAAAGTTGGCGATTCGTTGAAGGAGATAAACTTTAATTGAAAGATAACCGGATACCTGCAAGTGTTGTGCTTTTATCGATAGAAGAAGTTTGATGATGAGTTAAGTATAGAGGATGAATGTTAAATGAGTATTTAATAAAAAGAAAAAAAACCAGCCGAGATCAGTAAATTATTGGAGACGCACCTCCTGACTTCTGACTTGGGTGACTTCGGGTGACTTCTGACTTGGGTGACTTCTGACTTGGGTTGTGGGCGAAGCCCACCCTGTGGTATAATACAAAAAAATGTATTTGAGGAGTGGGTTGGCAAGATGGGTGATCTGATCGGTTTTTTTATGGATTTTATCCTGCATTTGGATAAGCATTTGGCTGATTTTACTTCTAACTATGGCTTGCTGACATACCTTCTTTTGTTTTTGATTATCTTTTTGGAGACCGGCCTTGTTGTGGCGCCGTTTTTGCCCGGAGATTCCCTTCTGTTTGCGGCAGGCGCCCTGGCAGCATTACCTGACAGTGGTCTTAGTTTGTTTTGGCTGTGGATTCTCCTTGTGGTTGCGGCTGTTCTTGGCGATACGGCCAATTATCATATTGGAAAATTATTTGGAAATAAACTCACAGGACGTGTGATAAAACAGAAACATATTGACAAAACGGAGGCTTTCTTTGCCAAACATGGGGGTAAGACCATCATTATTGCGCGTTTTATCCCTATTGTCCGCACCATAGCCCCCTTTGTAGCCGGTGTGGGACATATGAAATATCGCTACTTTATTAGTTACAATATTGTCGGGGGCTTGGCATGGGTGACGCTCTTTCTGCTTGGAGGATTTTTCTTCGGCAACATCCCTGTGGTTCAAGAGAATTTTTCGCTGGTTATTATAGCGATTATCGCCGTATCTGTCACTCCGGCTCTTATCGCTTGGCTAAATAACAGAAGAAAGCTCATGAGGCTGTCAGGTTGGCTGCTGACTGTTTTGGGCGGCGGCGGATTGATTGCGGCCACGATCGCCAAAGGTAACGCGCAATACGATCTTCCCGCGCCAGAAAATACGTACACAAAAATCATTGATATGCTGTTCTTCTCTTCAATTGGCATCCTGATTTTTGGTGTATTTCTCTTGATCCTCTTCTATTTTCGATCTCGCCAAAGAGTTGTGGACACTAATAAATAAATAAAAGAATACAAATAAAATAAAAATAACAAACAATAATAGGTTACTATTATTATTTGTTATTTTTATTTTATTTGTATTCTTTGGAAGTAATGATATTTCCTTGGGCATCTATAATTTCAACAATAACAGATGGCTTTTGTATCCCACTGGTTTTCAAACCTGCCACTATACTTTGATAAGTTGGCGCTTGACTCTCGAGAGCTCTATCCCAATCATCAGCGGAAAAACCGCTGTCCTGTTGGTCTTGCTCGTTCCTATATCTGTACGAATACACAACAGCGCTTCCTCTGGCCAGGAGCTGAATCTCAAACATTTGGTCGAGCCCTGAACTTTTTGCGAGACTCTCAGCCTCCTCTTGTCCTGCATCAACATAAGTTTTCACAAGCAATTCGTCAGTTTGACTGCACCCCATGACTGAAAGGCCAAGTAACAGAATAAGGCCATAAAACAAAATGGATTTTTTTTGTTTCATCAGAATTCTCCCCATAATGTTACCTTTATTTCCCGCCAGTCCCTTAAAGCAAAAAGGGCATGTGCCCCTGAAATTACTGGTGCCGAAGGTCGGGGTCGAACCGACACGTCCGTAAAGACATCGGTTTTTGAGACCGACGCGTCTGCCAATTCCGCCACTTCGGCAAGTGATAAATTTTGATAGATGTTTGAGGATATGATATATCCTACGTAAAAGAATATAGCATCAATCTTTGTCACCGTCAAGTTTTAGTGTCTGGAATTGTGGTTAACCTGTGATAATGTCAGGATGTAAATTGATCTGAGAAAATGTCACCCCCCGAAAGAATACGGTTTAAAATTAGACCATGAGAACGGGAGTGATATCTCTGACAAGAGAACA
>Ga0082212_10002768_pt1 | contig 25259 bp, 6 predicted proteins | sample TergutNt197P3_FD_71548 | JGI IMG/M metagenome (GOLD analysis project Ga0082212, IMG submission 71548) | Neocapritermes taracua P3 segment gut microbial communities from Petit-Saut dam, French Guiana - Nt197 P3 | ecosystem: Host-associated > Arthropoda: Insects > Digestive system > Gut ...
GCAAACAAAAAACGGTCGAATTTGAAAAACTGGCAAACAAATAGGCAGTTTACGTGTTTTGGGCAATGAAAAATTCGGTGTTTTTCAAAACCCGTGAACGGTTTGGCAATATGCAATAATTACCGGTAAAAACAACACTTTTTTGGTAGCCCATGCAGTTTACCCGGCATATTGCCAAAGTTCCACAAAAACAAGCATTCAAGCGGATCGTAACCGGTTTACCGCCGATTCCAACGCCGCATCGCAATCGGTGGTTTTGTTATTATTCGGACAACGATTTTCCCGTTCAGGCTTACCTACCATCCTCGAACAATGGAAAGTTCCGCAACCGGCATACCAATTCCCGGATCGTTGAGCGTGTCCAAGAGTTCTTCTCCCTCTTCTTCCTCTTCCGACGACAGCCAGAGCCCCTTGATTAGTTCATCAAGATCGTCATCATCTTGACCACCCGTTGCGTTTGCTAACCAAAGATTTGTCATCGTTCGTCCTGTAATTCGGTCATACGCCAACGAATTCCAATAAATAGGGTCATTGTAGATGTCGATACCGCTCAGTAGCACCGTTTTAGTGTAAAAATGCCAGTCTAACAAACGGTATCCAGACGCATCAAAGTCTGCCAGCCCGTAGTTTCCAGCAAAATCGCCAATCGTTGCCACCGTGTTATGGATCGTAAGACGGTTCGCCGCAGTGATACCATAAAGGTCTCCGACATTGATTTTTGAACCCATTATGGAAATGTCGTTACCAGCAGTCTTACTCATCGTGCTACCGGCAGTGAGGCTTGAATTTACTACAACAATATCGTTTCCGGCAATCTTGCTCATATTTTCTGCTGCAAGGTTCGATGTTCCTACAGAAACGTTACTACCTGCTTCCTTACTCATATCACCAAGAGCAACGAGACTTGAACCCGCTACGGTAATATCGTTACCCGCATCCTTGTTCATGTTCCCCGATGCGAAAATATCTGAACCAGTTACGGAGATGTTATTTCCGGCTCCCTTGCTCATATTCCCTCCAGCATCAAGCGTCGAGCCTGTTATGTAAATGTTTTTACCCGCATCTTTACTCATGTTGCCGTCGGCAATAAGGGTCGATGAACCGTCGACAATAATGTTATTTTCCGCACTCTTGCTCATGTTGCCTCCAGCACCGAGAATCGATCCCGCTACGGAAATATCTTTTCCAGCGTCTTTGCTCATGTTCCCGCCAGCATAGAGTGACACGCCTTCAATGGTAACATTGTTTCCGGCTACCTTGGTCATGTTACCGGCTACGGAGAGAGTTGATGAACCATTGAGAAGAATGTCGTTCACGGCTCTCACGTCGAGTTTTCCATCCCCCACCAGTGTCCAATATTTAACGGTAAGGTCGTTACCGGAAGACAACAAAGTATCGCCGAGAAACGCCTCGCCGCCATCAATGGTTAAATCATTGACAGCAATCAAATTTGTCGCACCCGATTTGATGTTTGAATTCGTGAGCAAAAGGTCATTCCCAGCCAACACATCGAACTTGTCGACAATTGTCAACTGAATCAAATCGACAAACGAAACGTTGTTGCCTGAAACCGATAGGCTATCAAACTTGCTCGTGCCTCCGCAGAGAGTTAAGTCGTCTTCCGATGTCAATGACATTGTACCTGCGGAAATGCTTGACTCCTTTAGCAAAAGACTGTTCTTGGCGTTTGCGTTGAACTCTCCGGCAATCGTCAGGATCAAATTGATAAATGAAATGTCAGTACCAGAAACCAATAGGCTTTCTAAGTTCAACGTACCGCCCATGATAGATACATCGCCATTTTTCGCTATCAGTTTCGTGTCCCCCCCCCGTATTACGTCAACGGATGTCATGAGAATACTGTTGTCAGCAATCACGTTCCACGTTCCGCCAATTTTTTTAACACCTACACTGCTCATTATCACATCCAAAGCAGAGAGGAACGTTGCATCGCCATCAATGTCGAGGTCGGCATTCGTTAGTAACATATCTCCGAAAAGAGATTTTAGCAGCACATCTCCGAACGACACGACAAACTCGCCCGTTACACTCAAATTCAAGAGGGCAGCGATTTGAACATCGTCACCAGCAATCAAGTTCACAATGTCCAGGTATCTCGTTCCATAGACATAGATGTTGCCGAATTCAGCTTGCAAGTCAACAGAACCGCCAGCCAATTGATTGATCGCCAGGTGTTTTCCACCCGCCTCGCCAATGGAACCGCTAGTTGCTACAAGAACGATGTTGAGACCACCGATTCTTGCCACATCGTAGGGCATGTACCCGTTAGCAATAAACGATGCCGCTCCCAGTTCAACCGTACCTCTCGAACCAATTTCCCGAATGTTGGCAATAGCGTGGTCGCCCTTGCTATCAACAAAGGACAGATAAACGCCATCGGCTCCGCGACCAACGATCCAATTATCGGAACCGGTACCTAGGCGGACGACCAACGGTGAACTATCGACAAACACAACATGACCATCGACATTGCCATAACGACCGCCAAGTGTTCCACCAGCGGCTTCTAGGACGGCATTCTTTGCATAAATTGCCAGATTTGTGGGGTTGCTTGCAAAAATCGAACCATCGGTTTTGAGACGAAGTTCTTGGTTGCCATCACTACCGGATTTGATACCACTACCGGGAGTGCTGTTGTCGATTTCAATATCATTTTGCGAACCGATGTTCGTCCATCTCACGGATTCGGTCTTCAACGTACCGGTAGCCGTGATGTTAATGTTGTCATAACGTTTGATTTCAATCAAGTCCAGTGCATCGAAAAACGCCTTTAATGTGGGGAAATCTTCCTGCTTGATTTCTTTATTATTGCCATAGAATGTCAAATCGTTCCATTCGGCATCGGAAAGAGCGCGTCGTTTATCCAGCATTGCTTCCCGCAGTTCCAATTCTTGCGATGTAACTTCGACGAGCTTACCTCCCTTCACTGCGAAGAATTTTCCATTCTCTTCCTCTAACTGACCGAGAAGATAATAGTACGTGTTCCAGTCTTCTATATCTTTTGGTGTAATCGCAACGGGAGTTCCGGTATCTTCGCCAATGGCACCACCGGCATAGATCGTTACGTCACGCCCAGAAATGTTTGCCTCCTCAATCGTGCTGGTCGTGTTGATCCGACTGCCCGCATCAGCAAACAATACGCCGGACAACTGGTTCATCAGTTGCTCCTCTGTCCATGTGCCGATAGGTTTCAGTGCCGTTTTTTCAGCATCCGTTGCCTTGTAAGCGTATTCAGAATCGAATGCTTTGGACAATGCCTCTTTTTGGGAACCAGACGCATTGGCAAACGCTTCACGATAGGCTTGGGTACGTTTGGCTTCTTCGGCAACAATTTCATTTGCCGTCCAGCCGGACTCTTCCAAGTTCTGTTTGGTCTCTTCACTAAATCGGAAGACTTGGGCGACCGTATCGTAACCGCTGAGGTTGTCAAAACTATCGTAGAACGATTCCCAAGCGGCAAAGTATTCCTGTGTTTTGACTCTTTCAAAATCATCAACAGCTCTAGACCACTTTGTTCCCTCATATATTCCTTTTTCGGCATCTATGAGCCTCCCTCTGTCGTCCGCACTTTCTCCAATTCTGTCCATCAAACCGAGTTCGCTCCACAGATTCGACTTGAAGAGGTCGCTGTTCGGATCGTCTGCTACGAAATCGTTCTTGTCGAGAATGTCGCCGGTTACGTACAGATTGATGTTTCCTACGGTGCTGACAATTTTGTCGACGTAGAGGTCGCCGTCAGGATTTCCAGCAAACTTGTCAAAGTATGCGTCGATCTGTCCGGTCGCTTCGATAGACGTATTGTTTGCAACATTGAAGTTGAACATTTGATTGCGATCCAAGTCTGCGGGACTCGCCACATTGTAATTCACAACGCCCTCTCGACCAACGCGTCCGCCGGAAGTAAGGTAGAGGTCGTTTCTGGCGGTGATACCGGCACCCGTACTTGTTCTTGTCTGTAAAACGTCTCCGGTGGCATTGAGCTTAACAATATTCCCGGATATGTTTTCGACGAGCAAATTATTTCCGACAGCATTGAGATTAACATTCCCTCTTGCGGTTGCTGTAAGCGTCGTTCCGCCTGCAACAGTTTTCAACAGTACGGGAATTCCTTCTGATTGTATGCTGCCATCCGCATTAAACGAATCCGCCTCTCCAATGTTATTAGCGGACAGGATGACATTTTTGCCAATAATAGCAGGTGGAATCGATGATCCTAACTGCGACGGGTTTGTCGTTATGTCTCCACTAACATTTATCGAAACTGTCCCCTTACCGCTCTGGATAATTTCGTTAAGTGTGATATTATTTGCTCCGCTTATGCTAACGCCGCCTGTATTCGCCCTTGAACCGGTGAAAGCAATGTCAATCGCTTTATCGGCTCGGATAAGTACAGAAAACTGCTCGGTAAAAATTTCTTGCCTTGGTGTTTCCATTGCATAGCGAGCCCAGCCGTTCCAACCTGTATACCAATGGTAATGCTTTTCTACCATTCCTTTGTCTATATCAACTACTGGTCTGGAATAATCTAAAGTTCTTGTATATTGTCCATAAACATCGTACAGTGCACTCTCAAGTTTCGACGCATCTTTTTGGACAAGGAACACACCGGACGGATAGGTATTTGAAATTTTCGCATTAGTGTTTCCTATTCCTGTAACTGTCCTACCAGCACTCCAAGTCCCACCAAGCCATTCCGAATGTATTCCCAATACAACAACTCCGTCTCGATACGAATTGATGGTAAAGTTGACATCTGTGCTGGTTGCAAAGACCGATTCGAGAAATTGATTTGCCTTCGGATTAAACTGCATTGTCTTTTGCGACACAGTTGCATTTTCACCGTAGTTGAGTTTTGTAAAAACATCGCTTTTATAGCTATTCGTCTCTTCATTCCATTCTCTGAATGTTTGTGTCATAGTATATTGACTACCGTCATAATCACGGAGATACATAGTAATATTCGGTTTTGAATCTACTGTGAGCATATTCGACGTGTCGTAAATCGTAATCCGTCCGTTTAATACGTCGGCACCCGCATCAAGGCGGTTAATGTTCATGTTTTTATTGCTGTCCGTTACAATCTGGACATTTCCATAACCGTCAGCAGCCTCAATTCTCCCATTCCCTGTGCTGATAATATTCCCGTAAAGTGTAATATCGCCGCCGCGTGCCGATATGTTGCCAATCGTAAAAGTATTAGTGGACTTATCGTAGTCAATAGTCGGCAAGAATGCTAAACGAATATCTTCTCCCGCAGCATTTTTTTCCAAATCTCTCGGTGGATCAAGTCCGAATACGGCATATTGGAGAGCCTTTTTTGCTTCGTCAGTCAAGACATTTCCGCTAAAGTTATTATTGCCAGAGATAATGCTCCCTATTTGAGTATCGCGAAGGTCGATGGTGCCGTTATCGCCGAAATCAAGCCAGCCGCTTTTGATAGTTCCATTTATGTTGAGTGTTTCAGCGGAGATGTAAACACTTCGTCCACCGTAAATCATACCAGTTTGAACCGGTTCTCTGGAAGCAATTCCTTTATACAGATCATCGATGTAGTTTTCGATTTTAAAGTTTTGTGCATTTGTGGCACTTTTTCCTATGGTTGCATTCAAATAATCTATCGTCGCAGTGGTCAACACACTTTCGTAATTCTGTTTTGCACCGAGATAGGAACTCGAAATGCCAGTATTGCCTAAAATAGACGCGATTTGCGCATTGGTCACGCCATCTTTTCCGACGAGACCGTTTGCAGTTCCCACTGCGTTGAGTATATTGTAACCATTTTCATTGATTTTTCCACTCCCTGGTATAGCTGTTCCAAACACTATTGCCCATGATTCCGGTGTAACGGCATTTTGTAAAGCGATCAGTTGCTGATTATATATTCTATACGCATCAACTAAAGCAGTGTTCACCGTTGCGTTGGCAGGTGTGCGTTGGTAAGAGTAGTTAAAGTCATCGACTCTAGCCGCAGTGGCAGACAGAGACAATTGCGTAGCCGAAAAATCTTTTACACGACTTGCCGCTGTGTTGTAGTCTATTCTTTTTTCATTAAGGACTTCGGCATTTGTTTTATAAACAGTTGCTGCGGTCGTATTAGCAACGGTTTGTGTTGTGGCAAAATAATGCGGGGCATCTTGCCAACTTGTTCCGTTCCAGTATTTACCTAAATTGGCATTGCCTGATTGATTATTCTGATAAGTGTACCCTTTGAGCTCCGTAGAATTACCAGCTCTAGCTGTTAGGTTGCCAACGTTTCCACTGTAGTAAGTAAAACCATCCTGTGAATGAGTGTTGACAACATTACTCCAATTTGAGACATCAACGTAATCTCTCATCGCCGCAAAAGCTGCTTGTTCTGCTTCGCGGTTAATCCGCTCAATTTCATTCAATAGATTTTGCAAGTCTTTAAGTGTTGACTGCACTTGGTCATTATTTGTAACAGTCGTGTTATTGATGGTAATGCCGGTAATTCCGTTGTTTTGAATTACCATTCTTGCTTCTTCAATGTAAGCAGCAATTGCAGAATTAATGTCTATCAGCCATTCAGCTTTTGTTTTGGAACTCCCGCTTACCAATAGCATCTGATCGTTAATCCATGCATACATTGCATCGACGAAACTCGGGTCACTGAATGGACTACCACCGGCGATACTATAAATGCCTTCGACGTAGCCCTGGAAAAAGTCCCCTTGTGTTACGATATTGATGTCCAACGCATTGATGTTGGCAGAATTTGACCAAATGCTTCCTTTGGATTGGATGTTGACTCCACCACCGAAATTGCTTATTTGCGTTCCGCCTAAAATAAGCTCAGCATTGTCTGCTGTGTTCGTAATATAAACCCCTGGATTACCCGTGTCCCCGTTTCCAATGGCATCAATTACAGTGCTGGCAACAAATCCGAGTGTGGATTTATTGCTTCCGTCCTTCGCTACGGCTGTTCCGTTAACATTTACTCGACCACCTTTTCCAAGCGGGTCTGGGATGACTATGTTCCCCTTTACTTCCAGGAAATAATCCGTATCATTTGTAATCGTAACCGAAGGATTGTTGTTAGCTATTAACTTATTGCCGCCTCTATCTGTTATAGTATTAGTAACGAAATTTATGTCGCCTGCCGCAGCCGTAATGGTGCCGTTTTCGTTAATCGTTAGTTTGTCATAGTGTCCATAACTTGCCCTTTGTGTCGGGTCGGAACCGGTTATGAGATAATACGCCATCAAAACTTTGAGCTTATCGATTTCCAACTGCGCAGCTTGAATTGCTTTATTTGCCGCAATTCTTTGTGCTTCTGTTGTTGTACTGTATGCGTTTTTAATCTGTTCCTGCGCCTTAATTTTGTTTTCCAGGGCTGCTATTTGCTCTTCAAACAAATCGTAAAAACTCAGGTTCTTTTGTGGCGTATTAGACACGGAAACCCATTTTGATTTATAAATGTCATATCCATCTCCACTAATTTTATCCATTGTTTCTGGGTCAAAATCTGTATATACCGTTCCGGCTTTTACGATTTTCACGATGGTGTTCCAATGACTTCCTGCCTCGAGATCCGCCCCGGCAAGTGTAATGCTACTGTCTGCGGTAAATCCTTTGCTTCCATTTCCGCCGATGATGGCGGCACTAGCACCGAATAATTCGGCAAGTTCCTGCAATGGACTCGTTGCCTCTGAATAACCAAAGACATAAGACGATTTGCTGCCAATACCAGTGGTAACAACAATATCACCGACACTCAAAACGTTGGCTCTCCTGTTGTCTCTGACAGTAAATGTAACCGCATCGTTTTGGTGCATCTTGGCAGCCGCACCGGCAGCAAGAGAAAGCGGAAGCACTGTCATGTTATAGAGGTACGCTGTCGCCTTCACATTGTCCGAACCTTGACCAGCAAGGAACTTGACCGCTTCGTTCGTTCCCCAAGCGTCAATATACGTACCGGCTACAGTAATGATATTATTCTCTTTGACATTGACCTTACTTGACGGATACATAATGCCCACCCCACCTGCAACGTCGGCAACAGAGTTAGCAAGAACGTTTAGTATGCCATCAACTTCGACTGAAAGCCTGTCGGTGTACAATTCCGCCTTACCAAGTTCCACTGTTGAGTTGAGTGTGATATTGGCATGGGAGACGGCAGCACCACCGGCATACGCACCGGCAGCACCAGTAATAGTGTACAGGTGGATGTTATCACCGAAAATTTTGGAATTAAACGCCATGTTACTTGCCGTCAATTCGGCACCGTCCCTGACCTTGACGAGAGCATCATCTTTGAGATTGAGCACTCCCACGGCAGCACCGGCAGCACCTAGACCTGCTGCAAAACCATAGACACGCTGATCGACATTGTTGTTAACCGTTGCATTGGCGGTAATAGAACCGGTTGCTTTACCGGTAATGGGATCAAGTGCGTTCAGTTTTCCGCCGATTTCGACTGTTGCCGAACCGTTTCTCGTTATGTTGCCGATAGCGGCATTCATATTCTTGCCACTGTGTTGTTGACTCATTGCATTTGCTTTGTTGACAGAATTAACAAGAGCATCCCAATCGTCTTTATCTTCAATTTCATTCCTGCTAATATTGCCGCCCATATTGATGACGGACACGCTTGCGGCTGCACCGACTAAACCGGCACCACCAGCATACGTTTTTGAATTAACATTACGAATTAGGTTGGCGTTGAGATCAATGTTCCTTGCCGTAATTTCATTTGCGTTGGCTGTAAGTTTGGCACCGTTTCGGACAACGAGAACGTCGATACCGGCACCAACACCCACTACACCGATACCAGCCCCGCCGATAACGGTATCTTTTTGCGTGAACTCACTTTCAGAGGTAATTTTGACATCTCCGTTCTTTGCTTCGAGCGAACCGCCGGCGATGGTAACGTCAGTCATATCATCGACATCGGTAACGAATACCGTACCGCCAATACCAGCGAACCCTGCTCCGACGGAATGTCCATGCCTTTTGAGAATGTGGGTTTCGCCCTTACCCACAATGTTAATGTTACCGGAGGTAGATTTCAAATTGCTACCGGCAATGGTGACGTTTGTTTTCTGTTCAAACACGTTTACACCGACACCAACACCGACACCGGCGGCAAGTCCTCCTGCAACCACACCGCTAATCTGCTCCAGTGTTGTTCTGCTGTGGGCATTAATATTCAAATTGTTCCTCGCCTGAAGGGTCGAGCTTCCTACTCTGACTTCATTGGTTCCATCGATCACAATCACAGAAACCGCACCGGAAACGCCGACTTTTGCTGCAACGCCAACACCAATGACGGTGGAGTCCACCGTTTTCATGTCAATGGTGTCAATCGACAGATTGCCGTTCGTTGCATAAAGTTCCGTTTGATAACCGGGCTCTGCTTCGACGACTGCCCGCACAGTTTGCGTTATAGTGTGTACATTCGTTTGCACGCCCACTGCCACAAGTCCAGAAAGGGCAACTGAAACCGATACGCCAAGGGATTTCGAGTTGTTGCTTGCCTTGATGTCTATGGTCTCAGCGTGTGCGATGGCATTTTTCACTACTGCTTCGGTTGTCCCCCGGATGGTATTGGTGCCAACCAGTACGTTGACGGATGCCACACCGGAACCGGAAAGCCCGACAATAGTGCTCTTAATTTTGTGATCGCTGTCCGCCCACATGTGCAGTTTGCTTGCTGGGTTTGCGGGCGTATCGTTCAACGATGCTCTTTCGAGATACGAGCCAGTCGTTCGGGAAATGACATTTGTGGCTACGACGACTGAAACGGCTACCTTTCCGCCAAGAGCGGCACCTACAGCAACCGAGACGATGTCTCCCTCCGACTTGGCATCAATGCTCACGCCGTTCGCACTGTTGATTATCGTTTCAGGATACTGATAAGCCGTTTCCGTTTGATTTTGTTCTGATGAACCGATTTTGGCAATGGTCTTTCCATGTATTAGGTTCACCGCAACGGCACCGGCAACACCGGCAGCTCCGCCTCCTGCTCCGGCAATGGCAACAGACACGATGTCCGAATCGTTCAGTGCTTTGACAGTGATGGAACCATTCTCACTGGTCGTCGTTCCACCGAGAATACCGGCGAATGTGTTACCTTTGAGCAGGTTTATGCTGACCGAAGCCCCAACACCGACTCCCTTTCCGCCGCCTAAGCCGCCTGTAACGGAAATGATGTCCCCACTGTTGTGAGCACGGAGCAAGATGTCTTTTTCAGCCGTCGTTGTGGTATTTGCAAAAATGACTTGATTTGTCCCTGACAAATTATTGATGGCAACACCAGCACCGACCCCTGCACCCTTGCCGCCGCCCATTCCGACGCTGACCGCAATAATACTGTTGGCACTGTCTGATTTTGCCGACAGACCCGTTTCGGAAGTGATTGTTGCATTGTTGGCAACAATTTCATTTGCGCTTCCAATGTTGTTGTAAGCGAGTCCTGCACCGACCCCAGCACCGCCGAAACCAGCACCAATCGCAATAGACAGAATATCACCTGTGTTCTGAGCCGAAATGCTGATACCATTCTTCTCTGGCATTTCTGTTGCAGTTGCAGTGGCTTCTACCACCGAGTTGATTATTTCGACAATCGTAACGTTTTCGCTTCTTCCAATTGTTGCAATGACACCATTATCAGATTGATCCACTTCGGATTTTTCCTCATATAGACCAAATTGCTTTGCTATGCCTAATCGTAAATTTTCTTCATCTGCTTTGGAACTCTCAGCGGCTTCGTACTGTTTACCATCGTCGTCTTTGAATTTGGCTTCTCCAAAGTCTGCCTCGGATGCTCCCAGTTTACCAATGGTGTTGATCGCAAGCGAAGCACCGACTCCGGCACCACCGCTAGCAGCACCAACCGAAAGGAGAGCAGAAACCAAGCTGGAGTCATTCTTGGCATTGAGGTTAACGACACCGCCACTAATCGTTGTGTTGTCCACCAAAACCTTTGTTCCGTGAGCAATTTGGTTGTAGGCGACAGAAGCACCAACACCTGCTGCTCCCTTGGCACCTGCGATATTGACTCCGATACCGATGATACCCGACGCATTTCGAGCATCGGCGGCAAAAACTTTCTCACTGGACAACTCAACGTTGTTTCTCAATTCGACCTTCGTTTCGCCACCGATGATGTTCACGCCCACGTTCCCTGCGACTGCAACGCCACCAGTGCTACCTGCAATGCCGATCCCAACGGCAATGATACCACCGTTGGTTTCTGCTGTGTATTGAGCATTATTGTCAGCTTTAATGGTCGAACCTGCAATGGTCGTTGCAGTAGTATCAGTCAGAATGTTCACGGCAACATTAGCACCAACAGCAGTACCCTTTCCGCCTGCAACGGCAAGAGCTGCCGTAACGATTTTCGGAGAGTGGGCGGCAAGACCAAGATTCGCCTGTCCCATAACCTCTCTGTCGCCATCATCATTTGCAGTTTGCAGGTTAAAATCACCCGACGTATAGCCCGAATTATCGCCTTCGTCGGCATCTTCAATTTCTCTAAGCAAGGCACTGTAAAATGAGTTCGCTCCTATCCCTGCTTGGCTGATTGCCTCGGCTTTCATGTCGCCGGACAAAGTGATGGTAGAACCGGAAATGCTGGTTGCCGTGGTACTGTTTGAGATCACGACCGCAATAGTGCCGCCGACAGCGGTTCCCTTGCTAACAGCACCGGCAAGAGCAATCGTTACGATAGACGATTGATTGCCGGAAAGCAACGTCAAATTTCGGGCATCGATAACCGAGTTAACGATGTTGGCATGTGTGTTGAGTCCGAGTTGATTCCACGAAATCGACGCACCGACTCCCGTACTTCCACCGACGGCAAGACCGCCCGCCAAGGAATAGATGCCTGCCGAATCGGTTGCCCTTGCGGTTAAGTCTCCGTCACTGCTACCGGTTGTTTTTTGTAATTTTGCGTTTTCGATATTAACGAAAGTATCATTGTTAAGAATGTTGACCGTAACCGAAGCCGCTATTTCAGTTCCTTTTGGACTTGCGCTACCCGCCGCACCTGCGGCAAGAGCTATGATGTTTCCGCTACGGTTTGCGTTAATATCCAGTGTCCTGTATGTTATTTGATTTGCATCAGTGTTTGTCGACGGTTGGATATATGCGAGTGTGTTTCCGCTTAATACATTGACAGCAATGCCGCCAGCAATACCAGTGTTTGTATCTTTAGGATCCAACTGCAAAACTCCTGCTCCACCGATAGACACGTCCAAAACGCTATTAACGGCATTAATGTTAATATCACCTGCGTTGATCCGAACATTTCCGCTGATTCCTGCTGTGCTGTTTTCGACAAAGACATTGAGAGCGACCGCTCCAGATATTCCGAGGGATTTTGATGCCTCTTCTCGTTCACTGTTCCATTTTCCCTCTTTGTTCGTTATTGTGGACTGTCTTTCATCCAACAGTTGTATCATGTCTTCGACTTTGCCGACCTTGCGACCAAGATTGTTGGTGTCGCGAGTATTTCCATCTTTGTCCCATGCGAGATATTTGGCATTCGTCGATTCTATCGCCGTGATGTATCCGGTAAGATTGTTGTAATAATCCGTATCCGTGATGTTCGCGATTTTCGGTGCGGTCATTTCCGGTTTTGCAGTATTTTGCGAACCGGCAGCAGCAAGGACAACATTGATACCATTTAAGACGGAATTTATGCTGATTTTTCCTGTAACGGTTGACATGCCAGCGGGATCGTCATCCTTTTCGTCGAATCTATCTCCTTTAATCCTAGCGGGTGAACCGTCAGCATTGAGCAGATTTCCCCAAACAGCGTGAGCATCACGGAATAACAACGAAGCGATCCCCGATGCGCCGATTGACGTATTTTTACTGCTTGACAATCCGCCCGAAACGCCGATTCTGTAAGCCGTATCCTTAGCGTCGATGCTAACATTTTTTGCCATCACTGTAACCGCATCGTCAATTTTGGCAAGCGTGTAAGAATCGTAATACGTGGCTCCGAGGGTTCCGTTTACGGAAAGCCCATCTCCGTTACCTGCGCTGATAGCAATACCGATGTCTATTGCTGTTGTGGTTGCGCTCACATTAATATCACCACCGGATATTTTTAATGTGCCGCCATCAATTCGTGCAATTGTCGTAGAATCAAGGAATGTAAGTAGAATAGCACCTCCCGCCGCTCCACCGCCTTCCTTAATTTTTTGTTCGCCGGTAATTTCAAAATTCGGCACATAATCACTGCCATCCCAGTATTTATTATCAAAATCCTTTTTTGACATGCCCACGATTTTTTCTTTGTCGGTAGGCAACACAGAACTCACGTCGATAGAGCCGGGAGTGAAAGACATTGAATCAAGTGCTGACGCAAGTGAACCGACAAGATTTGCAATTTCAACGGTCGTGTTTGCGCTGACATTAAGATTTGCTGCCTCAATAATACTGGAACCGCCTTTTACTTGCGCTAGTGTGTTATTGTTAAGAACAATAACGGTTGCCATTGCTGCGGCACCAAACTCGTCCGTTTTTGTGCTCGATTGTCCCCAAGTGTTCAGCAGACCGTCGGCGAGACCGAAGTAATTTCCTTTGTCGCCGGACTTGAACGCCTCAATAACTGCCATAACATCATCGACACCGCTGTAATCCCTAACACGAGTGAACAATTCCTGTACGTCATTTTTCGTGTTCCCAACAAATTCTTTGATATTTTCACCTTTTGTCTTGAGGTCAGCGACCAAGTCCTTGACGTTTTGCGTATTTTTTTGTAAATCAAGAATCGACTTTGTGATGTCCTGAACGATTACAGTCTCTTTCGTTGTACCTTTTACCCCTGTAACAAAGTTGTCGAGTTTGTCTATAACCCATGCTTTTATATTTTCCTCAGTCAAATCGGATATTCCCATAGCGACTTCGAGGAAGTCGTCAAAATTTCTCGTGCCGTTGGCAATACCCGTAATCCAGTCATTCGTGGCTGTTTCTCCAATGGAATCGAAAGCGGCACTGAACAACTGTTTGATGTTTTCGCTGTTCTGAAGGTCTGTAAACATACTCTTCAAGCCTTCGTAGGTATCTTTTGCATCTCCGAATGCACCTTTTAAGAATTGCTCCAAATCCTCTCCACCCGCAATTTCATTGATCAGATCATATACGCCATATTTCTCGTCTTTTGTCAATTTTTCCAGTAACTTTCCTGCTTCTGTGTCTCCGACAAATTCGAGCAACTTTATTGCACTTTCCTTGTAGTTGATAAACTTATTTACCAATTTATAGAGAATGTTGTCCGACGCTTCTGGATTAAACGGGATCCTTGTGTTTGCTGTTATATCCACTGTCCCGCCAGTTGCGGTGATACTTGCGTCTGCTTCAACGATTGTTTTCGTCTCGTTATTCATAATGACAATCGGCGTGGAAATCGCAAGCGCATTGTCTTTATTGACTTTCTCATCGCCGACTTTGTATTCACCGATCTGCGCAAAAGCACTGGAGGCAATCTGGTTGACAGTTTCTGCGGAAATTTCAATATCGGCATTCGCAAAAATAATTGCGGTGCCACCGATTGTAACATTGGTACTCACGTCGTCATACGTGAATGATACGGCACCAGCCAGTCCAAATTTGTCGAATTTCTTGGCTTCAGTGTCTGCGCCGCCCTCGAAACTGGCGAACAATCCCGATGTAGCATCTTGAATTTTTTTCTTGTTCTCTTCCGACGTTTCCTTCGTTTTGGCATCCCCACCACCTTCCATTTTTGCAGTAGTGGAAACGGAATTTGCTTTCGTATCGGTTTTTGCCGAGATGCGGATGTCATTGCTGGCATTCAGTTCACCATCGACGTTAATATCTGTTTGGGCATTGCCAACAAGAACACCGATGACAAGTCCCATATAGGACTCTCCACTGCCACCGGACACAGAGAGCTCATGAGATCGTTCGGTCATTGCGGTAATGGAAATGTCGCCACCTTTGGAAAGGATGCTTGCACCTTCTTTAATGTTGATTTTGTTTGTCGATTGAGCTATTCCAAGTGCAACGGCAATGTCAACAGGCAAACTGGAGTCTTCAGCCGACGTTTCTGTTTTAATTTTCGTGTTTGCTGTGGAAAGTATCGTTATATCTCCACCAGCAATAATGTTGGCACCTTTGACAATGTTACCAAGTGAGTCTGTTTCAGGATTCTTTCCAATTTCAATTTCAGAATTGGCTTGAACGTATGCAAAACTCCAACCAATGCCTTTACCAGCATTTTTGATTTCGGCACTGACATCCGCTGTGGCTTTAATCACAACGTCTTCTGAAGCATCTATCTTTCCGTCAATCTGAATTTTTGCCGTTGCAATGTCAACTCGTAACCCACCTCCTATTTTCGCCAGTAATTCATCGATCTTACTTAATTGGCTATCAATTTGCTCATTTGCTTTACCAACTAATCCGTTCATTAGTTCGTTAAACCCTGTTGCTAATGCGTCAATGAATGCATTACCAGAATCAGCTGGTAGATTCTCAAAATCTAATATAGCGCTTCTCACAGTCTTTACATCAATTTCGACGGTTTTTCCTGTAATGAGCGACTTATTGTCCATTGAGAATTTGGCTTCCATCGGCGAGAATGGCACATCTACTTCAAAGGGACCAAGATTAAGAGACCACACTGCATCACCAGTCAATGTAATCTTCACATCACCGGCTTTGTAATCTTCTCCAGTAATTGGATTTTTCCCTATTGCGTGAGCAAGAAGGGCACTATTGTTCATTGTCAGATTTTCCGCTTCAATCGTGATGTTGCCAGAATCTCCGGTTGAGACACCACCAGTATGATTTTCACGAGTCTTATTTCCATCAACTGTCCGCGTTGAAATAGTAATGTTGGATAACGTAACATCTTTACCTTGCAGATGAAAATGTACGCCGCTAGTGTACACGTCCGTATTACTTCCGTCCCAATTAATCGTTTCGGGATCAATCAAAATCGTCCCCCCAGCGGACGAACGCAATCCATTGCCGACAATATGAACGGTATCTACCGCACTGAATTCCAAGAATCCGCCTTTTCCATTCTGCGCACTGACATCAACGACCGTACCGGCTCCCAAATTGGAATCTCGATCCGCAAAAATCACGACCTCGCCTCCGTCGGAATTTGCACCGACACCACGAGCCGAGATGTCCGCACCGGTATTAACGTTAATGTCATTTCCCGCCAAGATTTCAATCTGACCTGCGTCATTACCCGCCGTTGCATCCACGCTGATCTGTCCGGCAATGGTAACATCGTTGGTCGCAACAATTTTGATCTTGCCTTCTGGAGTAACAATCAAGGCGTTACCAGAATTGACACCATCAATGTTGACGAGATTACCAAATTCGACCTGAACCTGATTCCCAGCTCGAAGTCTTGAACTGTGAGCCAAGTCAATCTCACCTGCCGTAAGATGAATTTCTTCGACGGCATTAACCGTTCCCTTAACGCTAATCAATCCACTGGGACTGATCGGAACTTTTCCATCGAAAAGCATCCGTTCGTGAACCGCACTGACTTGACCGTGTTCGTTGACCAACTGCTTCATGTAGTCCTGCGTCGGCGTTTGCAAGTGCAACGAACCGACATTCACAACACCGGTTTGTCCGATGAGGATACCATGTGGATTCAAAAAGAATACGTTCCCTCCAATCTGACCGTTCTTATACGAATTCAGAACACCATCAATCTGCGACCGTTCATTGTGAACGAGATTGACAAGACTATTCGCTCCGCCGGGAACGTACAGATTGGTTGTGTTGCCGCCCGGCACGTTGAACCGGTCAAAAGAGTTGTACCCTGTTGTCCCATGAATGGTGCCCGTGTGAACGTCTGTCAACGTTCCGCCCGGATTGGACGTTACGGTCGTTTGCGTGCGACCATCAGGAACGATGTGCGGAGATTGCGCTAACAAAACCGGTGTCGGCAAAATCATGCAGACGCAGACCCAGACAAGAGCAAAATGATGGAATAATTGCCCGAAAAATTTGCGATGGGAAGGTTTCATTGGTCGTTTAAGGTTAAGGGTTGTAAGTGGTTTACGGTCAGTAAAGTTAAGTATGTATGCAAATGATTTCTCAACGGCTTGTTTTATTTCGACAGTTCGTCAAGTAGTTTTATGGCATCGCGGCGTTTGGCAAAGGGCGTACCGCCTTGAAGAGCGGCATTCAACAGTTGCCGTGCTTCAGCGACTTTGCCAGTCTGAACGGCAAGTCGAGCAAAATAATAAGCCGATGCAGCATTGATCTGTCCTGATGCGGCGGACTGCTTGAGTGCATCTGCTGCCTGTTCGATTTGCCCTGCCTTGTAAAGAACCCAGCCCAGCGTTCCGAGATACTCGCTGTTATCCGAGTTTTTCTGGACATTTTCTGCCGCATACGCCAAGGCACGCCGCAGTTTTTCCGGCGAATTCTGTTCGCATAGAGCCAGTGCTAATCCGTTGGCATTTTGCGTTTCCAATGGATCTGCAAGCAGGAGTTCCTCAAACAATTTTTCTGCTGTCGTATAATCATCCAAGTACAGTGCGACGGTCGCCCGTAACCTCTTGAACGAATGCGAAGTCGGGTCTTCAGCCAAAAGTTTTTCGGCTAATGTTTTTGCCTCATCGAGTTTGTCGTCATTGACGTTCATTTGGATCGAAAGAGCAAGCACCTCTTTGGAAGTAGGATGAGCAACCAATGCCGCTGCAAGTGACTTTCGGGCATTGTCTTTATCACCTCGCAAAGTATAGAGTTGCGACATCACCGCATCGGCAGGAAGTCCAGATTCTTTTGCTTCAGCATCCAAACGGTCTGCCTCAATGAAAATCTTTTTTGCGTCATCATCTTTTTCCTGCTGGAAAATGGCAATACCTTTTTTTCGCAACAGTTCGGCAGTGCGACCATCGGCTTCAATTTGCTTATTAAGACTTTCTTCCATCGGTTTCCAACGCTGACGTGCCTCGTACAAGTCGGTCATCACACGGCGGAGCGAACGGGACAGATTTTCTTTTCTCGTCGGATTGAGTGTATAGGCATCAATTTTTGTCTTTGCTTGATTCAACAACGCTTCAGCTGCCGTCAAAGAACCCTGCCGAAGTGAAATTTCCGCAAGCAAAAGAAATGCTTCGGGGTCTGCTGGAACTTCTTCGGTTCCCATTTCGAGGTTGGCACGAACGGCATTTCCTAAATTGGCTTGGGCGAACCACTGCGCCAAGACGATACGCGGCGGAACAAGTTCAGGGAATTTTCCGTAAAGTGCTTTGAGAACATCCAGTGCCTCGGAAAATTGCGATGCATTGAAAGCAGCGACCGCCTTTTCAAGTTCCGCCTTGATTTCTGGATTCGTCAACCCAGCCATTGGGTCGGTCGCATTTTCCGCTGGAGCGGGTGGGGTTGCGGGTGATGCCGGTCGTGTTTGTGCGAGAGAGAACGTCTGCGCAAGAAAAATGAGTAAAATGCCAAAGCCAAGGACAGTCAAACGTGGTGTCAATCTGTCGGAAAAAAAGTTTTTCAATTTATCTTTGTCGCTCATCGTTTTTCCTTTTGATCGGCTACGAGTTCGCCAACAAGAATCGCTACAAGACAGGAGCGATGCGTTCAATAGATGGTTTGCTTCCCGTGTTGCAATACGGTGCGGAAGGGTTTTGAAGCCTAACGCCGAAGACTTCCCATTAGCAATGCGCAGACGCTCCCATTCCGGGAGTGCGTCACTTCATTGCTAACAAGTCTTCCTTCACTCGACAAGCCTTTCGGCAAGTCGTTTGCAACGTGAAGTCAACTGTCCCGCCTCGCGGCGGCTATTGAATGTCGACGAACTCTAATTTTGATTTGTCCGGTTACACCGGACTGCATAAACCGTGTCGGCAAGTGTAGCACATTCTGAAAAAGTGCTGCACCCAACCATTTTTTCTATTTTAACATTACGGGGGTGTCCGTCCTGTGTACGCACACTCCGCGTACCGGACAGCGAAAACCCACGTCGGCGTTATCGACTAAAGGTTTACCAAAACTTGTTACTTCTTTTGGAAATTCTGTCAATCTTGTTACGGGAAAATAGCCCATTTGTAAATTTATAACGCTTGTAACGATTACGGTCTTGCCAAGCCTGCCTCACTGTCCCAGCACATCTCGTACCCGCTCGGCAAATCGTACCGCCGCCGTGTCTTCAATACTCCAATTCCCGCCATGTTTCCAGCCATCCAACGAATCCTTGTGATTGACTACCGCATCGTTGCAATTTAAGCGTTCACATCTTGCAATCCAGTCCTCGTAACTCCGAAACCGATAATGATTGCACCGGGCAACCTCATGGCAGTGATGCTCTGACCGCCACCAATGCCGGTAACTGACCGGCGTAAAGTCCGTGTGTACGCTTGGCTTTTCCGTCTTGAACAGATGCGGACTCAAAAAGGAATAGTCTAACTTGTCATTGTCGGAACTCGGTGCGTAGGGACGGAGCAGTTCTCGTGGTTTGATGATACTTTTACCTGAAGCATGCCACCAAGAATCTGCCGCCGCACGTTTCGTGAAGGTTTCGATACACAAATTGCTCGGTCGTTGCAAACAGTTGCAATGTCCGTACTCCAACCAGTTCACTAACAATCCGCCGAAGTTTTCGTACCTCGCCAAAATTTCCCGAAAATCGTCGATGTCCGTTCCGAAAGAATATTCATCGGCATCACAGAACATCAGCCACTCGGTACTCCTGCCGTAATTCTCGGCAATCCACACGAAGGTACTCATTTGAGCAAACTGCGTATCACTGACGATTTTATGAACATGAATTTTGTCTGCAAAGGGCAATGCCCAGATTCGCTCTTCTGTCTTGTCGTCGCATTGATGCAAGACAATCACAAAACGTTCGAAGCCCTGTATGTAATGGAACGTGAGCCATTCCTGCACGTAATGTTCTTCGTTCCGTATCATGGATGCCAAAGTCAAGTAATTCATTCGATTGTTACTGGGTGATGGGAATTGTAAAACAGATTTTGCTGTGCCATTGTGTCCAATTCGTGACCGGAGAGCGAGGCGGCGGCAAATTCTTTGTCCTCTACGACCGATTGCTGTCTGCGGTCTACCGTTTCATAGGGCAGATATTTTACGCCAGTCAGTACCGCCCCGTTGGGCAGACCATCCTCGTCGCACAATCGTACCCGGCAAGTTGTCCGGTCTTCGCTCCAGTCAACGATGCGGGCTCGTCCGACTATTTTTTGTGTTTTCATGGTTCGATAATGGGGACGGCAAAGGATTCGCTGTCTTGTTCGACAATCATTACGTTGTTACTGAACGTTTGGGCAATCGGTACAAGGACATTACTGTACGGCGGAATTCCGGATTCCGCTTCAAGACCATACACCTGCATCGGCGGCAGATAGACCGACGAATTGCTGGCGGCGTTTGTCCCGTGCGTCACGTCCTGCATCGTAATTCGTAATTGAGAGACGGTGCGGTTGACCAAAAAGTCAAAATACCGTGTCCGTCGTTCGGCAGGATCAAACTCCACCTCTCCCAGTGACATCCAAAAATCGTTGTCCGATTCCCGTCCTTCGATCAAAAGGCAGTTGGCGTAAAAATAACTGCTGGAATAACTGGCAGTCCCGCCGACAGAGAATCCGACGACCGTTTTCGGTTCATCGAAATGAATCAAAAACCGGTTCTGGTCTTTAGTGCCGACGAGTCCTCGGTTCGATTGCCAGTTCTGCCCGTCCGGCTCGGACCCAGTATTGTAATACCACGCCAGAGTCCCGTGTGAATAAGCCGTGACTTGCTGCCGGAAACATTGGTAAAGATTGGAATTGTTCGGTTCCGAAATGAGTCTTACACCGGCAGTTGTCGGTGCCGTGTTGGAAGTCATCATCATCGGAACGAGCGGAATCGCCTCAAAGAATTGGCATGACTGGACGGCATTGGAGGAATCGGTCAAAATCCGCATGGCAGTGCAGAGCATCGGTGTTGTGAGCGCACCGTATCGACCATAGTTCACCAAGCCGCCGGTTGATTCAAAGAGTCGAGTCCAGCCGCCGTTCTGAAACTTTCCTTCTATCGCCAGAAAAACATTGTTCCATTCATACTCGAGTCGGAGTGAAAAACCTCTCACCCATCGGGCTTCAGGGAAGGATACCATTGCCCAAGCGTACTTGCTGTCACCGTCCGTGTTGACGTTGTAGAAACCGAAGGAGCCGCTTGTTTGGACATTGCGATCAAAGGCTCGCCATGCATTGACCGCATTGGCATTGTTGAGTGTGTTGCCATAGACTCCAAATCCTCTGTAAATGGCGACGGGCATTTCCGGGACGATGGCAAAGGACGTAAACTTTGGCTTGGGCGGTTCGTTAGAATCCTCGCCCCGTTTCCAGTAGGGAACTTTCCGGTATGGACTCCCTGCTCCGGCACGTCGCCACAAAAACACTTCGTCAATGTTGATGAAGCCGTTGCCTTCTTTGCGCAAAATGTCAATAATCTCTTTGGCTCTTGGTGAAACGATCATGACGCACCTCCTGTATATCCGCTGGACAAAATGATTTTTTCGTCGTTCGCCGAATTGATGTACAGTTCGTAGTAAGAACCTGCCTGATGATTGCCCGATATGGAAATGTCTCTGTACGGCGAGTTGTAATAATTGTCCTCCACGTAGGCGTTGCTCGTCGTCATCGTTCCGCTGGTATTGTGGATTGCCAAGTAAACTCGCTTGTCAGTGGACTTGATGTTCTGCAATGTCCCAAGGTAAAACCGGAACGTCGTGGACGAATAATACGAATAGTGCGGCAACCGCCTGTGTCTGCCGAGAATGTTGTGCAGATTGCCCGACGCATCTTCGGCTTTCAGATAGGTAATCGTAGCGATTTGGGCAGAACCGTTGATCGTGCCTTCCGGCAAGCCAAAGAACTGTACTTCCGGCATGGCGACCGGTTCGCCGCCGACCGACTGTCTTTCCGTATTCATGATGGACTGGGCGGTACATCGGAGTTGAGCGAGCAAGAGTGGATTGCCGCCGCTATCTTTGAGGTCGGCATAATGCGTCCGGTCATGAACGTGATAAATCGCATCCGTGTTCGGCACCTCCTCCCAAGCCTCCGTTGTGAGATCATACATCATCCGGCGATTGTCTCGCTGATTGACGATGGTCGCTTTTTCGGGAATGACCGACCAAGGGGGTTGCATTGTTTCTCCTCGTGAAAGAGCGACGCTGTTGAGACGAGACTGTTCCGACTCGGCGAGCAATTCGTCAGTGGTCATATTGTTAAAATGGTTCGAGAGTGCTGCCGTCGTGCCGGGTTCGAGCCGCAAACCATCGTCGTACCATTTTTTCGATGCGGCATCGTACCGGATAATATGATAGTCACGGCGGTTCATCAGAAACGTTCGGTTGAGAACAGGAAGCCCAAGGCTTGCGACGTAGGCATTGAGTGTCGCCTGATTGTTTTCGGCGATGAGTGTAGGAGTCGAAACAACAAACATGTTGTGTCCGATACAACGATCCAGAGAGATAAGATCGATAAAGTTCCACTGTGCGCTCGGGGCAAGCGTGGCATCGTTGTTTGCCGTTTCCCGTCCTTCAAAATAGAGCGAAGCAGCGTAGGAGACGTTGGCGTGGGTGTCGGTGCGGTTCCGTAAATTATCGATACTATACAGATACCCAAAAATGCGAGTGCGAGGAAACATCAGCACAAGCCACGCTTTCGATTGGTAGGAACCGAATTGACTGATATTTCCATTTTCGGCAACGTCTTCCAGCAAGAAGTGATTGTTATTGATGTACCAAGCTCGGCTGCCGATACGGGCAATTTCTGTTCCGGCAACTTCACGGTCAAAGACACGAACCCCTGTATCGATGTTGCTGACCTGCCCGCCGTTTGACTGGACGGTGACTCCGCTTTGGGTGTTCTGTGTCATTTTCGGAATGACCGGAACACCTGCAAAGACTTGGATTTGCGGGAACCAGACGAATCCTCGACCATACTGGAGTCCGCTATCCTGAACGGCAATCGCTACAATGCGGATTTTGTCCACCAGTTCTGCATGTTGCACGGGACGGTCGATACGGGTTTTCTTTACCGAGAACAGTTCCGACGGACTGGAACCCGTCGAGGAATCGTATTCATTGACCGACCGGGCAATGTCAAGGACTCGCCATTTGCCGTCAAGAGTTCGACCTTGAAGCACCAAAACCGTTGCAAGCGATTCAAAGACCGCTCCGGTGTTTTCATAGTTTTTATTGCCGACTGATTGCAGAGACCAAGAACGAATCCGGTGCGGAGTCTCAAAAGAGACCTCAACACCGGGGAAATTTTGGAGATTGTCCAGTGCAAAAGGATTTAACGTTCCGGTGTTGGAAGCCAGCGTTGTCGCTGATGAGTACATCCCTACTGTAAACCGTCCCGCAAAACCATTCATCGTCAGAGAATGGTCGAAGGATTTGAAAACGGCAGACGGCAGACCGCAGACGGCGGCAGAGGTGATCTTCACCAAAGAATCCCATTGTTGTGGGCAGGTCAGATAAGGATTCTGTGGCAACAAGCAACTGACCGATTGACCGTTTGCACCCTTTTCAAAGAAACGAACTTGAGAGAGTGTGAATGAAAGACTGTGAGGATTGCTGATGTCGATTTGGTAATATCGGTATGCCCGGTCAGCGGCAAGGTCGAACCAGTGCGGAAACGTTCCTCCGATGGCAGCCGGTCGATCTGAAGCGAGAAGTGGAGTCCAAGTTGTGCCGTTATCGCTTGCCGACACCACAAAGCCGTCTTTTGCCTGTACCAGCCGGTCATTTGAACCGCTGATATACGTTGTTAACTGCATCAGATCGACCTTCTTTGGATTGCCCGCTCCAAAATCGACCGTGAAACGGTATTGCGGATTATTGATGGACACTGAACCGTTGGTGTTGGTTGCAATGTTGGTCAGCGTTGAGGCGGCTGTACTCCGACTATCAGTAATCGTTGCCCCGGTCATACTGACTGCGGTTGCCATGACTTTTTCGTACAAGTGGAGCCGGTGCATCGCAATGGAGATTTCCCGTTCGTCGGTACTTCGGTTGACCGGCACAAGCCTGTAATAACGAAAAGGCGTTGTTCCTGTGTTGGTCAGTGTCAGAGTCGTTGCGGAAGTGTTCCACGACCCTACCGTTGACGTGTTTGAGCGAGCTGCGAAGTCTGCGTTTCCCGAACTGCCGTCCCTGATCGTCGTCCATGTGCCGTTCAGGTCATTGGAACCGAGTATCGAAAAGGAGACGGCTGCGCCGCCTTTGAAAATTCCCGTCGCAAGAGTGCGTCTGATGTTTGTCCCGTAAAGTTCCATTTTGTCCAGCACGAGCGGTTTTCCTGCGTCGATGGACAAAATATCGTTCTCCGAAGTCATCGCAAATGCCGCATGATAACTGCTGCTTGCGAATGCCGCATTGAGTTCCGCCGCTGTATCCTGTTGAACATGGGCAATGCTCACGCAATCCGTCGGTTCGCCATCCAAAAATTCTCCCAAAGTATTGGAAAACATTCGTGGAATCAACGCATTGTATTTCGGGGTGTATCGCTCAACGTGGACTTCGGCAGAGTCCGAAACCGTCCGTTCGCCGTCAATGTCAGGATAAGTCGTGACATTGGCAGTGGAAGTAACGGTGAGAGGAATATTGCCAAAAAACCAGCCTTCCTCTTCTGCTGCCGCCTGCGGTCTGCCATCTGCTGTCTTGACCACCACTGCTGCTCGCCCTGTGCCGCTTGTCGGCGTGACTGTCAGCCGAGGATCGACTGGCGTGAGCGTCCAATCCGCTCCATCATTGGTTTCAACGGCGCAAAAAGTCGTGTAATTGTTATCTTCGTCCAGCGTCATGACTGGCGGCGAAATCGTAACGGCATGCGTTGTTTTCAGGAGAGCAAGCAAATCCAGAATGACCGGAGCAGTCGTTTCCACTGTTTCGCCGTTCCCTGTGTAACGTGAAACTCCTTTGGCGTAGAGTTTGAGTTCCGCTTCGATTTTGAGGGGATTTTTTAGCGGCGGCTTTTCCAAGCCGAGCTCGACCGGATCATAGTACGAATATTCCAACACCTGTGGACTGTTATAGTCCGAGTAGTTGGAATTGTCGGAAATGAACGGGACGAATTTTCCTCTCGTATCGCTTTGAATAATGGTTCTCTAGCAGAATTTGTGGGTGTAATTTAGGTTTTTTTAGGCATTTTCAACAGAGAATATATGGTTTAGAGTTCCGCCATCGAGCGTTGCTTTCCGGCGGCTTCTCCGTTGGTTCGATTATTCCTTGGCGAGTTGCTCCTCAGCAGTGCTGC
>Ga0082212_10002769_pt1 | contig 25258 bp, 23 predicted proteins | sample TergutNt197P3_FD_71548 | JGI IMG/M metagenome (GOLD analysis project Ga0082212, IMG submission 71548) | Neocapritermes taracua P3 segment gut microbial communities from Petit-Saut dam, French Guiana - Nt197 P3 | ecosystem: Host-associated > Arthropoda: Insects > Digestive system > Gut ...
TTCTCCGGAATCTGTTGCTGATTTATGGGGACAGGCGATGACAACTAGAAACGGGGCTTTGGTTTATGCCTTGTATTTGGATGATTCGGAGGAGAAGCCCCGGCATGACCGCTCGGATTCATCAATTTGGGAGACAGGGTGGCATATGGGGGGATCAAACCCGCATTTTGTCAGGTATAAAGTTTCAACGAAGACAACAAATGCTGATGGTACGATATCTATAGAAGTGATCTTAAGCTCAGAGCTTTCAGGTGCTGATCCGATAGATGATACTATTACTTTAAACTTAGTAAAAATTGATGAGAACGGCTGGTATATCGTGTCGGAAGTTTGGTGAATGTATCATGGGATAAAGGAGATTAGCATGCTTACTCCAACTATTGAGTCTACGAGAATACTTTTACGGCCATTGCAGGTTGAGGATGCAGAGACCGTGTATAGCAATTGGGCTAGTGACCCTTATGTGGCGAAGTACATGAATTGGAATCTACACCAATCTGTCAATGATACGATTGAATGGCTTTCTCTGGAGGAAAAAAATATTGTTTTAGAAACCAATTATACCTGGGGTTTTGTCCTAAAGGAAAATAATGTGCTTTTTGGTTCGGGTGGAATTACCTATAATAAAGAGTATGAGATGTTCGAACTTGGTTATTGCATTATGAAAAAATATTGGGATTTAGGATTGACAACCGAGGCGGCGCAAGCAATTATTGATTTTGGCATCCAAAAGCTGGGCATTACCTCGTATCTGGGCAGGCACGCTATTGAGAACCCGGCTTCGGGAAAGGTTATGAGCAAATTGGGTTTTTGCTATCAAAAAGACGGAGAGTTTTCCAGTTTTGACGGAACACGAACCTACAAAAGCCGAGAGTACTTATTTTCAATAAATCCGGTAAAATAACAATTATTTGCATCATAATCCGAGTCGATTATAATGTAATTAGTCACTTACTCCCGCGGAGCATCAATAAAAAACAGGCTCATTGCTTCAGCAAAGTTTTCGCGGAGCGAAAAGTTACCACAATTCAGCACTCAGCACTCAGCATTCAGCATTGCGGGCAAAGCCCGCCTTAGAGGTGTGATCTTGACCAGTATATTGGATAATACATCCTTACAACCCGTACTCCTGGCTGGGGAGATTGAGGATTTGAGCCGGGAGCTGGAGGCTTTGCTTTTTGTGGCTTGCGAGCCTTTATCTATTAAGCGCCTTTGTGAGATTACCGGGGCAGAGGCGTCCCAGGTTTTGGAGGCTTTGCTGGTTCTGGCGGAGCATTATCATGGCCGGGGCTTTATCCTGCGTCAGCTGGCGGGGGGCTGGCAATTTGTTACCGCGCCTGCTTATAACGGGGCTATCGAAAAGCTCTACCGGCCCAAGGTGCAGCAGCTTTCCCGGGCTGCTCTGGAAACTTTGGCCATTGTCGCCTATAAACAGCCTGTCACCCGCCAGGATATAGAGAATATCCGCCAGGTGAATATAGACCGGATGCTCTCGAATCTTTTGGACAAGCGCCTGGTCAAAGAGGTAGGCCGCCGGGAAAGCCTGGGCCGGCCTGTGCTTTATGGCACCACGGATCAGTTTTTGATCTTTTTCGGCCTCAAATCCTTGGACGAGCTGCCCCCTCCGGAAAGTTTTCCCATCAACGAGGCAGACCTAGATGACAGGTAATAGGTAATAGGTAATAGGTAAGTTGTGGGCGCAGCCCACCTTGGTATCTCTATGATGTAAATAATCACCCATTCTGGCCACTGACCACTTGTGGTTGAAGGCTGCTTTTGCAGTAAATAATGAGAGGAAAAGGAAAATTATGGAAGAAATTCGCGAGGAATGTGGGGTATTTGGGATCTTTGATTTGGATTCCAGTTTGGATGTGGCGCGGATGACCCGTTTTGCCCTTTATGGTTTGCAGCACCGGGGGCAGGAAAGCTGCGGAATAGCCGTGGGCAGCGGTAATAGCATACTCAGCCACAGGGATACGGGCTTGGTAGCCGAAGTTTTTAACGAATCAATCCTGGAATCATTAAAAGGGCGCCAGGCTATCGGCCATGTCCGCTATTCCGGCGCCGGCCGCCGCGGTAATGCCCAGCCTTTGGTGGTCAATTACCGGGACGGGATGATAGCCATTGCTCATAACGGCAATTTAGTTAACTACAAGTCATTGAGGGAGGAGCTGGCTGGCGAGGGCGGGACTTTTATTGCCGGCAGCGATACGGAGCTGATTCTTCAATTCCTTTGCCGCCAGCTGGTGAAACTGCCTCCGGATGAAGCTGTGGCCCGGATGATGAGCCAAATCCGCGGCTCCTATGCGGCGGTGGCTTTGCTGCCTAATGCCCTGATCGGCTTTCGCGATCCTTACGGCATCCGTCCCTTATGCCTGGGCAAAATGAATAATGCCTATCTGCTTTCTTCCGAATCCTGTGTTTTTGATATTTTAGGGGCGGAATTTGTCCGGGATGTGGCCCCGGGGGAGATCATTATCATTGACAAGAATGGCCTTTGCAGCCTACAGGCTTTTCATGAAGAAAAAACCGCTCTTTGCGTTTTCGAATTTGTCTATTTTGCCCGACCGGACAGCTATATCGACGGGGTCAGCGTCCATAAAGCCCGGATGCAGGCCGGCCGCCAATTGGCTCAAGAGTATCCGGTAGAGGCGGATTTGGTGATCGGCGCCCCGGATTCCGCCCTTTCCGCCGCCAAGGGCTATTCCCGGGAATCGGGCATCCCCTATGGCCATGGCTTGATTCGCAACCGTTATGTGGGCCGCACCTTTATTCAACCTACCCAGGAGATGCGAGATGCGGCGGTGCGGCTGAAATTTTCCGCCCTCTCTGCGGAGATCGCAGGCAAGCGCCTGGTCATGGTCGATGATTCCATTGTACGGGGTACCACCACCCGCCTGATCGTGCAAATGCTTAAAAGAGCCGGAGCCAAAGAGGTCCATTTGCGGATCAGTTCCCCTCCGGTCAAACATCCCTGCTTTTACGGCATAGATACGGCCACCTCAGCCCAATTGGTAGCCTCCCGGCTTTCCCAAAAGGAGATCCGGGAAATGATCGGTGCGGACAGTTTGGGCTACCTCAGTCATAAGGGCCTGCTGCAAATTCCCCAAAATATCAACTGTGGCCTCTGCGATGCCTGCTTCACCGGCAATTACATTGTTCCCCCGGAGCAGTAATTTAAATAAAAGTGACTAAAGGCAACCTCTAAAATCAGCTGAAAATGTGATTTAGGATTGCTTCAATATGGATGGCGGCGGTATCAAGCAGTATTGTATCCAAATCGCCGTCCCGGATCATTAATGAGAGCTCGGTACAGCCAAGTACCAAAGCATTGGCCTGATGTTCGGCCAGCATTTTATTAGCGATGTTGAGCATGGTAATTTTTTCCTGTTCCAGGACGATGCCCGCCTCTAAATTGGGAAAAATGATATTATGGATAATCTGCCGGTCTGCTTCGTTGGGGACAATAGCCCGGATGTTATATTCCCGGCATTTTTTTTCATACATCCCGCTCGCCATGGTAAAGCCTGTACCGAAAACAATTACTTTAGCAAATCCTTGTGCCTGAGCGTAGGCACAGGTTTCGTCAACGATCCCGATAAGCGGGATCGGCGATTTGGCTATGATTTCATCAAAGACAATGTGGGCAGTGTTGGCGGAAATAGCCGCAAATTCCGCGCCTGCCTGATGCAAAGCATGAATGGAATTAATAAATAGACCGGCAAAGTTTTGCCAATCCTTCTTTTCCACCAGCTCATAGGCAACAGCCAGATTTAAACTGTCGATGACCATTGGAGGATTTTCGCCGCTTTTTGAGGGACGGGCCAGACGTTTTTGATAGCCCTCATTGATTCTTTGATAATATTCCACAGTAGAAGGTGGCCCGACACCGCCCACAAGACCAAGTTTTTTCATGGTATTCTTACCTTTCAATTATAGTAAGCAAGCCATCAATAAGAATTATTCCACAATAATTGACAAAAGTCAATAAAAATTGACAAGAATGTCGTTGTTGGTATATAATTAGTTTCGTTGTCAATTGCAAGCTTTTTATTATCAATCAAAAATTACTTGAATAAAACAGGATATCTGTTTATGAATAACAATCAAAAGGCATTAACCACAAGCCGTTTTGCATATATGGATAATATTCGGTCGGTAATAATATTTTCTGTTATTGCTATACATGCGGCTGCCACCTATAGCGGGATTTCTCCCTGGTATTATGTAGAAGTTACTCCTGATAAGCTATCTGTAATTGAGTTAGCCGGGTTTAGTTTTTTTATTTCCTTTTTGCATGCCTGGCGGATGGGGCTGCTGTTTTTTATTTCGGCATACTTAACAAGTAAATCGCTGGCAAAGCACGGACCGCCCGCTTTTATTAAAGCGAGATTGGTTCGTCTTGGTTTGCCATTATTAGTATACATGTTGGTTGTCTTTCCTTTTACTAAATTTATTTTACTGGGAAAGTATCCGGAGAATACCTTTGCCGAAAACTATATCCGGCTTTTCAAAACCTCTGAATTTTTTGATGCCAGCGGACCGCTTTGGTTTGTTGAAGTCCTTCTGTTTTTTTGTCTTATCTATGGCATTGTCAGGCATTGTACTTCAAAATCCATAAGGATCCGTAATATAACTCCATTTGGCATAATTTCAATAGCTTTACTGACCGCAATAGCCACTTTTTTTGTCAGGCTGGTATTTCCAATAGGCGCCGTTGTTTTTAATTTATCATTATCACATTTTACAGCATATATTGTAATGCTTTTTTTGGGCGCACTGATCGGTGAAAACAACTTGCTGGCTAAAATCACTGATGAAAAAAATATAAAATTTCTTTTATTAACGCCGTTAATAGGAGTACCAATTTGGGCTTTTATAATGATAGCCGGAGGGTCGGTCAATGGACAATTAAGTCATTTAGGCGGTTTTTGCTGGCAAAGTTTGCTATTTTCTATATGGGAATTGTTTACAGCGTTTGGCTTTTCCCTAGGCATTATTGCATTTTTTAAGAAAAAAGTAAATCATGATAACAAATTTACCAAGCTATTGAGAAATAATTCTTTTGGGGTCTATTTTTTACATACGCCAATACTGATAGCCATATCACTGGCGCTGAAAAAACTTGCTCTTAGTCCTCTGTTGAAATTTATTGCAGTAGCGCTGATTGCCTCGGTTCTCAGTTTGTTGCTAACTTACCTGCTCAAAAAAATAAAGCCCATTGGCATACTGCTAAAATAAATTTACCGGGAGGTGTATTGCCCTCCCGGTTTTTATGTTATATAATTAAAAGGTGAAAAGAAGAAAGATCAAAAAGCAAAGGAGAAAAAATGCTGAATAAAACCAAAATCATCTGTACTTTAGGGCCTGCTACCGATGGTCCTCAAGTATTGGAAGCTATGATGCGGCAGGGGATGAATGTAGCCCGGCTCAATTTTTCCCATGGCTCTCATGCCGAGCACCAAAAAAGAGTGGATTTGCTAAAGAAGCTGCGCCGGGATCTTGATTTGCCGCTGGCTATTATGATCGACACCAAGGGCCCCGATATCCGGGTGGGCCGTTTTGCCGAAAATTTTGTTGAACTGAAGAGCGGTGAACTCTTTACCCTCTGCAGCCGGCCTTGTCCGGGTAATCAGGAGCAGGTTTTTGTCACCTATCCCCAATTGCCGGCAAAGTTAAGCAAAGGCGATGTGGTGATGCTGGACGACGGCCTGATCCGCCTTGCGGTAGAGGAAGTGAATACAGATAAAGTCGTCTGCCATGTGGTGAACGGCGGGATCATCGCCAATAATAAAAGTGTTAATGTTCCTGCTATTTCCTTGGATATTCCTTATATGCGGGAAAATGATGTCGATGATTTGATCTTTGCCATCCGCAATGATTTTGACTATATTGCCGCTTCTTTTGTCCGCAACGCCGGTGATGTGTTGGCCATTCGCCGGCTGCTGGAGCAATATCATGCCAAACATATCAAAATCATCTCCAAGATCGAAAACAGCGAGGGCGTCGAAAACATAGATGAGATCTTGACTGTAAGTGACGGTATTATGGTGGCCAGAGGTGATTTGGGTGTGGAAATTGATTTTGAGCAGGTGCCCCGTTTGCAAAAAATGCTGATCAAAAAGGCGGCTAAAGCGGGAAAAATTTCCATCACTGCCACCCAAATGCTGGAGTCTATGATCAAGAATCCCCGGCCGACCAGGGCGGAGATTTCCGATGTGGCCAATGCTATTTATGACGGTACCGGAGCGGTGATGCTTTCCGGGGAGACGGCGGCAGGCAGTCATCCTTTGGAAACCTTGAGTACAATGAGAAGGATCGTATCCAGTACCGAACAGGATATCAATTATAAGCAACGCCTTCACAATCATGAGCATGCCTTTGGCGATGATATAACTTTAGCGATCGGCTACGCCACCTGCTCCCTGGCTATAGATTTGGAAGCAAGAGCTATTTTAGCTTCTACCCTCAGCGGTTTTACGGCTGATGCGGTTTCCCGTTTCCGCCCTGTATGTCCGGTTATTGCTTGTACGGCTCAGCGCAAAACCTATAATCAGCTGGCCCTTTCCTGGGGGGTAGAACCTGTGCTTTTGCCCAGCGATGGGGAAGGAGAATACCATTATCAACAAATATTGAAGGCCAGTTTCAAGGCGGGCTTGATTGCCAAAGGGGATAAAGTCGTAATGACTTCCGGCAGCGCGCCGGGTTCCGGCTGCACCGACACGATCCGGGTGGAGACGGTTCCTGAGCTTATCTAAGGCGGATTTCATCCGCAAGTATTCAGTATTCAGAAATCAGAATGCGGGTAACTTTTCGCTCCACGAAAAGTATTGAACAAAATTCTTGTTTTTTATTGACACTTTGCGTCCTAGAGGTTGACTAAAGTGAGGTATTAATGAAAATTCTTTTGCGTGTTGCTAAAGAGGCGGCTAGGTATAAGGGTTTGTTGATTATTACAGCAGTTAGTACGTTGCTGCTTACCGCACTCAATCTTGTTGCGCCCCGTTTGATGTCAGATATGATTGCTTTGGTGGCGGCCGGGCTCGGTCAAACTGAGCTGCAGCGGATCGGGGTGCTGACGGTTTGGTTGCTTAGTCTTTATCTTCTCCGCATTCTTTTTCGCTATTTAAGCAGTTACCTGGCTCACAAGGCTGCCTGGCATTTGGTTAAGGAATTGCGGGTCAAGGTTTATTATAAGCTGCAGGGTCTTTCCCTGGACTTTTTTCGCAGTCACGAAAGCGGGGATCTGATCAGCCGCACCATTAATGATACTGCAACTTTCGAGATGCTCTATGCCCACCTTCTCCCGGAATCGGTCACCAATGCCATTACGGTTTTGGGGGTTACGGTGATCCTCTTTATGATCAATCCCCGCCTGGCTCTGCTTACCTGTTTGCCTATTCCCTTTATCCTGCTTTCCGGTTGGATTTTTGCCAAAAAGGTAAGGCCCAATTTTCGCAAAGCCCAGAAATCCCTTGGTATTCTTTCCGCCCAGCTGCAGGATAATTTTTCTGGTATTCAGGAGATCCAGGCCTTTGGACAGCAAAAGCCCGCTCTGGAACAAGTGGAACGCAAGGCCGCTGACTATACTGATTCTGTCCTGCGAGCCTTGAAACTGAGCGCTGTTTTTCATCCCGGCGTTGAATTTTTGACTGCCTTGGGCACCGTGATCATAGTGGGATTTGGCGGATACCTTGCTTATTTGGGGCAGATCGCGGTTGGCGATATTGTGGCATTTTTGCTTTATCTGACCCTCTTTTTTGCTCCCATTACCGGTCTTTCCAATCTGCTGGAACAAATGCAGCAGGCTTTGGCAGGGGCGGAACGGGTGATTGAGGTCTTGGACGCTCCGGAGATCGTCTCTAATCAGCCGGGAGCGCTGCCCTTGGAAAATCCCCAAGGCGAGATCAGCTTTGAGAATGTCAGCTTCTCCTATACGGAGGGTGTACCGGTTTTAAAAGATGTGTCTTTTACTGTCCGGCCGGGGGAAATGGTTGCTCTGGTGGGTGCGACCGGTGTAGGCAAAAGCACTATCGCCCAGCTGATAGCCCGCTTTTATGACCCGCAGGAGGGTGTGATCCGCCTGGATGGCCGGGCTTTACCTGAAATTGAGCTTGCCAGCCTGCGCAAGAGCATCGCCATGGTTTTGCAGGATACCTTCCTCTTCAACGGAACCATTGCCGAAAACATAGCCTTTGCCCGGCCGGATACCAGTCAGGAAGAAATAGAAGAGGCAGCCCGCATTGCCCGGATCCACGAAGACATTGCCGCCATGCCCGATGCTTATGAAACCAAGGTTGGGGAGAGGGGCGCCAAGCTTTCCGGCGGCCAGAAACAACGGATCGCCATAGCTAGGGCAGTGCTTTGCCGGGCTCCGGTACTGGTCTTGGATGAAGCTACAGCCTCGGTAGATGTCCAGACCGAATCCAGTATCCAACAATCCATCAAGGAAATCACCGGAACCTGTACAATTATAGCCATAGCCCACCGCCTATCCACCATCCGCCGGGCTTCCCGGATCCTGGTCTTAAAAAATGGTAAAATTATCCAGCAGGGCACTCATGAAGAACTCACAAGCCAGCCGGGGCTTTATCAGGAAATGTGTATGGTGCAGGAAAAAGGGGAGAATACATATATATGAATTGCATTTATGTTCTGCGCTGCGCGGATGATACCCTTTATACCGGCTGGACTAATGATCTGCAGAGCCGTCTGGGTATTCATAATGCCGGCAAAGGAGCAAGGTATACAAAATCGCGGTTACCGGTTGAACTTGTATACTGGGAGGTTTTTGATTCAAAGCAGGAAGCCATGAAGAGAGAGCACCAAATTAAGCGCCTCACCAGGGCAAAGAAACTCAAACTGATCAATTCAAAAGAAAAAAGATGAAAAGGAGGATTCTCATTATGTTTGACAAATTTTTGTTTCCGGAAATTGAACCGTTTAACTCAGGGTTTTTAAAGGTTTCCGATCTTCATTCAATTTATTATGAAGAAGCAGGAAACCCTGATGGCTATCCGGTGGTTTATTTGCATGGAGGGCCGGGAGCAGGTATTACTCCGGGGAATAGAAGGTTTTTTGATCCGAAATTCTATCGGGCTATCTTATTTGACCAAAGAGGTTGCGGCAAGAGCACGCCTTTTTTAGAGCTAAGAGAAAACACCAGCTGGGACTTGGTAGCAGATCTGGAAAAATTAAGAGAGCATTTGGGGATAGAAAAATGGCTTGTTTTTGGCGGCAGCTGGGGGTCAACCCTATCCTTATTCTATAGCCAAACCCATCCCGAAAGAGTGGTCGGGATGATAATACGAGGCATATTTCTCGCCAGGCAGTTTGAGGTGGATGCTGTTTTTAGCAATAAAGCCAGCGCAGGCAGTGTTTTTCCCGAAGAATATGAAAGATATATTAATCATATTCCGGAAGAGGAAAGGGACGATATTGTCAAAGCTTATTTTAAAAGACTTACATCCCCTGATGAGAAAATCAGAAACGAGGCGTCTATACGCTATATGACTTGGGAAAGCACCTGTTGTACCCTCTTGCCCCAAGAGGAGGAGCTGGACATCAAGCGGGATAGATATGTTCTTTCCGAGCCTCTGCTGGAATGCCATTATTTTCTTAATAATATGTTTTGTGACAGCGATAACCACATCCTGGAAAGAATTGATATCGTCAAAGATATACCAACCATAATAGTACAGGGCCGCTATGATATGTGTTGCCCGCCGGTTACTGCCTATGATCTGCATAAGGCTATGCCAAAATCGAAATTGGTTATTGCTCCCGATGCCTCCCATTTGGTTTGGGAACCAGGTATCCAGGAAAACCTGATAAAATCGCTGGAAGAATTTAAGAAGCTGTTTATATTATGAACTTGATATCCGTAGCGAACTTAAAAAAAATGTTTGGAGCCACGCTGCTTTTTGACGGTGTTTCCTTTGATATTTCCCCGCGAAACAGGATAGGACTGGTCGGGGCCAACGGCGCCGGCAAGACTACCCTCTTTAAAATTCTCTTGGAGCAGCTTGAAGCCGATAGCGGTAATATAGCCAAGAGTAAGTCTTTAAATATCGGCTACCTGGAGCAGCAGGCCGGATATGATTCCGAAAACTGCTTATGGGATGAATTGATGAGAGTTTTCGCCAATGTCATCGCAGTTGAAAAGCAGCTGGAAGAGATCACTGCTCAATTGGAAAAATTAACCAATAATGCGGAAGAACTCGTCCAAAAACAGCATAAACTACATGATGATTTTGAGCAGCTTGGCGGCTATACCTATAAAAGCATAGCGCGTTCGAGCCTTCTTGGGCTGGGTTTTTCCGAACCGGAATTTGAGATGAAGGTCGGGACTTTAAGCGGCGGGCAAAAAACAAGGCTGCTGCTGGCCAAAATACTGCTGGGCGCAGCTGATCTGCTCTTGCTTGATGAGCCTACAAATCACCTGGATATTAAAGCTGTCCAGTGGCTGGAGGATTTTTTAAAGGATTACAGCGGCGCTTTTGTAGTCATATCCCATGACCGTTATTTTTTGGACCGGGTCACGAACCGGACCTTTGAGCTGGAAAATCAAAAGCTGACGGTTTATGAGGGCAACTATACGCGCTATTTAAAGCTAAAAGAGGAAGCGCATCTGGCAAAATCCCGCCAGTATGAAAACACCCGGCGGGAGATAAAAAGGATCGAGGGGATCATTGCCCAGCAAAAGCAGTGGAATAAGGAACGTAATATCAAGACCGCCGAAAGCAAACAAAAGGTGATCGACCGCTTGGAGAAAACCCTGGACAGGCCGGACAGGGAACCGGATGCCATTCATTTCAATTTCAACCCCAAGGGTTTTTTAGGTAATGATGTCTTGTTTTGCCGGGATCTTGCCATGTCTTTCGGAGATAAAAAGCTTTTTTCCCAGGCCAATTTGGATATTCAAAAACAGGAAAGAGTATTTTTATTGGGTCCCAACGGCTCCGGCAAGACTACCCTGTTTAGGCTGATTCTCACTCAATTATCTCAGACGGCGGGTACGATCGAAATGGGCGCCAATATCAAAGCCGCTTATTATGATCAGTCTCAGGAGGGGTTGGACGATGCCAAAACAGCCTTTGACGAAATTTCCGATAGCTATCCCAAGTTGTCGGGCACCGAGATCAGAAATGCCCTGGCGGTATTCTTGTTTCGGGGAGACGATGTCTTTAAGCAGATCGGCAAGCTTAGCGGCGGGGAAAAGGCCAAAATACTGCTGCTCAAACTGATGCTCTCCGGCGCCAATTTTTTGCTCCTGGATGAGCCAACCAACCATTTGGACATTACTTCCCGTGAGGCTTTGGAAAGCGCTTTGGCTCAATATACAGGAACTATTCTGGTTATTTCCCATGACAGGTATTTTATTAATAAGCTGGCGGATAAAATATATAATCTGGAAAACAACACCCTGAAAAAATATATGGGAAACTATGACGACTTCAGGGAAAAATATATAGAGACCGCATCTGCGGAAACAGCAAAAAGAACTTCAGGAGCTGCCGGTGATTATAAAGCCAAAAAGCAAGCTGAATCGGATAAGCGAAAACTGGCAAATCAAATCAAAAAATGTGAGGAGAAGATAGCGGAAACAGAAAGAGAGCAGCTTGAACTTAAAGCCCAGCTTGATTTGCATGCTTCGGACTATCTGAAATTAAGTGAAATCCTTGGGCAGGTAGAGGATTTAGATGAAAAGCTGGCAGAAATGTATGAAAAATGGGAAAAATTAAATTTCTCTCAAACAGATTTGCTTAATTTGGAAAATAACTAGTATCATGTGTCAACTAAATCTCTACAAAAAAAGTCCTAACGTCATCCCGGACTTGATCCGGGATCCCCTGCTTGCCTTCCGGGGATTCCGGGTCAAGCCAAAAATGACGGGAAAGCGAAAGTGTATAGTTTTAGGTGTCACAGCCTACTAGAAAAGGAGAGGGTTTTCTTTATGAGATTAGGTGCGATTGTTATTGATTCCAATAATCCTGAAGAGTTGGCGGAATTTTATCAAAAGTTGCTGGAGTGGACTATAGAGCGCCAGATTTTTGAGGGTGAAAAATGGATCATTGTAAAAAGCCGGGACGGGGAAGGTATGCCATTGGTATTTCAGGAAGCCCTTAACTACCAAAGGCCAATATGGCCCTCCGCCGAGGGGCTGCAGCAGCAAATGTTGCATTTGGACTTTTATGTTAAGTTTGATGACTTTGACAGTAAAGTGGAACATGCCATTTCCTGCGGTGCGGTTGTTTCAGAAATCCAACTGTCAGATAGCTGGAAAGTAATGCTTGACCCTGCAGGGCATCCATTTTGTATTATCCCTCTACCAAAAAACACAATTGATTAGGATAAAATAAGGTTGTTTACCAGGAGGTACAAAGATGAAGGCTAACAAAAGAAAATACCCGATAAGTTTGTTTATTATGGGGCTTGTTTTTAATTTTCTTAAGAATTGGCCCATAACTGTTGCTGTGCTGCTTTTGTTCATTATTAGACTATTCTTACCTGCTATCCATATTATCATCCCGCTAATACTTTTAATTGCCTTGCTTGTCTTCGCAGTAATTAAGGAATTGATACAGATGAAAAATGTCCTGAATATGAATCCAAATGAGGAGGCAAACGAACTGTTAGATAAGATGTTTCCAAGCACTAATCCTAGTTACAAAAATGTAATAAAAGCTGTTGATGAGATTATTGAGAAAAATCAGCCTTGCGATTTCCATGATGAAGAGTAGAATTTAACGATTGCATATACTGAGGTGAAGAAAAAACTGAAGATGAAAAAACGATCCGCTTTTTCGCTGCTTACAAGCTGTGCCCAAGGGGTAAGGCATTGTTATGTTATTGCTGTCATAACAATGTTGATCAGCATCCTTTTAACCTTCCTCTCGCCGCAAATCATCCGCTTTGCAGTAGATTCTGTTATTGGTGATAAGGAGTTTCAGGCGCCGGCATTTCTGACGGCGGCTTTTGATCAGATAGGCGGCTGGGATGCCTTGCGGCAAAATATAGTATTCTGTGCCTTGGCGCTGTTATTGTGCGCTATTTTAGCCGGCCTTTTCAACTATAATTCCCTGATGAACCTGACCTACGGCACAGAAAAACTGACCAAAAAGCTCCGTGACCGCTTATTTGCCCATATCCAGCATTTGCCCTTCAAATGGCATACGGATAGCTATACCGGCGATATCATTCAGCGCTGCACTTCGGATGTGGAAACCGTACACACATTTATTGCCCGGCATTTGATAGAGATCGTCCGTACCATTATTTTTGTCATATCCGCCCTGGTGTTGATGTTTTCCATGAATATCAAACTGACCCTTGTTTCGGCAGCTTTTATCCCCTTTATCATTTCCTACTCGCTGCTCTTCCACAGGCGTGTCTCCAAGCAATTCCTTCAGGCTGATGAGGCCGAAGGCGCCCTTATGGTAGCTATCCAGGAAAATCTTACCGGTGTGCGGGTCGTGCGGGCCTTTGGGAGGGAAAAGCATGAGCTGAAGGGCTTTGGCAAAAAGCTGGATGCCTTTACGAACAAGTGGATAGATTTAGGATACACTTTGGGTTTTTACTGGGGTATAGGCGATTTTGCCACAGGATCGCAGCTTCTTGCCGTGGTCTGTGCCGGCGCTTTCTGGGCTGCGCAGGGCCGGCTAACGTTGGGGGAATTGCTTGCTTTCATATTCTACACCCAGTTGCTGACCGAGCCTGTCCGCGGCCTGGGCCGCAGATTATCCGAGCTTTCCAAGACCGGGGTCTCAATGAAACGCATCTGCGAGATAGTGGACGCGCAGGTAGAGAAGGAACCTCTTGATGTTTTGATGCCGGATCTTTCCGCCGATATTGAATTTAAGGATGTCTGTTTTGCTTATGGTGAAAAAGAGATACTGAGCAATATAAATTTCAAAGTAAAAAGGGGCAGCACCTTTGGCATTCTGGGCTCAACCGGCTCCGGCAAATCTACTATAACATATCTGCTGAATCGCCTCTATGAGCTGCCGCCCGGCGGAGGTTCAATAGAGATAGGCGGCATCGATATCAGGAATATTTCCCGCGACCATTTACGCCGCTCGGTGGGTCTGGTTTTGCAGGAACCGTTTTTATTTTCCAAGACTATCAAAGAGAATATTGCCATAGCCTCTGCCTCCGGGGATTTGGATAAAATACGTAAGGCGGCTGATATTGCCGCTGTTGATGATAATATTATGGATTTTGGGGATGGTTATGACACTATGGTCGGCGAAAGAGGTATAACCCTTTCCGGCGGTCAAAAGCAGCGTATAGCTATAGCAAGAACCCTGATGCTGGATTGCCCCATCATGGTTTTTGACGATTCAACATCTTCCGTAGATATGGAGACGGATGAGAAAATCAGACTTGCCTTGCGTGAAAACAGCGGAGATGCTACAGTGATACTCATCTCTCACCGGATAAATACGTTGATGCAGGCAGAAGCCATTATTGTCTTGCATGATGGTAAAATTATCCAATCAGGAACTCATGAAGAGCTGCTGCATGAAGAGGGCACGTATAGGCGTGTTTACAAAATGCAAAGTGATGCCGGGCTAGGGAATAGGTGATAGGCTGTATATGCGCACCTCATAGACTTATGGTCAAAGCTCTTTACAGACTTCCGATTTATGTAGTATAATCTAACCAGAGATTTTGCACCTGGGTATTAAGAATATAGCAAATAAAAGACCTAAATATCTGGTATTTTTGAGGTAGAATATCACAAGAACACTCTAGGGGAAATGCCACCTATTAAGAGAATTGCTGATAAGGATGTGTAGTTGTGAATATATTATTTTGGAATGTGAATAAGAAGAAGGCAATTGATGCCTGCTTAGAGGAATTGATATTGGCGAAAGATTGCGATATAGTTGTCTTAGCAGAATATGAAAATGATGTCAATGAACTAAATGATTTGGTGAATATTTCCTCAAGGAGGCAATATAATCCACTACCTAGCTTTTTGGATCGCAAGGGAATACTGGGTTGTAAGAAAATACACGGTTTGATAGATGCAAAATATTATGTTGAGGTTTTACAAGAGGAAGAGCGTTATAAAATTGTTTTGATAACAACCTCAATTTATAAATTAATAATTGCTATGATTCATAATATAAGCTTAATACGGGCTGGAGAAGATGAGCAGAGTCAAATCATCAAAGATTTTGTGCAAGATATTTGCGAACAAGAAGAAATGCAAAGCTCGCGGAATACAATAATTATAGGGGATTTAAACGTGAACCCGTTTGAAAAACCATGTGTAGCTGCGAACGTTTTGCACGCAATACCATATAAGGAAATGCTTTGCCGGCCTGCTAGGATTGTTCAGAATAGTGAATACCTTAAATTTTATAATCCAATGTGGAAATTTTTATATAGTAGAAAGGCTCCTTATGGTACTTACTTCTATGATAATAGTGGTCATATAGTAAATTATTACTGGAATACATTTGACCAAGTGATTGTACGTCCTCAACTAATAAATGCTTTTGATGACAATAGCTTATCTATCATTACACAGGTCAATGAGCATAACCTGCTATTTAATGGGAAACCCAATAAGAATAAATATAGTGACCATTTGCCAATATATTTCAATATTAAGGAGGAGTTAATACTATGAAAAATCTATGGAATGGAGATTATTTACCGAAAGACACTGTTTCTCCGCAACACTTTATTCAAAAGCAGTGTGACTATTTAAGACAAAAAACTAATGGGAAGATAATTGCAAAAGTTGTTGAGCAGAAGAAACCATCTGATAAACTCGTTGAATCCGATTCTCCGGAAAAGCTTAACTTTGAGTTTTTTTTGTCGTCAAAAAATACACCAAATTTCAGGTATCGGGTGCTTAAGCTATCTCATTCTATACCAATTTTCCCAATAAAAATTACAGTTTCACTTGAAATTGCGCGAGAATTAATAGTTTTTCAAGATCCTGTGCCTACTTTTACTGGCGAAAAAATATGTCAAGATCAGTCAGAATTTGAAGAATATTTAGAAGAGATACTTAATTCCAAAGTAGTTACTGATGTAATAAATTCACTATTAGTTTTTAATATTGATGATAGTGAAATATAAAAAAATCCCTTTGTATGAAGTGTGTATGAGCATGCTATCATACCTCAAAAATGCAAAATTCACTCTTCAGAAAATATATGGAGGTTGATTTTGATGACTGGCAAGTTTTATGATCCAATAGTTGACGAGGTGCGCAAGAACCGTGAAGAGCTTCTTGCCGAGTTTGGAGGAGATATTAATAAATTGGATGCTTATCTTGAACCCAAGCGCCCTGCAAGAGAAGCTGCCGGTTTTCATTATGTAACAGAAGAGGAGCGGCAAGCACGACTTACCTGGAACCGTCAACAGCAGGAAGAATTTGAGTACCGCATTAAGAGCTTGCAAAAAGAGAGATGAGTGAAATTTTTCAGTATGATATAGCAATAATAGGGCTCGGTCCGGCAGGAGCGACTCTTGCTCGACTGCTTAATAGAAGCTTTAACATAATAGCAATAGACAAAAAGTCCGCCACAAGCGACTCGTTTCGAAAACCTTGCGGCGGGCTTTTGGCGACAGATGCCCAAAAAGCGCTGTCCAAATTTAATTTAACTTTACCCAAAAAAGTCCTTGTCGATCCGCAAATCTTCGCTGTGAAAACAATGGATCCAAAGCAAAACCTCCTGCGCTACTATCAGCGCTTTTATATTAATCTTGACCGGCATAAATTTGACATGTGGCTTGTCTCGCTTATTCCGGATAGCGTTGAAATAAAAAGCGGCGCCAAATGTCTGAATATCAGGAAAATTGATGATGTTTATGAAATCACCTACTCAAAGGATAACACTGCCTATAAAATAACCGCTAAATATGTTATTGGCGCGGATGGTTCAAATTCTGTCGTCAGAAAAATGCTGCTGCCAAAGAGAAAAATACCTCAATATATTTCGATCCAGCAGTGGTTCAGAGAAAAACATCAAGTCCCTTTTTTTGCTTGCGTTTTTGATAAAGACATTACAGATTCTTATTGCTGGAGTGTCTCCAAAGACGGCTATTTTATTTTGGGCGGAGCTTTCCCCAAAAATAATTGCCGCCAAAGATTTGATTTGCTGAAAAGCAAACTGAATCAACAAGGATTTAATCTGGGAGAGCCTTTGAAAACAGAAGCTTGCCTGGTATCAATGCCGCGGGGGATCCGTGATTTTTGCGTTGGCCAAGATCAGATGTTTTTGGTCGGGGAAGCGGCAGGGTTTATCAGTCCGACCTCACTTGAGGGGATAAGTTACGCTTTAAACAGCGCTTATGAATTAGCAAAAGTACTTAACTCCAAGAGCGGCAACCCGGTTGGTAAAATTAGGATAAGGTCGATTCCAATGAGGATAAAGTTGCTTTTTAAATACATGAAAGCGCCGTTTATGTACAATTCTTTCTTGAGAAAACTGGTAATGAAAACAGGAATACACAGTATTGATGTTTTGATGGAAGAAGGTGATTGATTGGCTGATTTTAGGGAATCCAGTGCGCCGGAAAAGTTTAGCCCTTTGCTATGGAAAAGGTTGCTGCCTTTCCTTGCGCCCTTGAAAAAACAGATCGCCTTTGTTATTGTAATGATGCTTATCTCCGCTGCGGTAGATGCCGTTATCCCGCTTTTCACCCGCCATGCGGTGGAGCATTTTGTTGAGCCGCGGACAACACAGGGGCTGGGTCCTTTTACTTTTGTCTATATTGGCGTCATCTTGTTTCAGGCCCTGACCACTGTGTTGTATGCCCGCCAAGCCATGGTCATAGAGATGAATATGGGCAAAGATTTGAAGCGGAAATGTTTTGTCCACCTCCAGAAGCTGCCGCTTTCTTTTTACAATCAAACCTCAGTAGGCTATATCCTGGCCAGGGTCATGAGCGATACCAATAGGATCAGCGGTATTATAGCTTGGGTGGGCGCTATGATGCTCTGGTTTTTCTTTTATCTGGCAGGTTTGCTTATTGTCATGTTCTCGCTCGATCTCAAGCTGGCGCTTTTGGCCTGCGCTGTTATACCTGTTTTGATTCTTGTTACTATAATTTTCCAGCCTCGGCTTCTTCGTGCCAACAGAGAGCAGCGCCGTATCAATTCCGGCATAACCAGTAATTTTAATGAGAGCATTACCGGCGCCAAAACCAGTAAAACTCTGGTCATAGAGGAAAAAATCACTGCTGAATTCGCAGACGTTACTGCCGATATGTATAATGCCTCCGTTCGTGTCACCCGCCTTTCCGCCATATACCTGCCTATAATTACCTTTTTGGGCTCCCTGGCCGTTGCCCTGGTTTTGAGCTTCGGCGGTTCCCTGGTTTTTAGCGGCGCCTTGAGCCTAGCGGTACTGTCGGCGTTTATTGCTTGCAGCATAGCCATCCTGGAGCCTATATCCAACCTGGGGCGCTTTTTCTCCGAAGTCATGTCCGCGCAGGTCAATGTTGAGCGGGTCACAACCCTCTTGGACCAGCCTGTTACAGTATTTGACCCGCCCGGTATTGAGGAAAAATATGGCGGCGTATTTGACCCCAAGCCCGAAAACTGGCCGGATATCAAGGGTGAAATAGAATTTCGCAATGTCTGGTTCCGTTATCCGGATGCAGCGGAAGATGATTTTATTCTGGAAGATATCAACCTTAAAGTTCCGCCAGCTACCACAGTAGCCATCGTCGGCGAGACAGGGGCCGGGAAGACCACCATGGTAAATCTAGCCTGCCGCTTTTATGAACCCACGCGCGGACAGGTGCTGATAGACGGTGTCGATTATAAGGAACGCTCTTTAGTCTGGCTGCATTCAAATATCGGCTATGTCAACCAAACGCCCCATCTTTTCTCCGGTACCCTGGCGGACAATATCCGCTACGGCAAGCTTGATGCTTCCGAAGAAGAAATAAAAAGGGCGGCGGAGCTTGTTTCCTGTGATATCGTAGCAAAAAAACTGGAAGATGGATATCTGACCAATGTAGGTGAGGGCGGAGATAGACTGAGTACCGGGGAAAAGCAGCTTGTTTCTTTTGCCAGGGCTCTTGTTGCCGATCCTCCTCTATTTATTTTTGATGAAGCGACAAGTTCCATAGACACGGAGATGGAGCAGCTGATCCAAAACGCCATATCCCATATCCTTACCGGCCGGACCTCATTCATAATCGCCCACCGCCTTTCCACCATACGTTCAGCCGATCTTATCCTTCTCATTGACGGGCGCGGCATCAAGGAACAGGGCTCTCATGAAGAACTTATGGAAAAACGGGGGCAATATTATAATCTTTATACTGCTATGATGATAGCGGATGAATCTGATCTCAAAGGTTTTTCAATCTAAATCTTAAATATTTTCTTAAAAAAGGCTTGTTATTTGGTTTAAGCTGTGGTAGAATATCAAGGTAACTGGTTGTTGATGGGAAAAGTGGGTTTATGCCCACTTTTTAATTGGAGTTTTTTAGAAAGAAAACCCCAGTTAGCCAAAGAATGAGGTTATTTATGCTCCAGAAGAAAAAAAAGATGCTTGATTCTGCTCATATTGCCCGCCTGACGGAAACCTTGGCTCTTCCAATTGCCGAAGCTAATAATTGCCAAATTGTGGATGTGGAATTCATTAAGGAAGCCGGGGAATGGATATTACGGGTTTTTATTGAGCGGGATACCCCGGTGGATCATGATTGTTGCCAAGCTGTCAGTGAAGGATTGGGGCAGTTATTGGATCTGCATGATCCTATTCCGGTCAGTTACATTTTGGAAGTTTCTTCCCCCGGGATCGAGCGTCCTTTGAAAAAAGAAGCGGACTTTTTACGCTTTGCCGGGGAGAAAGTGGCTATCCATCTTTTCGCGCCCCAAGGTGGAAAAAAAGAATATCAAGGGATTTTGTTGGGACTGGAAGATAACAGAATAATATTGGAAATAAACGGAAATAAACTAACCTTTGCTAAAAATGATGTAGCCAAAGCCCATTTAGCGATTGATTTTAATAAATACTAAGCAAACATTAACCCGAAAATCCCTGTTTTTTAATTACGAATTACGAATTGCATTACCTAAGGAGTGAAGGACAGAAATGAATGCAGAATTTATTGAGGCCTTAAAGGATTTGGAGAGGGAACGCGGCATTGAGATGGTGGTGCTGCTGGAAGCTATCGAGGCTGCTCTGGTTGCCGCCTATAAGAAGAACTTTGGCTCTTCCCAAAATGTCCGGGTGGAAATAGACCGGCTGACCGGCGATATCCATGTCTATTACCGCAAGGAAGTAGTGGAGGAGCTGGAAGACGACCGGGTCCAAATGTCGCTGGCCCAGGCAAAAAGCTATGACCCGGATTTTGAGGTGGGAGATTTCTTTGAATCAGAAGTGACCCCCCGCTCATTTGGCCGCATCGCCGCCCAAACTGCCAAGCATGTGGTTGTGCAGAGGATCCGGGAAGCGGAGCGTAATTTGATCTATGATCAATATACCGACCGCAAGGATGACATAATCACCGGGGTCGTGGTGCGCCAGGAAGGCCGCAACTATTTTATTGATTTGGGCAAATCCGAAGCCCTGCTGGCGCCCGGCGAGCAAATCCCCGGGGAAAATTACCGCCAGGGCAGCCGGATGAAATTCTATTTGGTAGAAGTAAAAAAAACCACCAAGGGCCCCCAAGTCATGCTCTCCCGCAGTCATCCCGGCCTTTTGAAGCGGCTTTTTGAAATGGAAGTGCCGGAAATCCACGACGGGGTGGTAGAAATCAAATCTGTGGTGCGGGAGCCGGGGGCCAGGGCCAAGATCGCAGTTCATACCGAACGGGAAAATGTGGATCCGGTAGGGGCTTGCGTAGGCGCCAAAGGGATGAGGGTCCAGTCCATAGTCAACGAGCTTTGCGGCGAGAAGATCGAAATTGTCCGCTGGGATGAGGATCCGGTAATTTATGTCAGCAATGCCTTGGCCCCGGCCAAAGCTGTCTATGTCGAGATTTACGAAGAAGACCGGTCAGCTTTTGTTGTGGTGCCGGATTTTCAGCTCTCATTAGCTATCGGCCGCTCCGGGCAAAATGCCCGCCTGGCCGCCCGCCTTACCGGCTGGAAAATAGATATTAAGAGCGAGTCGCAAATGGCTGCTTTGGCCGAACAAGCTGAAGCCTCGGATTCTGACGCTGATGAAGATCTTACAGATCAGGAAGAAGAGCTTTGGAATGAGGAAGCCGAAGTAATCTCAAACGAAGATGCGGAGGAAGAAGGGGCATGGTAAAAAGCATACCGCAACGGATGTGTGTAGGCTGCCGGGCCATGCGTGATAAAAAGCAACTGATCCGGGTGGTACGCCAGCCTGAAGAAGCGGGCTTAACTGTTGACCTAAGCGGCAAAATGCCCGGCCGCGGCGCCTATCTTTGTCCGGACGAGGTTTGCTTTAAAAAAGCAGTCAAAAGCCGGGGCCTGGAAAGAGCTTTTAAAATGAAGGTTGATGAAAGTCTCTGGCAAGAGGTTCGCGAACAAATTGAAGAAAAAAATTAGGAATTAGGAATGAGGAATTAGGAATTATTGTGGTTTTTGCACAGCAAAAACATTATAATAAGTGCTTTGCGAAGCAAAGCTGCAATAATTGTGAATTGTGAATTGTGAATTGTGAATTGAAAGTCGCCGGGTATTTGGGGATTGCTCAAAAGGCCGGGAAAATTGCGGCAGGGGATTCCGCCGTACTGGCTGCCTTGGAAAACCGCAGAGCCTGTTTGGTTTTAGTGGCAACGAATGCTGCCTCCAGCGTTCAAGAGGAAATTATTGCCAAATCTCAAGCCCACGGATTGCCATTTTTTACCTGGGGGAATAAAATAGCCCTAGGGCTCTATATAGGAAAATCTCAGCGGGGAGCTGTAGCTGTATTAGATGAAGGACTGGCTAATGCGATCCGGAAATTATTGGAGAAGGAATGAAGTGTTGGATAGGAGTGGTTGTTTATGGCCAAAATTAAGGTATATGAATTGGGGAAGGAATTGGCCCTGGAAAGCAAGGAAGTGATCCGCCGCTTGCAAAAGCTGGGCTTTGATGCCAAAAGCCATATGAGTGTGGTTACTGATAAGCATGCTAATATGTTGCGCCAAGCTATTTATGAAGAAGGAGGCGGCGGGCCCGGTTCGCCTGTGCCCGGGGTTTTTGTTCCTACGGTCAAACGGATACCTAAGGCTGTGATCCAACAAGAACAAGCCGAGGCCCAGGCCATTGAAACTTTGCAGAAAGAAGAGGAAGAAAAAGCTCTTGCTCCCCCTGTTGAGGTTACTCCGGTTGAGGAAATAAAGCCGGAGACTAAGCCTGAACCGGAAATCAAGCCTGAACCAAAAACTAAGGCTAAACAGGAAACCAAACCTGAGCCGGAAATCAAGCTTGAACCGGAAGCCGAAGCAGAAGCTAAGCTTGAACCGCAGGCGAAAACCAAATCCGGAGGCAAAGCAAAATCTACCTCACATGCCAAAGCCGATGATCACCAAGCGGATGAAAAACCTGTTCATGCTCCTTCCAAACCCGATCCTATACCTTCTGCTCCCAACCTTCAGAAATCAGACGAAGAACCCGCTTCCCAAGCAATTTCCGGCAAACCCGCTCCTCCTGCTTCCCCAAGCGCCAAGGAACAGCAGCCGTCCGGTCAGGCTGCCTCATCCTCCCGGCCCATTGAACCCCGCTCAACCAGAGACAATCGGGGTCAGCAACCCCGTCAGGGAGAAAGCAGAGATAACCGGGGCCAGCAACCCCGTCAGGGAGAAAGCAGAGATAACCGGGGCCAGCAACCCCGTCAGGGAGAAAGCAGAGACAACCGGGGCCAGCAACCCCGCCAGGGAGAAAGCAGAGACAACCGGGGCCAGCAATCCCGTCAGGGAGAAAACAGAGATAACCGGGGCCAGCAACCCCGTCAGGGAGAAAACAGAGACTACCGGGGCCAGCAACCCCGTCAGGGAGAAAGCAGAGACAACCGGGGCCAGCAACCCCGTCAGGGGGATAACAGGGATAACCGGGGTCAGCAACCCCGCCAGGGAGATAACAGGGATAATCGGAACCAGCAACCCCGCCAGGGAGATAGCAGGGATAACCGGGGCCAGGGACGTCCCGGCCAGCAGCCTTTTAACCGGCCCAGACCGGGATTTGGGCCCGGCAGCAGCAGACCCCAATCTGCTGATGGGGGCAGGGCGGCGGCTCCCGGCGGCAATCAAGCGCCCCGTGGTGATAGAAAACCGGCTTATGGCTCGGGTCAGGGGCGGGGACCAAAACCTTCAGGCGGAAAAATGGCTATACCGGCGCCGCCTGTGGTGGAAAAACAAACCACAAATTACCGTCCGGAAAAGAAATCCTATACCAAGGATATGGTTTTTGAACGGATCACCGATAAAGAGAATCAGCGCAACAAAAGCAAGGCCAACAAAAATAAGCGTAATCTACCCAAAGGCCGGCAAAAGCAACAGGTGGTCATGCCTCCTGTAACCCCGAAAAAAGTGATTATCGGTGATAGCATTCTCGTAGGAGAGCTGGCCCGTAGTATGGCCAAAACCGCAGGCGAGCTGATCAAAAAGCTGATGAGTATGGGAGTTATGGCCACTATCAACCAGGAATTGGATGCGGAGACCGCCATCTTGCTGGGATCAGAATTTGGTGTGGCAGTAGAGGTGCAGGCCGACCGAATGCTGGAAATCATGGAGGATGTGGAGGATGAAGAAGGCCTTCTCTTGGAACGTCCGCCCATTGTTACAGTTATGGGACATGTCGACCACGGCAAAACCTCCCTTTTGGACGCCATTCGCAATACCAATGTCATAGCTACCGAGGCCGGAGGGATTACCCAGCATATCGGGGCCTATCAGGTGGAAATCAAGACTAAAAAGATCACCTTTTTGGATACTCCCGGCCATGAGGCTTTCACCGCTATGCGGGCCAGGGGAGCCCAAGTTACAGATATTTCCATTTTAGTAGTGGCTGCCGATGACGGGGTCATGCCTCAAACCGTAGAGGCAATCAACCACTCCAAAGCGGCAGGAGTTCCTATCATTGTTGCTATTAACAAAATAGATAAAGAATCTGCGAATCCGGATCGGGTAAAGCAGGAGCTTACCGAGCACGGACTGCTTTGCGAGGAATGGGGCGGTGATACGGTGATGGTGCCGGTTTCCGCTAAAAAAGGTCAGGGCATCGAAACTCTGCTGGAAATGATCCTTCTGGTGTCCGAGGTGGCGGAACTGAAAGCTAATCCCAAGCGCCATGCCAGAGGTACCGTGGTCGAAGCCCAGCTGGATAAAAACCGGGGTCCGGTAGCTACTTTGCTGGTGCAAAAGGGGACCCTGAATGTGGGGGACAGCATTTTGGCGGGGCCTGCTTTCGGTAAGGTGCGGGCCATGAACGATTATAAAGGGCGCAAAGTGAAAAGCGCCGAACCGTCCTTTCCTGTGGAGGTGCTGGGCTTTTCCGAAGTGCCGGCGGCGGGAGAAGTATTTATTGCCGTCAAAGATGATAAAGATGCCCGCTTGGTAGCTTATCGCCAGCAGTTGAAAAAGCGGGAAGATGAATTGCGCAAATCCTCCAAAGTCAGCCTGGATGATCTCTTCAAACAAATTGCCGAGGGTGAAGTAAAAGAGCTGAATATAGTCCTCAAAGCTGATGTCCAAGGTTCTACCGAGGCTTTGGAACAGGCTTTGGTCAAGCTCAATACGGATGAAGTCAAGGTCAATGTCATCCATTCCGGGGTGGGGGGTATCAAGGAATCCGATGTTATGCTGGCCAGCGCCTCCAATGCCGTTGTGATCGGCTTTAATGTGCGGCCGGATCTTAACTCCCGTAGGGCGGCAGAAACAGAGAATATTGATATCAGGCTCTACCGGGTGATTTATGATGCCACAGATGATGTGAAAAAAGCTATGGCAGGCCTTTTGGCTCCTCAATTCAAGGAAAATATTCTGGGCCATGCCGAAGTGCGGGAGGTCTTTAAAGTTCCCAAAGCCGGGATGGTTGCCGGTTCTTATGTTATTGACGGCAAAATCACCCGCAATGCCGAAATGCGGGTGATCCGGGACAGCGTGGTTATAATAGAGGGCAAGCTGGCCAGCCTGCGCCGCTTCAAAGATGATGTAAAAGAAGTGCTCAGCGGCTTTGAATGCGGCATCGGCCTGGAAAACTTCAACGATATCAAAGAAGGCGACATTATAGAAGCCTTCATCATGGAAGAAGTAGAACGTCATCTGTAGCTTTCGCTACAGATGAGTGTTGAATTATGAGTGTTGAGTTTAGGAT
>Ga0082212_10002770_pt1 | contig 25246 bp, 20 predicted proteins | sample TergutNt197P3_FD_71548 | JGI IMG/M metagenome (GOLD analysis project Ga0082212, IMG submission 71548) | Neocapritermes taracua P3 segment gut microbial communities from Petit-Saut dam, French Guiana - Nt197 P3 | ecosystem: Host-associated > Arthropoda: Insects > Digestive system > Gut ...
GGCGGGGACGCCCGCGCTCCCAGGGACGCGCTCCCGGGGCATTTTCCATTACACCGCGTTCATCGAACAGATTCGGGAACAAAAGCATGCGGGGCGCAAGTTGGATGACGCGATTAAGGCCGCCATTGACTTTTGCGTAGCAAACGGGATTCTCGTAGAATATCTAAAAAGTAACGGTTCGGAGGTACGCAACATGCTTTTTACTGAATTTAATCTTGAAGAAGCAAAAGAAGTATGGCGCGAGGAAGCCATTGAGGAAGGTATCGAGAAAGGCATGGAGAAAGGCATGGCGAAAGGCATCGAGCAAGGTATATCTAAAGGCAGGTTGGAAACCGCGCTTGCTATGTTTGCGGACGGTTTCAGCCTTGAAAAGATAGCCCACATTACCAAATTGCCGATGAAAACGCTGAAAACAAAGTTGGTCTGACCTGGGAGCGTCCCTGGGAGCGCGGGCGTCCTCGCCGGCGTATAAGTAAATAAAATGTGGCGCGATTTATCGCGCCCTCAATTGAAGCGCTCCTTCGTCGCGCGTTTTTTATTAAATTATACGCCGGCGAGGACGCCCGCGCTCCCAGCAATGGCAAACCGGTAATTATGGCAGAATTTGCCTTTACAATGGTTCGCGAACCGCCCTGCCTTTGCGCCATCACCACGTGGAACGGAATAAAAACATACAACCGTCCAAGGAAGGCAACATGGCACACAATCATGGGCAGAAGTAGCCATTCACGTTGTTTTCAGCGCTAAAAATCACGAATCTCTCTTGACTACGGCGATTCGGAATAACCTATTCGCCTAAATTGTTGGAATATTGGATTCTCTGGATTGTATATTAGCTGTAATGTCCAGGCATTTCTGGCCGATGTATAAGATTTTGCATTACCTCTGGAAAAACAAAATTAGAAAATATCTATGACTATCATAAACTACGATAATACAAGCGCGTCGAATGAGTCCCTCAGAGATGAGATACTGCATTCAGATGTTTTCCTTTGCTCGAAAGAGTACCTTTCTTCTAAAGGCTATGCTGTCGACTGGGCTGTAAGCGCGACTGTTAACGCCTTGTATAAACTGAATTATGAGTCGTTTACGGCTGAGTATGTTACATCATTCCCAGATGAAAAAAATATCGGCAGGTTGTATTCGCTAGCGATATGCAAATTTGGAAGCAAGCTAATGTTTTCTCCGTTATTGGCAAGGAACTGGCTTTTTTATAATACGAAAAATGGGGAATGGGATAAAGTAGAAATACCGGAAGAGGCAACGCCTAAAGCTGAAAAAGACGCAGCATTTTGGATGGGGGTGATTTCTAGAGAAAGTATAATATTTCTTCCAGGTAAGACAGGAGTATTTGCAAAATATAATATCAATGATAATAGCTTTAAGTATTACCACAACTTGTCAGAAAAATTTAAAGAGTATAATGTAAATCCCTCTTTATCAGCCAGTTGGAATTTTGATGAGCGCGACGGAAAGCTTTATATAACTTCTCCACGCTGGAACATTGTCACTATTCTTGACATGGATAGTATGAAGTTCCAGTTTGAAGAGATAGGTCATTCTCAAAACCGGTACTTAGGCATTGCGTTTTGCAATGACAGATTCTGGTTGACAAAATACAGAGACCCTCTTTCTATACATTGGAAAGAAGGTTTTGTTTCGTGGAACCCGGATACGGGGGAATGCAATGAATATAATGACATTCCCGCAAAACAAGCCGTGGGTGGTCATGAAGGTTTTGGCTTTAACGCAATAGTTGCTACGGATGGTTTTGTTTTTGTGTTTCCATATTGTGCGGACGCCATTATCAAAATAAATCATGAAACAAAAGAAATGGAGCGGTTAGAACTAAAGCCGCCCTTTGATTATCATGTGCGCAAATCAAATTATTACTCAATCGGCGGGAAAAGCCCTTTCGTGTTTGTTGTCCCCCATAAGGATGATAAGGCTTTCGTCGTAACCTCTTATGACTACAGAACGATGATTATTGATTTAAAAACCGGGAATTGTGAAGAACGCATAAAATGGCGGGTAAACGGTATTGAATATCTATTAGCAAGCCGTAATCATCGAGCATACGAACCCTGGCACGAAAATATTTTTATAACACAAGCGGACTTTATCAAATATATTGCAAACGGGCAGATACCTGCCTTTGACAAAGAGCAGGCGAATTATCACCAATTTGTTGATGAAAATTTAAATGGTTCATGTGGTAAAAAAATACATGAGCATATTATGGGCCATGCGAGCCACCTTACGTCCCTGGGAGCGCGGGCGTCCCCGCCGGCGTATAATTAAATAAAATGTAGCGCGATAAATCGCGCACTCAATTGAAGCGGGCTTTGCCCGCGCGTCTTTTTAATTATATACGCCGGCGGGGACGCCCGCGCTCCCGGGGACGCGCTATCGGGGCACTTTCCATATCTTGAACTTTTATGCGGCGCGCCTTAAATAATCCCTTATATTGGCAATCATCCGGATATGATATAAAATTTCCATGAAATATCCGAGGTAGGAAAAGAGGCAGGAAAAAGGAAGAGAGCGATGAGCAAAGCCAATCGAAAATACAAAAACAGCGTGTTCAAAGACCTGTTCCACAACCAGAAGACGGCGTTGGAACTGTACAACGCGCTGACTGGCAGCCGCTTCAATGCCGAAGACGACCTGCGTTTCACGACGCTTGAAGATGCCCTGTTTTTGGAACGGCTTAACGATGTATCGTTCACAATCGGCGACAAACTGGTTGTGTTGCTTGAACACCAGGCGACTATAAACGAAAACATGCCCCTTCGCGCCCTGATGTACATAGGGCGCATTTACGAAAAAATAATTGAAAGGCGTGCGATTTACCGCTCGAAGCTCTTTACCATACCGACGCCGGAATTTTACGTCCTTTACAACGGCGAAGTCGCATACCCCGACGACAAGACGCTCAAGCTGTCAGACGCGTTCAGAATCGTCAATATCGAAAGAGATGAAAAGACGACGAGGCGTGCTTTGTCGCAACCTGCGCTTGAATTGATTGTCCGGGTAATTAATATCAACAAAGGGCACAACGAAAGAATCCTTAAAAAATGCGAGGTCCTGAACAGCTACGCCGCGTTCGTCGAACAGATTCGGGAACAAAAGCAAGCGGGACGCAAGTTGGATGACGCGATTAAGGCCGCCATTGACTTTTGCGTAGCAAACGGGATTCTCGTAGAATATCTGAAAAGTAACGGTTCGGAGGTACGCAACATGCTTTTTACTGAATTTAATCTTGAAGAAGCAAAAGAAGTATGGCGCGAGGAAGCCATTGAGGAAGGCATCGAGAAAGGCATGGCGAAAGGCATGGCGAAAGGCATCGAGAAAGGTATATTTAAAGAAAAGCTAGAAACCGCGCTTGCAATGTTTGCGGAAGGTTTCAGCCTTGAAATGATAGCCCATATTACCAAATTGCCAATGAAAACGCTTAAAACAAAGTTGGCCGTACAATAACCTGGGAGCGTCCTGGGAGCGCGGGCGTCCCCGCCGGCGTATAATTAAATAAAATGTGGCGCGATTTATCGCGCCCTCAATTGAAGCGCTCCTTCGTCGCGCGTTTTTTATTTAATTATACGCCGGCGAGGACGCCCGCGCTCCCAGCAATGGCAAACCGATAATTATGGCAGAATTTGCCTTTACAATGGTTCGCGAACCGCCCTGCCTTTGCGCCGTCACCACGTGGAACGGAATAAAAACACACAGCAGTCGAGAAAGGCGAGGCACATGGCACAATCATTAGCAGAAGGAACCATTCACGTTGTTTTCAGCGCAAAAAAACGCGATTTTATCTTGTAGACGGCGATTCGGAATAACCTATTCGCCTAAGTTGTGGAAATATTGGAATCTCAGGATTGCGTAACAAAGGTTTTCAATTACCTCTGAATAAATATGATAGCCAATATGTATATATGTGAAGAAGTTGATGATGAATACGCAAGGTAAAGTCAGTATGGTTATGCCGTGCTACAACAAGGTTAAATATATCGGCAATATGTTCGACTCGATTATTGCGCAGGAGTGGAACAATATTGAATTGATTCTCGTTAACGACGGCTCAACCGACGGAACGCGGGAGATGATCACCAGATACGAGTCGAACTTTACCGCTCGTGGTTACGAGGTCGTGATTATTGACCAGGATAACGCCGGTGTGTGCGCGGCTGCAAAGGCCGGTTTTGAGCGTGTTACCGGTGATTATGTTTGTTGCATTGATGCTGACGATGAACTTGACCCGCAGTATTGCAGCACTATGGCGAGTTGGCTTGAGGTAAATCAAGATTATGATTATTGTGTATGCGATTATTTGAATTTCAAAACCGCAGATGGAAAAAAGGAATATTTTGACAACTATTTTGGGATTACGCCAATGTCCGGATTTGATATGACGGCACAATATCTGCTGGGCGATAGCGCAAAGACAGTTTGGATTTATATGGTTCGCGCGTCTTATCTGAATAAGATAGAAATAAGGAAGTATTGTCCTGTTACTACTAAAGGCTCGCATGAACCGGGCTTCGTAATCCCTCTGACAGCTTTCACCATAAAATTCAAAGTGTTCCGAAAAGTTCTGTATTTTGTCAGAAAAGACGATGAATATACGCACAGTTCATTTCGAAGCATTGATGATGCAATAAAATACAACGAGGACTATTTGGTTCTGAGAAAATACGCAATAAACGAATTGCCGAAGGATAAAATAAATGAAGCCAAGCTAAAGATATACATTGTTTTAGCCGATCTTTATTACCATAAATGCTTAATCAATTATAGCTATAACACAAAAGACGAAAACTATTTCCGAAATATGGCAGATATGATTGAATGTTTAATGAAACATTTTTGCAATTACCATAAACTTATATCAAGAGTATGGAATTTGAAATGGGATTTGAACGCCGCAAACAAATTGCTGTCTGTCATATATCATTCTCTATCGAATTCTTATGATGTTTTACATAAGGCGAATCGCGTTATTGCGTATGGCGCAAGCGGTAGAAGAGCGAGGCGCTTATTACCGTCAATGCAAAATACCGTTTTCAAACCAATAACGTATTGGGATGCAACCCCCGACCATGAATGTGTTAGAAAACCGGTTTGGACAGAACTTTGTGAAAATGATATTTTGCTTGTTTTTCCAATTTCTGATGCTATCAATGGGTATGTAAAATCGAAAGTGAAACATACGAATATCAATTATGTATTTTATACGGATGATTTGGATGGATATTTTGAATTTGGAAACGAACTTGCGAAGAATTTAACCGTATGAAGATATCAAAAAATAAACCTCTCGTAAGCATACTGATTCCTGTTTATAATGTTGAATCGTACCTCAATGTTTGCCTTGACAGCGTGATTACCCAGACATACGGCAATATGCAAATTTTTCTTTGTGATGACGGTTCTACCGATAACTCACTTTCAATATGTAATGATTATAAAAAAAAGGATAATAGAATCAGCGTAGTTAATCAGGACAATAGCGGACTATCTGTTGCGCGTAATAACATGTTAAAACGCGCGAACGGTGAATATGTATATTTTTTGGATAGTGATGATTATATCAGCCAAAATGCGATAGAGCATCTGCTTAATACAGCGATAGAAACAAATTCTGATGTTGTGATGTTTTTATGCACTGAAATCGACCAAATGGGAGAGATTGTTGAAACGAGACAATACTATCAAAAAAAAGGTAATTATGAGCAAGGCACTAATGGAAGAAAGTTGTTTGAATTATTGTGCAAGAATAAAGATTTTAAATCCGGAGCGGTTTTTTTATTCATCAAACGTGATTTGCTCCTGAAATCAAATTTGCGCTTTTATCCGAATATACTTCATGAAGATGAATTATTCACTTTTCTTTTACTTCAGTTTGCTGAACGAGTCACTTATCTGGACAAAGAATTGTATTATCGCAGAATAAGAGATAATAGCATAACGACTTCTGAAATTACAGCAGCGCATATTATCGGAAGATGTACAGTTATATGTGAGATCATAGATTTCTGCAAAAGGCACAACCTGCTCGAATCGTCATACTGCTATATCTCACATATCAAAAGCCTCGTCAGTTCATTTAAACGCAATTATCTACAACTTAAAATGGAAGAACGCGCTGACTGTGATGATATTGTGAGTAAAATGATATATAAATGGACTTCTATATCAGATGACTCGATTTCTGTTATTCCAAATGGTTCATTCGCCAAAATGGTTTTGTATGGCGCCGGCAAAGAGTGTAAATCTTTACTTGAGTTTATGGATAAGTTTAAGACAGAAGAAATAATTGAAATATGGGATACAAATGCGGAAAACATCGGACAAGTGCGTAGGCATACTGTGATCCGACCTCAATTTGATACTGAAAACAAAGGTATTCTAGTCGTTATTTGCATAATGAACGAGGAAATAAAGCGAAAAATAAAACAACAATTTGAGAATTACGGCTACAAGGATATTATCGATTCGCAAAGTTATATTTTTTACAAAATGATGAAGGAAAACACATAAGATATGGAAGCAAAAGTAAGCCTTGTAGTTACTTGCTTTAACAAAGTTGATATTGTAGCGAATATGCTGGCATCCATTTTAAATCAAAAGTGGAATACAGTTGAGGTCATTTTGGTAGATGATGGTTCCACAGATGGTACAAGCGATGTGTTGGCGGCTTGGAAACACAAATTAGAAAAACGTGGATATGAGGTAAAAATTATCCATCAGCAAAACGCAGGGGTTTCAGCGGCGGCAAAAACAGGGATGGAAAACATTACCGGGGAGTATATGTGCCTGCTTGATGGCGACGATGAACTAGACCCGGAATATGTAAGCACTATGGCATGTTGGCTCACTGATCATAAGGAGTATGACTTCTGCAGATGTACTTATAAACGGAAGCAGTTAATAGACGGACAAGTCGAAGTTACAGAGGGATTCCTTTCTTATGAAGAAAGAGAAATCGAAACATATGATACAGAAAATCGTATGCTAAATTATATTTTGCGCAGGATCAGACCTGCAGCCTGGGTGTATATGGTAAAAACAGCGTATCTGCGTCATTGTGGTTTGCCTAAAAATTATCATACGGACATCAGAACTAATCAGGAAAGCAACTTCGTTATTCCTCTATTTGCTGGTGGCGGAAAAGTGAAGAGTTTCCCAGTTCCATTGTATATATATAATTATGTGGGAGAAGGAGCTGATCCTAGTAGAAACTACACTAAAGAAAAATGGGACTACATAGCATTGAAAGAGAAAAACTGGTTTGCCTTGCTGAAAATTACCATTCAATCACTGGATATTGAACCAGAATTTATGAAGAAAGCGCTCTTTTTAGCTAATTTTAACTATCACTGTGCTATGTGCAGCCACGCTCGTCAGTTAGCGCCAACTCTAGAATCTGGCTTTATTGAATCAGCAGTATCACTGCTAAACCAGTATTACGCTATTTCATTTGATGCTAATAAGTACAAAGACGTTTTTGTGTTTTCATTCATACAGGAAATCGTAGTTTCCAAGATGTTCAACTTACCATTGGTCAGTATTCCAAAATTTAGTGGAAAAGTGATTGCCTATGGAGTTTTAGGGCAACGCGGTAAAAGATATTTGCATTTGCTTAACGATACCAGTTTTATACCAGAGCAATTATGGGATATAAACGGCGACAATGTTGTTGTGCAAAAACCTAACTTTTCATTACTGAAAAACGAGGACTTGCTTGTTGTTTTTCCATACAATCTTAAGTTGGACGTTATCTGCCATCAGATTTCGTTTGTAGATTTATATATGAATCTATTAAGCAAAAAACACTCAAAAGCGCTAAAAAAGATAAAATAGTGTATCAGATAAAGAGACATGGCGCAATATTAAGATAATCCATGTAAAGGAGTTTAGGGATAAATGCACGTGAAAGAGCCAGAGAAAAAACCAATCATTATTTTCGGTGCAGGACGCTGTGGAAAGATGTGTTTTGATAAATTCGAAGATGAAGTTTATTGTTTTGCGGATAATTATAAAGCTGGGCAGATATATTGCGGTAAACCGATAATTTCTTTTGATGAGTTATGTCAAATACATCAGGATTATAATGTCATTCCTGCAACATTTGATAATAATGAAATTATTATCGAGCAGTGTAATAGCGCAGGAATTACGCCAACTTATCGGTATCGTTTAGGGTGCAGATCCTTGCAAGATGATTTGATTGTAGAAATCAAAAATATGTATACATGTTGCAGTAGCAAGCATGAAAGATTTAGTCTTGAATTATCAGGAAATTGGAAAAATGATTGCCGATTATTGATGGAATACAAGCAAACTATTATTGATAAAATGATAAAAAATGAACCAAACGATTGTGATGGTTGTTCCTTTATCCATCATGATTTTTACTGTGACAATCCCGAACTTAAATGTTTTAATATTGCAGGAGGGCGTGGCGAACACTGTAACTGTAAATGTATATATTGCAATGTGCCTAAATTAAACGCATTTACTGATTTTGGTGAATATACGTTTATGGAACCATTATATGCATTTGAAGATTATATTACTAAAGACACCTTGATTATGTCTGGAGGATCAGAAATAACAGTTAGTCCGTATAAACAGGAGTATTTTAACTTTATAAGAAGAAATCAATGCTATACCAAATTCTTAACATCCGGAGTTTTATTTTCCGAAGACATAGCGAATTTACTCAAAAATGACGCTCGCAATTCTCTATGCGTTTCTTTGGATTCGGGTACGAGGGAAATATATGAAAGAATAAAAAGAGTGGATGCGTTTGATGCGGTCGTTGCCAACCTTACGAAGTACAGGATATTTAGTAGCAATATCACATTAAAATATATTATTATTGAAGACATTAATGACAATGAAAATGAAATAGACAGTTTTTTTGAAATAGCAAAAAGCATTGCCAATAATTTGATGATTACAGTCGAATATTCTTGTCCTGACAGCGGATCAGATAAAATATTAGCCTTGATAGAATATTTTTTCAATAAAGCACACGAAACGGGGATATTTGCTCATAGTTATGCGAAATCTTTCGATCAAAGTACTTTGGTAAAAGTCAATGATATAAGAAAAAAACTAATGTATAGCAAAGTCAATAATAAGGTGGAATTTATTCGGTAGAGTAACGATTATGAATTCATCAATTAAGCAAATAGCGCTTTACGGCGCGGGGCGGGAGGCAAAGAAAGCTTTTGACTCGTTGAATAATAGTGAATATTTCCCTGTATGTTTTACAGATATAGATAGTGATAAACAAGGGAAAACACTTTGCGGCATACCAATTTTGTCATTAAACCAAGCTTTAAATCGCTTTCCGAATTGTTTGTTTTATATAACAGTAGCAAATGATGATTTGAAAAAGGATATTGTAATTAATAGCCTTTTACAAAATGGCATTGATTTAGAGCGGATTGTTAATTTTGAATATGAATATAAAACAAGTTGCCGAATGATAGAAGCGGCCTGTTTTTACGTTGAAGGAGGATTAACATTATGCTGCAGACCAAACAAAAACAATATTCATTCTACAGTTAATGACTTTTTTATTTCTGGAAACCAATCTGACAGCCAAACGATAGGGCAATATTTACTACTCCGAAAGGAGAGAATCAATGTTATCAAAAACGGCATACCTAATCCGTGCGATGGTTGTGATATGCTTAGCGAAGGATGGTTTAAGCGCAATCAAAAAATTACAACGCTTTCCATTGGTAGTTTTAACCCATGTAACTTAAAATGCGTGTATTGTGGCTATAATAATGTCGCATTTTCTGAATGGCAAAAAACTTTCCCCCATAGGCAATCACAAAACGCGAATCTTGAAGAGTTCGTGAAGCAAACTTCAAACTTTGATGATTTCGAAAAAAAAATCGCCATCAATTACGCAAGTGGTGAAATAACAATTAACCCAACAAAAAATGATGTTTACCGAAGTTATCATCTAATACAAAAAGGTCAAATACTGACTAATGCGGTTATATACGATAAAGAAATCGAGAAATTACTGAAATTTCCGGAAATTTCTCTGAATATAAGTATTGATTCAGGAACGCGTGACACATATAAGAGAATCAAAGGAAGAGATTATTTCGATATCGTGTATGATAATATTAAAAAATATAATGAAACGGGCAATGTAAGTATAAAGTATATTTTTCACGAGCTTAATACAAACGAAGAGGATGTTTTAGCGTTCGCAAATATATGCGATGAAATTAAGCCGTCAAAAGTAATTATTTCACGTGATTTGAATTCTAAATCTATTATGAGCGATATGGAATTGGGTTTAATTTCGACATTAGTTTCTCATTTGCGATTAAATAATATCAAGGTTTTTATTTCGTACGACTATTTCCCGAAAAGTCAGGTAGATACCCTGATGGATACAACAAAGAACATCCCGGCTAAAATAAAGATTGCTGATATGGTGGAGTCATGATGAATAGCCATATTTACGTATCCATTGTAGTACCGATTTATAATACTTCTGAATATTTGCGTCGGTGCCTAGACAGTTGCATCTATCAATCGCTACCCGAAATTGAAGTGATTGTTATCAATGACTGTTCGCCGGATATACGGGATGAAGAGATCGCTTTGGAGTATAAAGAGAAATATCCGCAAAAAATGGTATATATAAAGAACAAAGAAAATCTTGGGCTTGGAGGGGCACGAAATAAGGGTATTGCGGCGGCTAAAGGAGTATATGTACTCTGTGTTGATTCTGATGATTATATAGATTTTGATACATGTAGATTAATGTATCAAAAAGCTGTCGAGAGAGATGCCGATATGGTTATGTGCGGCTATAATTATTTAAAAAATGGCGAAGTAATGTCGGTTATCGAAAACGAAACAAATGTTCCTATTATAGCGGTTACAAAACTTACTAAAAAGAGTCTGGTAATAAAAAATAAGCTTTATTTTCCAGAACACCACCTAAGATGCGAAGATCTCGTTACTCTATTGTGGAATTTTGCGTCAAATAAAACAGTTAGCGTTGATTCAGCTTTATACTATTATGTGAGCCGTGTAAACTCTTTGACAAACAGTAACAATAATAAGCTAACAAGCGATATTGTATCTGTATTTGATTACTCACTGTCAACAGATTTTTTTATTTCAATTAATGATCATTCTTTTAAATGCGTTGTATTAAAATATTTCCTCACATATGTACTGGATACGTTGATGGAAAAGTGTGTTGATGATGAAAGCTTACAACAAAACATAGTCAGAATAAAAACTATTCTGACTAATAAAAATTTGATGAAACATTTGAAAACTGATACTTATATTGAAAAGAGGAACATTGGAATACTTAAAATTAGTAGCAGCAGTATTAAAGAGTCGTTAAATGAGTTGATTATATCGTTGACACTTGAAGAATATTCTGAGTACAAACATCGCAAGATAGATCTTTGGGGATGTGGGAGACAAGGCAGACAGTTAGCACAGCGGCTGCATTTGGCAGGTATAGCTTTCGAATGTATTGACGTCAATCCGAAATTACATGGAGTTGAATTATACGGAAATATAATTAGCGATCCCTGCAATATAATATTTGATGAATCAGATGTTATTATTGTTACTGCCAAAGGAAAATATGAAGAGGTAAAGAAACGAATTGGTGAAAATTACTGCATTGTGGACAAGTGCGAATGGCGTTAATTTGATATATGGCAGAGAAGAATGATTGAAAATCATGGATATACAATGTAGAAAGGAAGAATAAAATATGGAGAATGTGTTTATTTTCGGAGCGGCGGAAAAAGGTGAAACGACTTTTCGATTTTTAAATAGAGAAAAGTATCGGGTAATTGGATTTCTAGATAATGACCCTGATAAAATCGGAACTTTCCACATGGGAAGGTGTGTATATCCTGTTGAACATCTCTTTTCATTTGAAAAAAATATCAAAACCATTATTGCGTCCGATGCTCATGGGGTAATTGGAATCCAGCTCAAACGGATGGGATATGGTAATTCTATCGAGGCAGGGCTTTTCTTGATGAAAGAAGAAGGGTATGAAAGCAAATGCCCGCTATTTGTAGCAAATATTCTTAATTCAGACAGAACGAATTCTCAATGGTATGAAGATTTAATTGTGGAGGCTGTTTTTAATTCACTAGGGGTTAATTTGCCAAAGTACATCGACATTGGCGCAAACATGCCGGAAAGCTTAAATAACACATATTTGTTCTATAAAAAGGGCAGCGTTGGTCAAATAATCGAGCCAAACCCATATTTTTCGGAATTATATCGAAAAGTACGCCCAAACGATGAATTTTTAGAAATAGCTTTATCAAATACCCGCGGTGAAGCCGATTTTTGCATTTTTGATGAAGCATCCGGTCTTAGTACGCTAATATTGGACAATGTTGAGCGTGTTAGTAAATACTTTGGTATTAAGCCCACACACAGCATTGTCAGAGTAAAAATAGATACATTTAATAATGTAGTGCATAAAGACGTTCAATATATGTCGCTGGACACGGAAGGTAAAGATTTAGACATACTTAAAAACATTGATTTTGACTTATTTCCGGAGCTGGTAGTCATATGTTCCGAAACACCAAAGCCGACGGCTATTAATTATCTTAATGGCAAGGGCTTTATAATGTTTTATAGAAACTCAGCTAACGTTGTTTTTGTCCGAAATGATATTGTTCCGAAAGTCTTTGAAGATAAGCTTTGTAGTGAGATTTACTTCTGGGGTAAGTTAACCCGTTTTATACTAGATAAGAAACATCCGGACGCGTGCGATTAGACATAGATTGAGCGAGGATTTGCACAATGGAGCGACTTGAAACGTTTGAGATGCCTTTATTGAATGATATAGCAAAAGAAAGCGTTAATTCGTTTTCTGTAGTAATAACCATTAAAGAATCTGATTGGATTTATGTAGAAAAAACTTTACCGTTAATTCAAAGGAATATAAAGCCAAAACAAATCATCTTGATATCTTCCGCTAACTTGATACATAAGGTATCACAAAGCAACTACTTAGTTTGTCTTGATGAAGATTATATTTTTTCAGGCATGACATTAGCGAACGTAAAGGAAGAAATCTCCAGTGCGGGCGGTGATCCCAAAGATGCCGGATGGTATTTACAGCAGTTTATTAATCTTTCGTATTCAAGAATATGCAAAGATCCATATTATCTCGTTTGGGATGTGGACACCATGCCGCTGAATCCCATTTCTTTTTTTGAGACTGAATCAAAAAAACCATTATTTTATATGAAACGCGAATATATGAAAGTCTATTTTGATACTATAAGAGCGTTATTGGGACTTGAAAAATGTCAATCCGAATCGTTTACTGCCGAACACATGATGATTAATACTGCGTTATGCCATGAATTGCTTTATTACATAGAGAATAATAACGATATTATTGGTGACGCTTTTTGGAAAAAATGCATTCATTCAGTTAATTATTCGAAGAGGCTTAGGTCTTTTGCCGAATACGAAACTTATGGGACATATGTAACAGTCAACCATCCGGGCTTTTATAAACAAAGTAAATTAAGAACTTTACGTAGTGGCTGTGAATTCATAGGGACTTCTCCCTCTAAAGAAATCCTTGATTGGGCAACGAAAGATTTTGATATTATTTCGTTTGAACATTGGGGTGTGCCAATAAAAAAGAGCGTAGAACTTTGTGCGGATAAAAGAGTCAGGGAGATTCTTTCATTTGCCGATGTTATAAGATATATATGTGATTGGATACAACAAAATGCGATAAACGGCGATGAAAACGACAAGAAGTTATATCGTAAACTTTGTATTTGCATGGAGCTTGATTTCTTTTTTGGTAACCAGACAGTTTATGACAAAATGCGTGTATCGAACGTCCTGAGTAATTGGAAATGTTAGCATGGTAAGTGATAGAGGATGATGAATTATACGGAGGGTGAGTATTCTATATGAGATATTTGTTTTCATCTGTAGTGCCGCCGGATGTATCAAAACTGCATTCACCTATTGAAAGCTTACCTATGGGATTAGCTTATGTCGCATCTGCTTTAAGGAGAACAGGGCGCTATGTGAGCGGTATACACGTTGCTTGGCATAATGATCCGATAGAAGCTTTACTGCAAAAGATTAGGTACGAAGACATTGACGTTCTCTGTTTGAGTGGAATGTCGCGTGATTTTCCAGCACTGAGAGAAACGATATCCGTTGTTAGAAAGAACTGCCCGCATGTAAAAATTGTCGTTGGCGGATACATTATCACGGCAGAACCTGAGTTCATAGCCAAACATCTGGATATAGATTTTGGATGTATTGGATATGGTGAAGAAACCATTTGTGAGCTTGCCGATTGTTTGGAAACGAACGGAGATTATTCGTCAATAAAAGGGCTGATTTACATGCGGGGGGGGGGTATGTTTATAAACCCTAAACGACCACAACCTGAAAGCTTAGATAATATCCCGTTCCCTGCACTTGAGTTGTTCGGATTCACTGGCAGAAACCAATGTCTACTAGTATTGTCTGCGCGTTCTTGCATTGGTAGTTGCACCTTTTGCTATCGTTTTGGCGGTTATAAATATATAACAAGAAGCTTGGATAATGTTTTTTTAGAAATTGATTATTGGAGAGAAAAATTTCCAATATCAACAATTCTTTTTCATGATGAGCTTTTTGCTTATGACAAATATGAGGCACTAATATTTTGCAGCAGAATAAAAGAATATGATATTACTTATGCTATATCCCTTCGAGTTGATATCGTTTCCGAGGAACTTATTAAGGCACTGGCGGAATCTGGTTGTACGGAGATATTTTACGGCATCGAAAGCATGAACCAAAAAGTTCTGGATAGCATGCGTAAGAACATTACTGTTGAACAAACGGAGTATGCTTTAAAAATTACGCACAAATATAATATTACGGCTCTGGGAAACCTTATTTTTGGGGATCCGGCTGAAACATATGATATAGCAAAAGAATCTCAAGAATGGTGGTTAAAGAACACTGATTATAGCGTGTTGTTAGATATGATAATACCATATCCAGGCAGTGCACTATACAATAATGGCTTAAAAAAAGGCCAAATAAAAGATAAGCTTAGCCTTTATGAAAATGGATACCGAATTCCGATAAATCTTTCGGCCATGACTGACGCAGAATACAATAAAGTACAATGGCAGAATGCTTTCTTGCAAGGAATGGTAAGACAAGCGATAAACATAAGATATGAAATTGGGGCAGATGGTAAAGTAATAATTTGCGGCGATTGTCCTACTTGTGGGACGGTAAACTATACCGGCAGAATTAAAGGTGGTTTTAACAACCGTTTTGCTGGCGAGCAAAGTTGCAGGGGCTGCAACAGCAAAATACTTTTTAAGACTGCGTATAATAATTATTTTGAGCTTCGCTATTTTAATGATTTTTGCTATGAAGGCAAGAAAATAGCGGTATGGGGGTTGTCGGAAAAAGCTAAGTTCAGGATTGCAACGAATAAATATATGAGAGAGGTTGTAGCTGTGATAGTAGACCGTAATTACAATTGTTTTAAAAATACGTTTTTGGGTTTTGAAGTGCAGTCTCCAAAAGTAATTGGTAAAACCGATTTTAACGTATTGTATATCGGTTCAAGTATATCAAGGGAAAGCATCATAAATATGGCGTGGGAAATAGTCGGAGATGAACTCTTTAAAAAAGAAATTATGATAATGGATTGAGCATCAGTTTGGCGGAAAGCAGAGTAAAAGTATGAGGAATATCATAAACAAAACCATGGATAGAGACGACCTTGATAATGTTTCGGCGTCAAAGCTCATTGATGAGCTTAATCAGCTTATTATTACTATAAAAGCAAAAAACTTAAAAATAAGTTCATGGTATGGTTGTTTTGATTTACCAGCGATAAGGAACTCTGCTGAATGGATAAACCGTGGAATTGGATACACACCACTGCAATCTGCTGCTGACGACTGCAACTTCCCTTGGTTTCTATATTGGGAAATCGTTTGGCTACTGCTAAATAACGATTTTCAGCCGGGGCAATCAGTTTTGGATTTAGGCGGAAGTTCCTCTTTGTTTTCATACTTTTTAGCGCACAAAGGGTTAAATGTAACGACCGTGGATTTACAAAGTAATTTAGTGGAGAACGCAAATATAGTCGCAGATAAAATGAGTTGGTCACTCAAAAACATTGTGATGGATATGCGTGAATTATCGCTTACCGGGCAATTTAACCATGTAACTTCTGTTTGTGTATTTGAACATATTCCAATGTATGCCCGTGTTGAGATTAATAAGAAGATAAAGAAAATCATAAAACCCGAAGGGTATTTTAGTATCACTTTTGATTATAGGAATCCCTCGAATGCCGCAAAAATTGACTCCCCTGAAGAAGTTGACCGCCAATTCATTATACCGTCAGGATTATCTCCAAGAGGAAACATGCCATTTTATGATAATGGTAAAAACTATTTGCTTCACCCATTTTATTCCAATTCTGATAAAGTTTCCGACTATAAAGAATGGGCTATTAAAGAAGGGCACTTTAATGCTTCAGAACTGGGCATAGTAAAAAATGAAAACGACTACACTTTTGGCGCTTTATTTCTACAAAATGCCGTTCGCCCCCCCGCTACGGGAAGCGCGAATGATATGGAAGCAGAAAGAAAGGTCATATTATGATACTTGCAGAGAATATTTTTGCAGAATTTGAAGAAACAATCAAAACAAAGCAAGTAATCTGCTTTGGCTGTGGACATTACTTTAAAATGTTTGCGCTTGATTTTGGAGAAAGCGCGAATATAGTAGGAATGATCGACAACGACAGGACAAAACAAGGGGGAACAATAAGAGTAGGCAATAATTTAGCGAAGGTTTATTCGCCAAGTGATGTTTTGAAGAAGTATGACTTTAGTCAAACAGTTCTTGTAATAACAGTTTACGCCTATCAAGAGATTGTTGAAGTTTTAAATAGTGATTCGTCTTTTGGCAGTGTAACCTGTTACATATATTCAATGCTAAAATATAATAACTTGAAAGTCGCGGATAGCTTGAAAAAGGTATCCAGTACGCCTCTGATTCCCCCTGTTATTCACTATATATGGTTTGGAGGCGAGCCTATACCTGCCAATCTGCAATTATGTGTTAACAGTTGGTATGAAAAATGTCCTGAATATAGAATAATCAAGTGGGATGAAAGCAATTACGATATAAATAAAAATGCATATACAAAATATTGCCATGATCATAAAAAATGGGAATATCTATCAGATTATGCAAGGATTGATGTACTCTTTGAAAATGGAGGCATCTACCTTGACACCGATGTTGAAATAATTAGGAACATTGACGACCTCAGATTCAATAAGGGTTTTATTGCAACAATATTTCTCGGGGGGATAAACAGCGGTTCTGGTTTCGGCGCGATTGCCAAGCATCCAGTGTTATTAGAAATGCTTTCTGATTTTGAAAGCCAATTCAAAGAAGGCATTGCATTGGAAATTAATATGAGGCGTGAAACCGCTTTCTTTTGCAGGCACGGATTTAAGTTAAACTATGAAATGCAGATAATTAGAGATGTTACCGTTCTTCCGTTTAATATTATGTCACCGATAATTCCTGATTTTCTTAAACAGTATATTAACGAAGCAACTTTAGGTATTCATTATTACAGCAAATATATAAAACCACTACCCCAAAATAATATTTTAGACATTAATAGTTGCATAACCGGACAGATAGTGGAGGGTAATTAATTATTTATAAAACATATATTTTTTATAGCGCAGAAAACAAAGCAATATCAGAAGTGTTAAGATTAAGTCAGCTTAACACTACGCCAGATTGAATAGGAGTATCCATTATGCAAAATATTTATCAAAATATCGAAGGCTACAATTCTATTATTATATTTGGCGTATCGGACATTGGAAAACTAATAGAAGACGAGATAAAAGACCATTGCAAAGAAATGAATAAAACCATCTGTTTTGCAGATAATTCGTATAAAAAGTGGAATGGTGTCAACATATTATCTCCTGCGGACGCCTCAGATAAATATCCTGACTCCATATGGATTATTGCTTCTGATATACATGGTCAAACCATGCTAAACAATTTGATTAATTTAGGCATTAGTGAAAAAAATATTGTCAAAAACATCCCCGCTGATATTCTTCACAAAGAACAAAATGCTAAAAAGTTAAGAAGGGTTGCTCCTCAGCGAATATTACGTTTGCTTGAGGTAGATATTGCACATCATTGTAATCTAAATTGTGTCGGTTGTTCCGCCTTTTCTCCACTGGTTAAAGAACCGCTTTGGGCCGATCTCGAAGTTTTTGAGTCCGATATGTCAAGATTATCACTTCTATTACATGGTCATTTATATACATTGCACATTATGGGCGGCGAGCCGCTTTTAAATCCTCGAATAAATGACTTTATTGAATGTGGAAGGAAATACTTCTCAAATTCGAAGATTTGTATAATCTCAAACGGCATACTTTTGCCTAAAATGCCCGATGATTTTTGGAGTACTTGCCGGAAAAATCAAATAGTTATTTCAATTACTAAGTATCCAATTGAACTTGATTATAAAAGATTATCAGTAATTGCTGAAAGTCATCAAGTTAGCTTTGAGTTTTTTGGTACTGCTGTGGATAAGACAACTTGGAATTTAGCTTTTGATAGATTTGGCAAGCAAGACCCATATGAAAGTTTTTGTAATTGCAAAATGGCAAATTATTGTGTGAGACTTCGGAATGGAAAATTAGCGACATGCTCACCTATACTTAATATAGAATTTTTGAATGAAACCTTTGGGATAGATATTAAGTCTTGCAATGATGATTATATTGATATACACAAAGCAAAAAACGGAGATGAAATATTAAAATTTCTAAGCAAGCCTGTACCTTTTTGTCGCTTTTGTGATGTAAAAAACCGGACATACGACAATCTTTGGGGGATTACTAATAAAGAAATAGAAGAATGGGTAATAAATGTAAATTAAAAGTAGAAATTTACCTATAGACTGCGAAAATCTTTAAAAGTGCAATTGTTTCAGAATGAGTTTGGGTTTTAGCGTAGTGAAAAACTATTGAAGCGTGTGAGTAAGCACAGATGGGGCTATGCCATGAAAATCAGTATCGTAATCCCTGTATATAATTCCGCTGAGTTTTTAAGGCGCATTCTTGATTGCTTTATATACCAGACAATACGTTTAAGTGATCCATCCTCGATTGAGGTGATTGTTGTCAATGACTGCTCCCCTGATGCTCACGATTCAATAATAACCCGTGAGTATTGTCAGATGTTTCCACATGTTGTTTCCGAGATAGTGCTAAAGGAAAATCTTGGACCAGGAGGCGCGAGGAATACTGGGGTTGCTGCCGCCAGGGGGGATTTTATACAATTTGCCGATGCTGATGATTATGTTGATTTATCGATGTGTGAGAAATTATATGATGCTGCAATGAGAGATAACGCTGATATTACAGTATGCGGGGCAATGACACTAAGAAATGGAAAGATGGATATGACTTCTCCTGTTTCAGATTTGACTGATCCTGAAGATTTTTTCAACTTTACTCCGCAGATATGGAAATTGTTGATCAAGCGTGATTTCTATTTATCAATAAATAGCCGATTCACGGAGCACGTTTCTACTGATGATTTAATTTCCCTGTTGTGGTTTCTGTCCGCAGACAAAATAGCGGTTGTAAACGAATCTCTTTATTACTGGATACGTCGAAAAACGTCATTATCCGAAGAATCCAGCTATGATTTCTATTTGAGTTATCCAACAGTGTTTGCAGATTTTTTAAATTTTGAGATGTATAATAAATTATCATTAGCGAAAAAGAAGATATTGGCTTTATTTATCGCTAAAACCCTTCACAGAGTGCTTTGTGGGGTTATTACCAAATATCCGAGTAAGCTTAGTCATTATCTCTCGTACTTGAAAAAATGCAAAGAGTTGCTTGATTTTTCTGGAATTTGCAATCAAGCTTTGAAGCAAGGACAGTTCAGTGTTCAGCTTCTCAGGGCTGTTATAGATGATTCAGCTTCTATAAGTAAAACGACTATCAATAGCATTGAGAAACAACTATTTAATGAGTTTATTCAACCGTTTTTGAAAGAGTATGGGAAAGGCAAGTTCATTATTAAAGGTGCAAGTGATATGGGGCGCATGTTTGCAATGTGTTTTAATTCTTGCCGCATTGATTTTGATATTACTGACAACAATCCGGATATCTGCGGAAGCGTCATTGAGGGCAGAACAGTGATGCCCTGGAGTGAATGCTTGCCGTATATGAAGCGGTTTGAACGTGTTACTGTATTTTTAACAGTCAATTACGCGTTTGAGAATATTAAGCAAACAATTCTCAAGGATAACCCGAATCTAAATGTTGTCAATCTGTATTGGCTTTGACGCTAAACATTTGCTGTAGATGGAGATTTGAATTTGTTTGATTATGAAAGCGCTGATTTTCTAAATATTGTACAAACGAAAAGACTTGCCATTTATGATTCCGGTAATGTAGAAGAAGTGCTGCTTTGGCTAAAATCACATAATATTGAGCCTGCTTTTATCATCACAGGAGACTTTTGGGAGTGGAACAAAACTAAAAACGATCTGCCGGTGAGGTCACCAGCATCATTAATGGCAAAGGCTGGTGAAGTTGTTGTTTTGATTACTCAACCATATTTTGCTCTTTCTATTGAGGAAAGCATAAAGCATATTGGGTTTTCAAATATATTTTGCTATGGCTTTTTTATAGAAAACCTTAGGAAAACATTTAAAATCGGATTCCATTCGCGATTTATTAAGGGAAAGGCATCCAGGGATCCATCAGATGACAGATGCTGTCTGGCAATAATGCTTTCGAACAGATGCAATTGCATGTGTCCTTTTTGCAGTGTTGAATATGCGAAAAAACGTGCAAAGAACGACATGTCACTCAATGAGTATATAAAAATCCTTGACGACGCGAAAGGATTGTATGTTCATGGGCGTTTTATTGATACAATTCAATTAGACGCTGACAGGGAATTATTCGTACACAGTGATTGGAAAGAAGCTGTCACGGAAGTGAAAAAGCGCGGGTTTACAATGAATCTCGTGACGAATGGTAAAGCATTGACTAAAGAGAACTCAAAATACTTGATTGACAATGGACTTTCGGAAATCATTGTAAGCGTTGGGGCGCTGGATGCTGAAAAATACTTTTCCCGGCAAGGGTACAACAAGAGTGAGAAGCCTATTGGGTACTCGCAAAAACAACTAGACAACGTAATCGAAAATGTAAAAGGACTTGTTGCATACCGCAATGCTGTTAACAGCAGGCTTGCCATAGGAATAGCTTTTGCATTGGCCAGCGGCGATGAGTACAGTGTAAAAGAAGCTGTTAAATACTGGAAGGACATTGGAGTGGATTTTTTTTGGGGCAATCCTCTAAAAAAAATCGCAGATAATGGTGATGTAATAGAATTGCGTCCGTTTATAGGGTATTGCAGAGGGCAGTGCTATCATATGTTAATTACTTCAGACGGAGAAGTGCATCCTTGTTGCGGAGGCGATGGGCCTTTTGAAGATATTGTTTTAGGGAATGTTTTTAAATCATCACTAAAACAAATTGTAAATAGTGAAGCGTATAATGATTTTTATGAAGGCTTATCTTCGTTAGACGAAGGGAAGATGCATCCCATATGTATAAAATGTGCTTCCGGATTGCATAAATACTGATATGGATATTTATTTTGAACGAATTCTTTCGAAAGAGGATTAACATGAATGACAGGATTAACGATAATTTAGAGGTTTTTCGAAATGCTGATTATAACTCAATGCTTTTTGTTGATACAAATAACGCATGCAACCTAAAATGCCCAACGTGCTGTCGCGGTAAGGGAGAGATGCCGTCTGATAATTCAACGATGAGCATCGATTTATTTCACCTGATAATCCAGAAAGCCGTTAAAGAAGGGTTTGAAAAAATTTACCTATACAATTGGGCAGAACCCTTTTTAAATACAAGATTAGATGAATACGTAAGAATCGTCAAAGACTATAACCTAACCTGCGAAATATCGTCCAACCTTTCGCTTCCCTGTATTCCACACTTAGAAAAGACGCTGATTGCCGGGGTCGACAAATTGATTGTGACTGTTTCCGGCGATGATAACCAAACACACAACATCAATCATAGAGGAAGTGATATTGGTGTTGTTAAATCACATTTGGCCAAAATTTCAGAGCTAAAGAAAAACGGCATGATAAAAACGCATACTACTTTAACAATGCTTAAATTTTCATATAATGAACATTGCGTTGAAAGCCTTAAAAAATATGCCGATTCCCTGGGGATAGAATTTTATTTGATGCGCGGAATAGGAGACCCCCTCGAAACTGGCGGCAAAACTGCAACGCCAAATTTACCTATTCCATTTGGAACGATAAAAGGCGGAAAATGTCTTATTCTTGATAGGAGTGTGTCCATTGACCATTGCGGGAACTTATACCTTTGTTGCGCCAGACCGAACCATAAAGAATTCCTTATAGGGAACTTTTTTGAAATGAGCTTATCCGAGATATTTGTGCACAGAATAACTCACCCTATTTGCCGGAAATGCTCTATAATAGAGAGAATTGCATTAAATCAACAGGAAAAAGACTGGATTATAGATGCCTTTGACAAAAAACTGTGAAAGGAGATTATCATGCAGGTATTAATACGATTAGCGGATATGTGTAATTTAAGGATAATCTGCCTATTGAAGTATTGGATTTACAGGTATATTTGAATGAGAATTGCAATTTGATATTAAACGACATATAGTTAATTACTCGAATAAAAGGACACCTATCTTGATTTTTTGGCTGATTGGCGTTTCCGGCGCGGGCAAAACTACACTTGGGGTTCGACTTACTGAATACCTTAATAAAAGAAATATACCGAGCTATATGTTAGACGGCGACGAGGTGCGCGCGGTATTCGACGGCGATCTGGGTTATTCCCGCGAGGAGAGGGAAGCAAATATCAAGCGCATTATACTTGCCGCCTATGCGCTGGATCGTTGCGGTATAACCGGGGTCGTATGCAACATTTCCCCCTTTGAGCATCTGCGCGCCCTGGCACGAAGGAAAATTGCCGGATACCATGAAATTTATCTGAAAAAGGATTTATCCATAAGCCGTAAAAACGACGTAAAAGGCGTGTATGCCGATAATTTGGGAAAAACAGATATGGTTGGCGTGGATATCATCTTTGATCCGCCTGTACGCCCCGATTTGATTATTGATGTGGACAAAGAGGCTGCAAATGAAAGCTGCCAAAAGCTAATTCAATATGTTGAAAGCAGGGTTATAAATGACGCTAAAATGTGAAATTAATGAAGAAGTCTTGCAAGACCTGATAAATATGGAAACCGGCCTTTTTGCCCCGTTAGACGGCTTTATGGGGCGCGACGACTTTGCCGGCGTTGTGGATAATATGGTATTGGCGGACGGAAAAACAGTCTGGACTATTCCCATTACGCTGGATGTTGATAAGCGAGTATTCAGGCAATGCAAGCCTGGGACGATTATCGCCCTTTATTCTGGCGGCATACACCGGGCCGATTTGACGGTAAAAGACGGCTTCATTTTGGAAGATAAGCATCTTGAAAGTGTTTTTCGCACCTTGGATTTGCTACATCCGGGCGTTGCGAAAGAGAAATCACGTTTCCCATACCGTGTGGGCGGCAGAATATCTGTAGTTGACCATAGAATTCTTGACGGTGCGCTTAAACCTGTTGAAACCAAAGCATATTTCAAAAAAATGGGCTGGAAAACAGTGGCCGGGTTTCAGACACGGAATCCAATACATAACGCGCATGAGCATTTACAGCGGCTGGCGCTTGATTTGTGCGACGGATTATTCATCAATCCTGTCACGGGATGGAAAAAAGAAGGAGATTTCACGGAAGAAGCAGTGGCGGCCGCTTATCAAAAGATGATTTCCGAGTTTTACCCCGGCAACAGAGTTTACTTTACGGGTCTGAAAACACAAATGCGTTACGCCGGCCCGCGCGAAGCTATATTCCACGCGACCATTCGCAAAAATCTTGGGTGTACGCATTTTATTATCGGCCGCGACCACGCGGGGGTAGGGGGTTTCTACGGCCCGTACGACGCTCACGCCCTTGCCCGCGAAATCCAGAAAGCGAATAAGCTTGGCATAGAGTTATTACTATTTAACGAGCCTTATTATTGTTCAAAATGCGGGTTTATTGTTTCAAACAAGACATGCGCTCACTATGATACGCACCGCGTGGAAGTAAGCGGTACTATCATCCGGGAATGTATGGACAAAAAACGCCTTCCGCCAAAGCATATGATGCGGCCTGAAATATCAGTGGAATTGATTAAATTAGATAAAATCTTCATTTAATAAAACTTATACAAACAAGAGGGCACTATGAAACGCTATATCCTTACCGTTGGGCCGTCGTTATTATACGAGACGCCTGTAAGTAAAATCCATAATCCGAAATATATTTATCGTATCAATGGCGCTCACGGGACGCCTGAGGATATAGAGGGGTATATTCAGGAGATTCGCAGACAGGCGCCGGACGCGGACATCCTGCTGGATCTACCGGGCAATAAGGTGCGCACAAGCGGTACAAATATACCCATTGAAAAAGGAAAGGAATTTTCTATCCTTTCCTCGTGCTTTAACTTTAAAGATTTTTACAGTCTGCTTGCGCCCGGTATGACAGTTTGGGCAAACGACAGTGTTTTTGAATTTGAAGTTCTGCGCGCGGATGAAAAGCAAATAGTGTTTTTATCGAAATCCGACGGCGTACTGACCGACAATAAAGGTATGCATATTCGCGGGCTTAACGAGCGGCTGCCATTTCTGTTCAACAAGGATATTCAACTTATCGAACTTGCAAACCACCACAAGTTGGCGTTTGTTGGCCTTTCATTCGTTCGTAATCGCGATGACATAGAAGAGGCGAAAGGACTGGTTCATGGTAGCGCTATAATTTCCAAGGTGGAAACCCTCGCCGCAGTAAAAAACCTGAACGATATTTTGGAAACGATTGACTATATCCTGATTGACAGGGGCGATCTGTCAACTCGAATATGTCGCCTCGAAATGAACAGCGGCGTCGCTGAAAATGAACAGTGGCGTCGTTTCGGAATGAACGCCCGCGTCGTTAGCGGATGAAC
>Ga0082212_10002771_pt1 | contig 25241 bp, 20 predicted proteins | sample TergutNt197P3_FD_71548 | JGI IMG/M metagenome (GOLD analysis project Ga0082212, IMG submission 71548) | Neocapritermes taracua P3 segment gut microbial communities from Petit-Saut dam, French Guiana - Nt197 P3 | ecosystem: Host-associated > Arthropoda: Insects > Digestive system > Gut ...
ACCGAAACCCTATACGGCGACCTGGTCACCTGCATCGTGCGCGAAGGCGACGCGCTGGAGGCCGGACAGATACTGGGCGCCGTGAACGACAGCTTCTTCTTTGAGGCGCGGCGCGACGGGCGGGCCTTCAATCCCACCGGCATGATGCGTGCGGAATAGGCCAGCGTTTCCCGCCGGAGTCGGGGTGGGAAAACTTTCATGCCGTTTTGCGCCGGAAAGGGATGGAAACCGCCATGCGAGCGACGCTGTGGGCCGACACCGAGGTCAGAATCCACCCCGCCTTTCCGGTACTCTGCGCGGCCATGCTGCTCACCGCGCGGGGCACGCAGCTGGGCGCCATGCTGGCGGTGCTGCTGCTGCACGAGCTGGGGCATGTGCTGGCGGCGCTGGCGCTGGTGGTCGCCGTCCTGGCGACCTCGCGGCCGGCCGTCTCGGACCAGCCGTACTCCCCCGACTCGGTGGCGGCGAACGGGTCGCGCGCGCTCGCGCAGGTGCTCGCCCGCCAGGGCGTCGAGGTGCGGCACGTAACCACGGTGAGCGACGCCGTCCGCGCGGCCACACCCGGCACGACGCTGCTGGTCGCGCCCGCGCCGCTGCTCGGCGACGACCAGGCGGCCGCGCTCGCCCAGGTGCCCGCCGACCTGGTGCTCGCCCAGCCCGGCGCCACGCTGCTCGACAAGGCCACGGACGGGACGGTCGCGCTCGACGTGACCCCGTCCGGCGGGGTGCGCGACCCCCGGTGCGACGTCCCCGCCGCCCGGGCGGCCGGGGCCGTCACCCTGGACGCGACCCTCGCGGTGACGGGCCCTGCCGCCGTCGGGTGCTGGCCCGCCGGCGAGGGCGTGGCGCTCGCACAGGTGCGGTCCGGGGGGCGCACCGTCACCGCCGTCGGCGACCCCGCGTGGCTCGCGAACTCCAGCATCACCGAGCAGGGGAACGCGGCGCTCACGCTGCACCTGCTGGGCGGGCACGCGCGCCTGGTCTGGCTGACGCCCGACCCGCTCGACGCCTCCACGGGCGGCGGGGTGTCCACGGGCGGCTCCGTGCTGCCGCCGTGGGCGGGCGTCGTCGCGGCGTGGGCGGTGCTGTGCATCCTGGTCGCGGCGGTGTGGCGGGCGCGGCGGCTCGGGCCCGTGATGGCCGAGGAGCTGCCCGTCGTCGTGCCGGCCGCCGAGACCACGCGCGGGCGCGGGCGGCTGTACCGGCGCGCGCGGTCGCGCGGGCACGCCGCCGCCGCCCTGCGGGCCGCCGCCGCCGACCGGATGGCGGGCCGCCTGGGCGTGCCCCGCAACGCCGACGCGGCCACCCTCACGGACGCCGTCGTGCGCGCCACGGGGCGGCCCGGCGAGGACGTCGGCGCCCTGCTGTACGGACCACCCCCCGCCGACGACGCCGCGCTCGCCGCGCTGGCACGCCGGCTCGACGACCTGGAGAGCGAGGTTCACCGACAGTGACCGAACCCGAGAACGACGCCCGCAAGGCCCTCAACGCCGTCCGCGCCGAGGTGGGCAAGGCCGTCGTCGGGCAGGACGGCGCCGTGACCAGCCTGCTCATCGCGCTGCTGTGCTCCGGGCACGTGCTGCTCGAGGGCGTGCCCGGGGTGGCGAAGACGCTGCTGGTGCGGGCGCTGGCGGCGTCGCTGGACCTGCAGACCCGGCGCGTGCAGTTCACCCCGGACCTCATGCCGGGCGACGTCACGGGCTCGCTCGTGTACGACGCGCGCACCGCCGAGTTCTCGTTCCGCGAGGGCCCCGTGTTCACCAACCTGCTGCTCGCCGACGAGATCAACCGCACGCCCCCCAAGACGCAGGCGTCGCTGCTGGAGGCCATGGAAGAGCGGCAGGTGTCGGTCGACGGGTCGCCGCGCCTGCTGCCCGACCCCTTCCAGGTGATCGCGACCCAGAACCCCGTCGAGTACGAGGGCACGTACCCGCTGCCGGAGGCGCAGCTCGACCGGTTCCTGCTCAAGGTGGTGCTCACCGTGCCGCCGCGCGACCAGGAGATCGAGGTGCTGGCCCGGCACGCCGCCGGGTTCGACCCGCGCGACCTCGCCGCCGCCGGGGTGCGCGCCGTCGCCGGGCCGGCCGACCTGGCCGCCGCGCGCGCCGCCGTCCGCGACGTGACCGCCCAGCCCGAGGTGCTCGGCTACGCCGTCGACGTGTGCCGCGCCACCCGCCAGTCGCCGTCGCTCACGCTGGGCGTCTCGCCGCGCGGCGCGACCGCGCTGCTCGCCACGTCGCGCGCGTGGGCCTGGCTCAACGGCCGCAGCTACGTCACGCCCGACGACGTCAAGGCCCTCGCCCACCCCACCCTGCGGCACCGCGTGCAGCTGCGCCCCGAGGCCGAGCTCGAGGGCGTCACCGCCGAGTCGGTGCTGTCGGGCATCCTGGCCACCGTCCCGGTCCCCCGATGACCATCACCGGCCGGGCGCTCGCGCTCGCCCTCGCCGGGATCGTTCCGGTGCTGCTGTGGCCCACGCGGGGCACCGTCGTGACGTGGGGGCTGCTCGTGGTGCTCGTCTGCGTGGCGGACGCGCTGCTCGCGGCCTCGCCGCGGCGGGTCGCGCTGTCCCGGCGGGTGCCCGCCTCGGTGCGCCTCGGTGAGCCCGCGACCTCAGAGCTCACCGTGGTGAACTCCGCCGGCCGGAGGCTGCGCGCGCTGGTCCGCGACGCGTGGCCGCCGTCCGTCGCCGTCACGCCCGACGACGGCGCCGCCGCGGGGACCGCCGCCGTCGGGGCTGCCTCGGCGCGGACCGTGACCAGCGCCCGGCACCGCGTAGACCTACGCGCCGGCGACGCCACCCGCCTCGTGACGCCCCTGCGACCCACGCGTCGTGGGGACCGGGCCGCCGGGGCCGTGACCGTCCGGTCGTTCGGGCCGCTCGGGCTCGCCGCACGGCAGGCGTCGCTGCCCGTCCCGGCGCGTCTTCGTGTGCTGCCCGAGTTCGCCTCTCGCCGCCACCTGCCCTCCCGCCTCGCCCGCCTGCGCGAGCTCGACGGCCGCTCCGCCGTGCAGGTGCGCGGCGAGGGCACCGAGTTCGACTCCCTGCGCGAGTACGTGGTGGGCGACGACGTCCGCTCCATCGACTGGCGCGCCACCGCCCGGCGCGGCGACGTCGTGGTGCGCACGTGGCGGCCCGAGCGCGACCGGCGCGTGCTGGTGGTGCTCGACTCCGGGCGCACGTCCGCCACGCGGATCGGCACCGGCCTGGGCGGCACCGGCGCCCCGCGGCTGGACGCGTCGATCGAGGCCGCGCTGCTGCTCGCCGCGCTCGCCGACCGCGCCGGCGACCGGGTCCAGGTGCTCGCCTACGACCGCACCGTGCGCGCCCGCCTGGCCGGCGCGTCCGGGCCCCGCCTGCTGCCCGAGCTCGCCGAGGCGCTCGCCGGGGTCGAGCCGCAGCTCGTCGAGACGGACTGGCCCGGGCTGGTCGGGCAGGTGCGCGCCCACGTGCCCCAGCGGGCGCTCGTCGTGCTGCTCACCGCGCTCGACCCGGCCGCCGTCGAGACCGGGCTGCTCACCGTCGTCGACCAGCTCACCGGCACCCATCAGGTGGTGGTCGCGGGCGTCGCCGACGCGGAGGTCGCCGCCCTCGCGGCCGGGCGCGACGCCGGCACGGTCTACGACGCCGCCGCGGCAGCCCGGGGCGACCTCGAGCACGCCGCGGTCGCGGCGGTGCTGCGGCGCCACGGCGCCGAGGTGCTGGAGGCGCTCCCGGACGCGCTGCCGCCCGCGGTCGCGGACGCGTACCTGGCGCTGAAGGCGGCGGGGCGGCTGTAGGGGTTCCGCCGATCGGGACGTGCCTCGCGGATCGGAACGTGCGGCGCATCGCACGTTCCGATCCGGCGAGCACGTCCCGATCGGCGGGTACCGGGTCAGCCCGCCGTCGGCACGACGGCGCCCGCGCGCTCGACGTCCAGGTCGCCCGTCTCCCCCGCCCGCGCGGCCCGGCCGCCCGGGACGATCACGTACGTCCAGAACCCGGCGAGCGCCACGGTCCCGACGGCGATCTTGAGCCACCACGGCAGCCCGGAACCGGTGACGAACCCCTCGATGAGCCCAGAGACTGCGAGGGCGCCGACCAGCCCGACGGCGCAGGTCACCAGGGCCCGTCCCTCCTGGGCGAGCGCCACGGAGCGCTTGCGTGGGCCCGGGTCGACGATCGCCCAGAAGGTCTTGAGCCCGGCCGCCCCGGCCACGAACACGGAGGTCAGCTCGAGCTGCCCGTGCGGGGCGATCAGCGTGAGGAAGGTGCGGAGCTCGCCGTAGCTGGCCATCATGCCGCCGGCGGCGCCCACCTGGACGGCGTTCTGGAGCAGCACGAACGCCGGCCACACGCCCGTGATCCCGAACGCGACCGACTGGGCGGCGATCCAGGCGTTGTTGGTCCACACCATCGCCGCGAACGACGCCTGCGGGTGGTAGTACGCCGCGAACGCCTGGTGCACGTAGTGCTCGCGGGCCGCAGGCGTGCCCATGGCGGCGAGGGCGTCGGGGTCGGTGGCCACGTGCACGCCCGCGACGACGGCCACGACCAGGCTCACGACGACGACGCCGAGCGTCCACCACCGCACCCGGTACAGGGCGGCGGGCACGGTCGCGACGGCGAAGCGGACGACGTCGGACCACGCCGGGTCGTGCGCGCCGGCGATGCGGGTGCGGGCGCGCGTGAGCAGGTCGCTGAGCCGGGTGACCAGCACGGGGTCGGGTGCGGCGGAGCGGACGGTGGACAGGTGGGTGGCGACCTCCTGGTACAGCCGCACCAGCTCGTCGGCCTCGGCGCCGTCGAGCCGCCGGCGCCGCACCAGCGCGGCGAGGCGGTCCCACGCCGGGGTGTGCACGCTGGTGAAGGCGTCGAGGTCCACGGCGGCTACCCTGCCACAGGACGGCTGCGGCGAAGGAGGGCATGTGCACGACGGCATCCTCATCGGTGAGGGCGTTGTGCTCGACGCCCGCCCGGCGTCGTTCGTGACGCGCGCCCTGGGTGGGCTGCTGGACGCCGCGGTCACGGTGTTCCTGATGATCGGCGCGAGCCTGGCGCTCGGCGTGAGCCTCACGCAGGTGGGCGCGCAGTGGGCGCAGGCCGGGTTCCTGGCGCTCACCGTGCTGGTGCTGGTGGGCCTGCCGGTCACGGTCGAGACGCTGACGCGCGGCCGGTCGGTGGGCAAGCTCGCCACGGGCGTGCGGGTGGTGCGCGACGACGGCGGCCCCGTCCGGTTCCGGCACGCGCTGATCCGGGCACTGCTCGGCGTCGGGGAGCTGTGGATGACGTTCGGCGGCGTGGCCGTGGTGACGTCGCTCGCGAACGCGAAGGGCAAGCGCCTGGGCGACATGGTGGCGGGCACGTCGGTGATCCGCGTGCGCGGCGGCCGGGGCTGGCAGGTGCCGCTGTCGATGCCGCCCGAGCTGGCCGGCTGGGCCCGTACGGCCGACATGCGCCGCCTGCCCGACGGCCTGGCCCTGGCGGCGCGCCGCCTGATCGACCGGGCTCCCCGCCTGGCGCCGTCGTCGCGCGCGGCGCTGGCAGACGACCTGGCGGGCCGCGTGGAGCCGTACGTGGCGCCGAAGCCTCCGCCGGGAACCCCGGCGGAGGCGTTCCTGCACGCGGTGCTGCACGAGCGCCGGGACCGGGAGCTCGCCCGCGGGCTGCGCGAGCGCGACCGCGCGGCCGAGCAGTCCGCGGCGCTGCACCGCCTGCCCTACGCGGTGGCCGACCCTCGCCACTGACGCCTGTCCTCGAACCGCCCGAACAGGCGGACCAGGCCCACGAGGGCCAGCACGAAACCCCCGACCCAGACGGGCCGGCTGGCCCACCAGTCGGCGCTCCACGGCACGGGCAGCTTCTGGTGCAGCCCCAGCAGCACGACCCCGACGACGGCGAACATCGCGGTGAGATGCCACAGGTACACGGTCATGGACCGGCGGGCGAGCAGGTCGACCAGGGCGCGGCCGCGGCCCTGAGCCCACCGGACCACCGCCTCACGCACCAGCAGCACCACGGCCACCTGCGCGACCGACTGCGCCACGATGGGCGCGGTGGGCGGGGCGAGGTTGGAGATCGCGTCGCCGGGCATGCCGATCATGCTCAGCGGGTACGGGCCGAAGGTGACCAGCGCGACCATCCCCGCGATGCCCAGGACCGCGAGCCCCGCGAGCACGCCCCGGGACGGCAGCCGGTCGCGGCGCTCGGCGTACGCGATGCCGGCGAGGTAGGGCACGGCCCACACGAGCAGCACGTTCGCCCAGGCCGCGGCGTGGAGGCCGGCGTCGAACCGCAGCAGGTCGACGGCCAGCGGCGCGGCGACGGCCACCGCGAGCGCCGCCACGCCCCAGCGCCGCCAGGCCCGCACCAGCAGCGGCGTCAGGGCCACGAGCACCACCCACACCCCGAGGAACCACAGCAGCTGGGGCGCCATCCTGGCGAGCCGGAACACGGCCTGGCTGGGGACTCCCAGGGCGAGCAGCACGCCGATCGCCACCACCCACGCGCCGGCGAACGCCACGACGGGCCGGGCGACGCGGCGCAGGCGGGAGCCCAGCACGGGCAGCCAGCGCAGGCCGAGCACGCGCTCGTGCTGGTAGGCGGCCGAGGCCCCGGCGGCGAAGAACAGGAGCGGCAGCACCTGGAGCACCCAGGTGAGGATCCACGCCGACCCGTGCCCGAGCGCGTTGCCCACCCACAGGCGGTGCCCGTCGTAGGCGGCCTCCGGCATGAGCCAGTGGACGGACACGATGCCGAGGGTGGCGACGGCCCGGACGGCGTCGACGAACCGGTCGCGGCCCCGGGGGGCGGGGTGCGCGTGCGCTATCTCGCGGGCCCGCGCTCTATCTCGCGAGATAGTGCGCGGGGCAGAGCGCGGGCTGGCGGGGGTCAGGACGGTGGCCATCTCGGGGCTCCTCGGGCAGGGGGTCGGCTACCCCTCTACCCTCCTGGCCTGCGCTTTCGCGCGGCAGCCGGGGTTCCCCCGATCCTGCCCGGACCGGCCCCCGGAACCTTTCGGGGGCTGTCCCCCCGGTCAGGCCCCCAGGTACCTCAGCACCGCGAGCACGCGTCGGTGGTCGGCGGCGTCGGCCTCGAGGCCGAGCTTCGTGAAGATCGCGGCGACGTACTTCTCCACCGCCCCGTAGGACACGTAGAGGCGCTCGGCGATCGCGCCGTTGGAGCGGCCCTCGGCCATGAGGGCCAGCACCTCGCGCTCGCGCGGGGTCAGGCGGGCCAGGCCCGGGTCGCCGGCCGAGGTCACGCCCATGAGCTGGGTGACCACCTCGGGGTCGAGCACCGTCTGGCCCGCGGCGACGCGCGTCAGCCCGTCGAGGAAGTCGCCGACGTCGGCCACCCGGTCCTTGAGCAGGTAGCCGACACCCCCGGCGCCGCCCGCGAGCAGCTGGGACGCGTACCGCGTCTCGACGTACTGCGAGAACACGAGCACGGGCAGGCCGGGGTGGGCGGCCCGCAGCGCGGTGGCCGCGCGCATGCCCTCGTCGGTGAAGGTGGGCGGCATGCGGATGTCGGCGACCACCACGTCGGGGAGGCCGGCCGGGCCTGCGGCCCGCGCGGTCACCTCGGCGACGAGCTCGTCGCCGTCACCCACGGCGACGACCTCGTGCCCCCGCCGGGTCAGCAGGGCCACGAGGCCGTCGCGCAGGATCACGGAGTCCTCGGCGATGACGACCCGCAGGCCGTCGCTCATGGTCGCGTGGTGGTCGGCAGCGTCACGTCGACCACCGTAGGCCCCCCGGCCGGGCTGGTCAGGTGGAATGTGCCGTCGACCGTCGCGATCCGGTCCTGCAGGCCGGACAGCCCGGTCCGCTTGCCGTCCACGCCCCCGGGCACGACGACGGCGCCGCCGCGGCCGTCGTCGCGGATGCGCAGGTGCAGCGTGGCGCCGTCGGGGCGGTCGACCAGCACGTAGACACCGCTGGCGTGCGCGTGCTTGGCGGCGTTGGTGAGCAGCTCGGCCACCGTGTAGTACGCGATCGAGCGCACGGCGGGGGCGAGGTCGGAGTCGTCGAACGAGGCGTCGACCGTCACCGGCAGCGGGGCGCGCGCGGCGAGCGTCTCGAGCGCGACGGCGAGGCCGTCGTCGAGGGCCGGCGGGTGGATGCCGCGGGCGATCTCGCGCAGCTCGGTGAGCGCCTCCTTGGTGGAGGTGTGCGCGGTCTCCAGGAGCTCCGAGGCGAGGGCAGGGTCGCCGCCGTCGCGCAGGTGCTCGCGCGCCTCGCCGAGCTGCATGGCCACGGCCACCAGGCGCGCCTGGGTGCCGTCGTGCAGGTCGCGCTCGATGCGGCGCAGGCGGGCGTCGGCGTCCTCGACGGCCACGGCGCGGCTGGCCCGCAGCGCGGCCACGCGGATCGAGCCCGCCGTCGGGCCCAGCAGGCCGCGCACCAGCAGGCGGTGCAGCGTCGTGAGGCCCCGCGTGAGGAACGGCCAGACCAACAGGAACACCAGGCCGCCGAGGGCGACGAGCGCGATGCGCGGCGGCGTGTTCGCCACCCAGTACCAGCTGCCGGCCTGGATCGAGAAGCCGCGCTCGCGGGCCCCGCCCGGGAACCCCTGCAGGGGCAGCGACCACCACCACAGCCAGTAGGTGATCCCGCCCAGCCCCACGAACAGGAACACCGTCGAGACGACGAACGTGAAGATCGTCAGCGGGAACGTGACGAACAGGAACAGCAGCGCCCGCCACCCCGTGCCGTCGAACAGCATCGCGCCCAGCGAGCGCCAGAAGCCGCGCGGCCGCACGAACGCAGGCGGGGCGTCCACGTGGACGTCGAGCGCGGCGCGGGCCAGGCCCCGGTGGGCCGCGCCCCAGCCGCGCGCACCGATCACCAGCCCCGCGGCGACGAACAGGCCGACGACGGTGGCCAGGAACCCGGCGCCGAGCGACGGCACCAGCAGCACGTAGGCGAGCCCGAAGGGCGCGAGCAGCAGCGCTACCCACAGGTAGCCGTACTCGCGCCAGGTGCGGGCGGACAGGGGGTGAGGCACGGTCTTCATGAAACCAAGCCTGGCCGGGTACGCGCCCCCGCGACACGGGGACCTCCGCCGTCCTGGCGGAGGCTGTCCCCCGTGTCGGCGGTCACACGCGGGGTCTCGACGGGCTCGACCACGGGTGGTTGGCCCGTCGAGACCACCCGGGCCGTCAGTACCGGTAGTGCTCCGGCTTGTACGGGCCCTCCACCGGCACGCCGATGTACTCGGCCTGCTCCTTGGTGAGCTCGGTGAGGCGGACGCCGAGCGCGTCCAGGTGGGTGCGCGCGACCTTCTCGTCGAGCACCTTGGGCAGGCGGTAGACCTGGCGCTCGTAGGTGCGCTCGCCCTCAGGGCGGGCGGCGTCGACGAACAGCTCGATCTGCGCGATCGTCTGGTTCGAGAACGAGTTCGACATGACGAACGACGGGTGCCCGGTCGCGTTGCCCAGGTTGAGCAGGCGGCCCTCCGACAGCACGATGACGGACTTCCCGCTCGGGAGCGTCCACTCGTGCACCTGCGGCTTGATCTCGGTCTTCACGACGCCGGCGACCTCGGCCAGGCCGGCCATGTCGATCTCGTTGTCGAAGTGGCCGATGTTGCCCACGACGGCCTTGTCCTTCATCGCCAGGATGTGCTCGGCGAGGATGACGTCCTTGTTGCCGGTCGTCGTGATGAAGAAGTCGGCCTCGTCGAGCACGTCCTCGATGCGGGCCACCTGGAAGCCGTCCATGGCCGCCTGCAGCGCGCAGATCGGGTCCACCTCGGACACGATGACGCGCGCGCCCTGACCGCGGAACGCCTCCGCGGCGCCCTTGCCGACGTCGCCGTAGCCGGCCACGAACGCGACCTTGCCGCCGATGAGGATGTCGGTGGCACGGTTGATGCCGTCCGGCAGCGAGTGGCGGATGCCGTACTTGTTGTCGAACTTCGACTTGGTCACGGAGTCGTTGACGTTGATCGCCGGGAACAGCAGCTCCCCGGTCTCGGCGAGCTGGTACAGGCGGTGCACGCCCGTCGTCGTCTCCTCGGTGACGCCCTTGATGCCGGCCGCGACCTCGGTCCAGCGCAGCGGGTCGGCGGCCAGCGCGCGGCGCAGCACGTCGCGCACCACGTTCATCTCGTGCGTGTGGTCCGGCTCACCCGGCAGGGTGTTCGGCGGGACGACGCCGGCGCGCTCGTACTGCAGGCCCAGGTGCACCAGCATGGTGGCGTCGCCGCCGTCGTCGAGGATCATGTTCGGGCCCTCGTGGCCGCCGTCGGCGGCAGGCCACACGAGGATCTGCTCGGTGCAGTCCCAGTACTCCTCGAGGCTCTCGCCCTTCCACGCGAACACCGGGACGCCCTGCGGGTCCTCGGGGGTGCCGTGCGGCCCGACGACGATCGCCGCGGCGGCCTCGTCCTGCGTGGAGAAGATGTTGCACGACGCCCAGCGGACCTCGGCGCCCAGTGCCACGAGGGTCTCGATGAGCACCGCCGTCTGGACGGTCATGTGCAGCGAGCCGGCGACGCGGGCGCCCGACAGCGGCTTCGACTCGCCGTACTCGGCACGCAGGGCCATGAGGCCCGGCATCTCGTGCTCGGCGAGGCGGATCTGGTGGCGGCCGGACTCGGCCAGGGCGAGCGAGCGGACCTTGTAGCGGCCCGGGGCTTCGTCGAACGTGGACACGGAAGAACCTCCGATGGACAGGTGTCAGTGAGGGTGGCGCTGGGGGCTCCCGTGTGCGCTCGCGGCCCAGCCTATCCGCCCCCCGCGGGCGTCCTCCGTTTGACGTCGTTACCGAACCGTGACCTATGGTGGATCGAATGACCGACGCCGAGACACCCGACCGCAGCCCCGGACGGCTCCTGCTCCTGGACGGCCTTCGCTTCGTCGCCGCAGCCGCCGTGGTGGTCTACCACTTCACCGCGACGCCCACCGCGGGCACCTACTGGGAGGCTCGCCCGCCCGAGGCCTTCGCGGGCATCAACCCCGTCAGCCGCTACGGCTGGCTGGCCGTCGAGCTCTTCTTCATGCTCTCCGGGTTCGTGATCCTGATGTCCGCGCGGGGCCGCACGCTCGCCCAGTTCGTCGGGTCACGCGTCGGGCGGCTCTTCCCCGCGTACTGGGCCGCCGTCGCCGCGACGGCCGTGCTCCAGGTGCTGTGGTCGGGCGGGCGGCACCCGAGCCTGACCAGCACGCTGCTCAACCTCACGATGGCGCCCGACGTGTTCGGCGCCCAGCCCGTGCAGGTCGTGTTCTGGACCCTGCTCGTCGAGCTGAAGTTCTACGTGCTCGTGGGCGTGCTCGTGGCCCTGGGCGGGGTCACGCCCCGCCGGGCGCTCGCGCTCGCCGTCGGGTGGCCCCTCGTGGGCTGGGTCGCGCAGCTCGCCGGGTGGGACGCCGCCGCCAACCTCCTGGTCTCGCAGTACGCGCCGTACTTCGGCGTCGGCGTCGTGCTGTACGTGCTGCGCAGCCAGGGCGCCAGCCTGGGCCGGCTCGCCGCGCTCGCCGCGACCGCCGGCATGGGCCTGGTGCAGCTCGTGGACCGCACGCACCACGCCACCGAGCTCCAGGGCGTGCCCGTGGCCGTCGGCGTCACCGTCGCCGTCTGGGTCGCCTGCGGCGCCGCCGTCTGGTGGGCGTCGAGCCCGCGTGCCGCCGTGCGCAGCGGCCGGTTCGCGTCCGCGCTCGGCTGGGCGGGCGCGCTCAGCTACCCGCTGTACCTGGTGCACACCCAGTTCGGGTACGCCGTGATCGAGGCGCTCGCACCGCACGCGCCGCGCTGGCTCGCGCTCGCGGCCGCCGTCGGGACGAGCACGGCCGTCGCCCTCGCGATCCACCATGCCGTAGAGCGGCGGGCCAACAGGCCGCTGCGCAAGGCCGTGGAACGGGTGCTGACGCCGGCGGCGGCGACCTGAGGTCAGTGCGCGGGGGATGATGTGCCCTGATGCCTGACGCAACCAACCCCCCGCTCTTCCCGTTCCGGTCCGTGGTGCTGGGCGCGTTCGTGCCCGCGTTCCTGTTCGACGTCGGCGTCGGCGCGCTGCTGCCCGTCATCGCGCCCGCCTCGATCGGGCTCGGCTCCAGCCTCGCCGTCGCGGGCGTCGTCGCCGCGCTGCTGCCCATCGGCACCATCGCGGCCGACCTGCCCGCCGGAGCGCTCGCCGCCCGTGTGGGCGACCGGCTGGCGATGATCATCGCGGGCGTCGTCGGTGCCGTCGCCTACGCGTTGGCCGCTCTCGCCCAGAGCCTGTGGCTGCTCGCCGTCGCCGTGCTGGTGCTCGGGGCGGCCGAGGCCGTGTTCAACCTCGCGCGGCACTCGTACCTGACGGAGATCACGCCGCCGCTCAAGCGGGCGCGTGTGCTCTCGACGCTGGGCGGGGTGCACCGCATCGGGCAGTTCGTCGGGCCGTTCGTGGGCGCGTTCATCATCGCGCACGTGGGGCTCGGGGGTGCCTACTGGCTCGGGGCCGTCGTCGCCGTCGCAGCCACGGCCACCGTCGTCGTCGTGCGCGACGACGTCGACCACCACGCGGCGCACCCCGCGCCGACGGGGCCCCGCCCGACGGTGCTGGCCATCCTGCGCGAGCACCGGCAGCTGTTCCTCACGCTGGGCCTGGCCTGCCTGCTCGTGGGCGCCGTGCGCGGCGCCCGGCAGACCGTGATCCCGCTGTGGGGCGAGCACCTGGGCCTGCCGCCCGCCGTCACGTCGGTGATCTTCGGCGTCGCCGGCGGCGTCGACATGCTGCTGTTCTACCCGGCGGGCAAGGTCATGGACCGGATGGGCCGCAACTGGATCGCCATCCCGTCGATGCTGGTCATGGGCGTCGCGCTCGCGATGTTGCCGCTGACCCACGGCGTCGCGTCGCTCGCCGTCGTGTCGATGGTGCTCGGGTTCGGCAACGGCATCGGGTCGGGCATCCTCATGACGCTCGGCTCCGACGCCTCGCCCGCGCACGGGCGCGCCCAGTTCCTGGGGCTGTGGCGCGTGCTTCAGGACACGGGCTCGGCCGTCGGGCCGCTCGTCGTGTCGGCCGGGACGGCCCTCGGGTCGCTGGCCGCAGGCATCTGGGCCACCGCCGTGCTGGGCCCGACGGCGGCCGGCGCGCTCGCCCGGTGGGTGCCGCGGTGGACGGTGCACGCCAACCGCAGCACCCGCCGGGCGGCGGGGATCCGGGTCTAGCGCTCCCGCGCGTCCGACTCGAGCAGCACCGGGATCCCGTCGCGGACCGGGTACGCCAGCGGGCGCTCGGTGTCGGTGTTGTGCAGCTCCGGCTCGCCGCCGGGACCGACGCCGTCCACCAGCTCCGTGCCCGTCACCGGGCAGCGCAGGACGCTGCGGACCCACGGGTCCAGGTCGATGCTGCTCATGCAGGTTCCCCTCCGTCGGCGCGGACGAGCGTCAGCACGTCGTCGCGCAGCTTCTCCATGACATCTGCGTCGGCCGCCTCGACGTTCAGGCGAAGCAGCGGCTCGGTGTTCGACGCTCGGAGATTGAACCACCAGCGCGGCTGCGCGTCCCAGTGCGAGACGGTCGCGCCGTCGAGCTCGTCGAGCGTCGCGTCCGGGTAGGCCGCCAGGTACGCGTCGAGCACGCGCTCGCGCGCCGCCGCGACGTCGGGCACGCGCGAGTTGATCTCGCCCGAGGCGATGTACGGCTCGTACATCTCGCTGAGGGCCGACATCGGGTGCTGCTGCCCGCCGAGCGCGGCCAGCACGTGCATGGCCGCGAGCATCCCCGTGTCCGCGAACCAGAAGTCGCGGAAGTAGTAGTGCGCGGAGTGCTCGCCACCGAACACGGCCTGGTGCTCGGCCATCTGCGCCTTGATGAACGAGTGGCCCACGCGCGTGCGCACGGTGGTGGCGCCGGCGGCCCCGAGCAGCTCGGGCACGGCCCGCGAGGTGATCAGGTTGTGGATGATTGTCGCGCCGTGCCGGCCCTCGGCCTGCTCCTTCGCGAGCTCGCGAAGGCCCACCAGCGTGGTGATCGCCGACGGCGAGACGGCCTGCCCACGCTCGTCGACGACGAAGCAGCGGTCGGCGTCGCCGTCGAACGCGAGGCCGAGGTCGGCGCCGTGCTCGACGACGGCCTTCTGCAGGTCGACGAGGTTCTTCGGGTCGAGCGGGTTGGCCTCGTGGTGGGGGAACGAGCCGTCGAGCTCGAAGTACAGCGGGACGATCTCGAGCGGCAGCTCCGGCAGGCCGGCGCCGGTGCCGAGCACGGCCGGCACGGTGTGGCCGCCCATGCCGTTGCCCGCGTCGATGACCACCTTGAGCGGCCGGATCGACGAGAGGTCCACGAGCCCGCGCAGGAACGCCGAGTACTCGCCGAGCAGGTCGGTCTGGGCAACGGTGCCCGTCTCACCGGCAGTCTGGGGCAGCCCCTCGTCCAGGAACGTCTGCGCGAGCGACCGCACCTCAGCCAGGCCCGTGGCCTCGCCCACCGGACGCGCCCCCGCGCGGCACAGCTTGATGCCGTTGTAGATCGCAGGGTTGTGCGACGCCGTGAACATGGCGCCCGGCACGTTCCGCGCACCCGACGCGTAGTACAGCCCGTCGGTGGAGCACAGCCCGATGCGGACGACGTCGACGCCGGCCGCCGTCAGCCCGCGCGCGAACGCCTCGACGAGCTCAGGCCCGGACTCGCGCATGTCGTTGCCGATGACGACCGACGGGCGCACGCCCTCGGCCGCGTCCGGCAGCACGACGACGCGCGCGAAGGCCGCACCCACGGCCTCGGCGACGGCCGGGGAGAACGGGTCCGGGACCGTGCCGCGGACGTCGTAGGCCTTGATGATCGTGGAGAGGTCGACCGACACGCTGACAGCCTACGGGGCGACAACCAGCACCTCACGGAATCGGCCACCCAGGTTCCGCCCACCGGGCGTGTGCGACGCTTGACCCGCCATGAGCGTCTTCCTCCTGGACAACACGATCCAGCACTACGACTGGGGCTCCCCCACACGCCTGCACGAGCTGCTCGGCGACACGCCCGACGGGCGTCCCGCCGCAGAGCTCTGGCTCGGCGCGCACGCGAGCGCCCCGTCGCTCGCGCGCACGCCCGACGGCGACGCGACGCCCCTGGACGCCCTGGTCCGCAGCGCCCCAGAGGCGATGCTCGGCAAGCGCATCTCCGACGAGTACGGCCCTCGCCTGCCCTACCTGCTCAAGGTGCTCGCGGCGGAGCGCGCGCTCTCCCTCCAGGTGCACCCCAAGCCCCACCTGGCACGCGCGGGGTTCAACCGGGAGAACCGGCTCGGCGTGCCGCTCACGGCCCCGGAGCGTTCGTACCGGGACGACCAGCACAAGCCCGAGCTGCTCCTGGCGGTCACCCCGTTCGAGGCTCTCGCCGGGTTCCGCAACCCACGCACGGTCGTGGCGCTGCTCGCGGGTCTCGACGGCCCGCTGGTCGACGCCGTCCGCGAGGAGCTCGCCCGGGACCGCACCGCGCGCGGCATCCGGGCGGCGTTCGCCCGCCTGGTCGCCGCGCGCGGCGACGAGGCGTGCCCGGTGCACGTGGCCGAGACGGTCGCGTCCGTGCGGGCGCGCGTCGAGGCCGGGTCGGCCCACGCGGTCGACGACGCCGTCGTGCTGCGCCTGGCGCAGGAGCACCCTGGCGACCCCGGCGCGATCGCGTCGCTGCTCCTCAACCACGTCCGCCTCACGCCCGGCGAGGCCGTGTTCCTGCCGGCCGGCGAGGTCCACGCCTACCTGTCCGGCGTCGGGGTTGAGATCATGGCGTCGAGCGACAACGTGCTGCGGGCCGGCCTGACCACCAAGCACGTCGACGAGGAGGCGCTGCTCGAGGCGGCCTCGTTCGAGCCACGGCCCCCGTCCGCACCGCGGCGCCGCCGCACCGGGGCGCACGGACAATCCGTGACCTTCCGCCCGCCCGTGCGCGAGTTCGCGCTCACGGACGCCCTGGTCGACGAGGACGAGCCGCTCGCGCTCGCCGCGTCGGGGCCGCGGACCGTCTTCTGCCTGGACGGCGACGTCGTCCTCGCGGCGGGCGGCACGCGGACCTCGTTGCGCCGCGGGGGTTCCGCGTTCGTGCCTCACGACGCCGGAAAGCTCGTCGTCGAGGGCGCAGGGAGGGTCGTCTGCGCGTTCGTCCCGTGAGATCCCGGATCGCGACACGCGCGGAGCCGGCCGTTCCGAAGCAGGGTGGGCTTCGCTAACGTCGACCGGGGTCCGACGAATGCCTATGCCGAGGGGGGCCGGGTGGCCATCTACCCGAACGCGGTCGTCAAGATCGTCGGGCGGTTCACCGACGCCGCCCCGATGCGCAACCGCGTCAACTTCCACACCGCCGTCTCCGACGCGACGTCGTTGTTCTCGTACTTCAACGTGTATGGGAACCCGTGCTCACACTTCTACGTCGCCGAGGACGGCACCGTGGAGCAGTACATGGACACGGCCATCCGGTCCGAGGCCGACTACCAGGGCAACGACTCGACCATCTCGATCGAGTCGTGGGACGGGTACGGACGGGTCTGGACCTCGGGGGCCGTGCCTGGCTGGAACGCCGCCCAGCTGGCCTCGCTCAAGCGCCTGACCCTGTGGATCCTGCGGACCCACCGGTCGATCCCACCGAAGCTCGCCAAGGACTCCATCCCGGCCTGGTCGTCGTTCGGCCTGTCGTGGCACCGGCTGGGCATCGACCCGTGGCGCGTCGCGAGCGGTCTGCACTGGTCGACCGCGTACGGCAAGACGTGCCCTGGCGACGCCAAGATCGCCCAGGTCCCCCAGATCCTGCAGTACGTCAAGACCGACCACACACTCTCAGAGGAGCCACCCGACATGGTCATCATCCGACGCGCGTCCGACGGCGCCTCGTTCATCGTCATCGGCGGGAAGGGATCCCGCCTCATCAACACGGCCGACATGAACCAGTACATGGCGGCGGGCGCGCAGACCGTCAACCTGACCGACGCCGGCTACGCCCAGGCCCAGTCGCGCTATCTGTCATGACCTCCGTGGAGCTGCCGTCGCGCCGCACGTTCCTCGCTGCGGCCGGGGTGGCAGGCGTGGCCGTCGCCGGGCTCCCCGTCGGCGCACGGCCGGCGGTCGGGGCGACCGCCGCCCCGGCGGCCAGCCCCTCGGTGGCGGCGCGGCGCGCGCTCGCCTTCCTCTCCGCCGCAGTCGACGCCAGCCCGGCCGCCGCCGGGGCGCCGGCCCTGGCGCGCTCGTACGCAGACCAGCTCGGGCTGGGCGCCCTCGCCTTCGTCGCCGACTCCGCCGCCGCCGTGTGCGCGTGCCTCGCCGCCGCGCACGTCTCCCCCAGCGCTGCCACGACGGCGACACGGCTCGGCGACGCGCTGGTCGCGGTGTTGGAGGACGCCGGCGGCGGCGCGTTCGTGCGCCAGGCGTACGACGTCACGGACGGCACCTTGGCCCCGGCCACCGCACCGGGCCTCGACGCCGCACGCACCGGCGACGCGGCGCGGGTGGGGATAGCGCTGGCGCACCTCTCGGCTCGCACGGGATCGCCTGCGTACCTCGACGGGGCCCGGCGGCTGGGCCGCTGGGTCGCTGGACCCTCCGGGGCGGGGCGGACCAGCGTGGACGGCGCGGGCAGGCCGCTGGTCGGGGGTGAGACGGTCCAGGAGGTCGAAGCAGCTGCCCTCTTCGGGCTCCTGGCTTCGCTGGATCCCATGGGCGGCTGGCCGGCCGCCCGGGCGGCCGCGAGCGGTGCCGTCGAGAGCGCGACGCGCCCCCACGGGTTCCTCGGCGCCTCCCGCGATCAGGGCTCGCCAGACACGGTCGCCCCCGTCGACCAGTCCGCCCTGGCGTACCTCGTGCTCGGCGACAAGTACAGCGGCGGCGCCGACCGGTCGCTGGCCGTCGCGGCCGGCAGCGGAGCGCGAGGCCGCGCGACGCGCGTCAGCGCCAGCGCGCCGTCGAACGCCGCAGCCGTCTTCGCGGGGCCCGACCTCGCCGCTGTGGCGAGCATGCCCGGCATCGATGTCTACGAACCGGGGGTGTGGACCGAGGGCACGGCCCGCCTGGCCGTCTCGCTACGCGCCCGAGGCGGCACTGCGGGCGCGGCTGCCGCTGACCGGCTGCTCGCCGTCCTGCGATCCGCGCAAGCGCAGGCCGGCGCGGGGCAGACCCTCGGCGGCGCCGCCGTCCCCACGGGCTCCGGGATCGTCGCCGGCTGGACCGTCCCTGATCCGGACGCGGGCGTGGACGCGTTCGAGGTGGTGCACACGGGCGCGACGGCATGGTTCCTGCTCGCCCAGCTCGGCGCCAACCCCTACGCGCTGGGCGGTCTCGACCTCGCCGGCTGAGTCAGTCCTCCGCGCGCAGCACCCGCAGGTGCCCCCGCCGGGACGTCTCGACCGAGCCCTGCTCGGGCTGCACCGAGGGACGCACGCGCCCCGCCTCGCGCACGGCCTCGGCCAGGGCCGACAGGTCGTCGGGCGACGGGCCGGTGGGGATGAACTGCGGGGTGAGGCGCACGACCTCCCAGCCACGGGGAGCGGTGAGCCGCTCGGCGTGCTCCGCGCACAGGTCGTACGAGTGCGGTTCGGCGAGCTGCGCCAGGGGCCCCAGCACGGCCGTCGAGTCCGCGTACACATAGGTGAGCGTCGCGACGGCGGCACGCTGGCACGCCGTCCGTGAACACTGCCGGACCGATCTCACGAGGGGACCTTACGCCCGGCACGCGGCGCAGACGCCGCTCCACGCCGCGCCTCCCGTACTCTCGCTCTGTGGGACTCTTCGGCTCGCGCAGCTCGTCGCCTTCCCCGCGCCCGCACGGCCACTCGCGCCGGCTCCGCACCGGCGTGGGCCCGACCCCGGACCTCGAGGCGGAGGCAGCCCCCGCCGTCGTGGAGGGTGTGCTCCCGGTCCGGCGTCGCGACCGGCGCGGACGCGGCCCCCGCGGCCCGCTGATCCCGGCGACGCTCCCCGCCTTCCGCAGCCGGGCCGAGCAGTTCGACGACCTCGTGCTCGACGCCGTGGACGACCTCGAGCGCACGTGGGAGCGGCAGCTCTCGGGCACCGAGTTCGCGGTCGAGGACGTGCCGCCGTCCGACCCTGCACCCTGGGAGGACGGGGGCGTGCCGCTGGGCCGCTGCTTCCCGGCGGAGGCCGGGCAGCCGGCGCGCGTCGTCGTCTACCGGCGTCCCGTGGAGCTGCGGGCGGAGGACCCGGAGGACCTCGCCGACCTGGTGCACGACGTCGTCGTGGAGCAGGTCGCGCACCTGCTGGCGCGCACGCCGGAGGAGATCGACCCGCACTTCGAGGGCCGCTAGCGCCTCGCGTCCACCTCGCGCACCTGCACCGCGCCGGGGGCCGGCACGGAGGACGTCGGCGCGAGTGCCGCGACGAGGCGGTCCGCGGTGTGACCGTCCGACGCCGAGAGCTCGAGTGCCCACGCGACGCGCGCACCGTCGCCGGCGTCGACCGTCACGAAAGCGGGCGTCCCCTCGCCTGCGATCGACGCCACGGCAGTCCGCACCACGGACCCAGCCGGGATGGAGACGTCGCGGGACCCGAGCTTCGTGCCGTCCGCGCCGTAGGCGGTCAGGACAGCCGCGGCCTTCCCCTCGGGCTCGGTCGCGTCGCGGTCCTCCGGGACGCCGGTGAGCGACATGACGGCACCCACCGACGGCGGCACCGCCACCTGTGCCGCCGCACCTGGCTCGGGCAGCGGCTGCCCCGCGACCCATGCGACGTCCACGAGCGTGCCGGCCACGACGGCGTGGGGCGGCGTCGCGGCCTGGCGCGTGTACTGCGCGGCGGCCACGACGGGCACGTCGGCGTCGACCACGATGCCGTAGCCCCCGGCGGGCAGGCCGCCGAGCGGCAGGTCGGTGACGGTGCCGGGCGCGAGGTCGAGGCTGTCGGCGCCGCGCAGGAACACCCGCCCGGACGGCCCGTAGATGCGCACCCGGGCCGTGCCGCCGGCGGTGCCAGGGACGAGCAGGCGCAGCACGGGCGCGTTCGGGTCGTCGAGCGCCTCGCCGCCGGACATCACGCCGGGGATCGCGACGCTCGTGGACGGCCCCGCGCCGGGGCCCAGCAGGTCGACGCCGCGGGCCAGCAGGCCGTCGAGGCTCTGCACCTGGAGGTGGGCCGTGACGCGGCCGCCGGTGGACGCCACGTGGACGGCCACGCGGCGCTGGTCGGGCGCCACCGCCTCGAGGCGGGTGACCTTGGTCTGGCCCGGGCCGAGCACGAACGCGCCCTGGCTGCCGAGCGCCACCTGGCCCGACGGCCCGTAGACCGCGAGCGTCACGGTGGCCGGGCCCGCGCTCGGGTTCTGCACCGTCAGCAGGGCCGTCGAGCCCACCTCGGTGCTGCCGCCCACGATCCACTGCGAGATCGCGGGTGCGCTGCACGGCGTCGCCGCGAGGCCGCGCAGGTCGCCCGACGTCGTGACGGACGACGTCACACCGGCCGCACGGAACGCCTCGCCCGAGACCGGCTGGGTGGCGACCACGCCGCCCGCGTCCCCGGGGTCGGCGCTGAGGGTCGCCATGGCGCCGCCCTCGTGCAGCGGGGCGGCGGGGCCGCCGAGCGGCGTCCAGGCGGCACCGTGCCCGGCCTTGCCGAGCACGCCAGCCACGACGTGCGACGCCGTGCCGACGGGCGTCGCGGAGAACTGCGAGTCGCCGACGTCGGCGCCCTCGGGGAGCGTCGCCGCCGGCGCGCACACGAGCTGCGCCGGCGCCGGGGCCGCGTTCACCGCACGGGCGGGCTGGGCGAGCAGGGCGGGCCCGGGCTCGGCGACCGCGGTGGCCCACGGGCCGGCCAGGAGCGCGGCGGCAGCGACGGTGCCGACGGCCACCAGTCCCGTGGACGTCGCGCCGAGCACGCGCCAGAACGAGCGAGCCATGGTCACCTCCCCCGCCGGCGCCCGACGGGCAGCGCCAGCAGCACGTAGACGAGCAGGACGGCACCGGCGGCCCAGTACCAGGGCGTCAGGTGCGGGTCGTCGTGCTCGACGACGAGGTGGCCGCCCGTGGCGGGCACCGAGAACGCCTGGAGCCCGTTCGCCTCGACCACCGGCAGGCGCTCGCCGTCGAGCGTCGCGTGCCAGCCGCGGTCGGCGTTGGAGGCGAGCACCAGGGTGCGCTCCTGGTCAGGGGTCGCGGCGAGCGGCACGTCGGCGTGCACGTCGAGCCCGTTCGAGCGTAGCACCGCGAGCGTCTTGGGGCGGTGGTCGGCGGTCGGGGCGGCGTCGGTCAGGCGGGCCCAGCCGGGGGCGGGCTCGCCGTCGACGTGGACGCGCCACAGCAGCGTGCCCTCGCCCTCGGTGACACGCTCGAGGCCCGGCACCATGTCGAGCGTGGTGACGACATCGGGGTCGGCGCCCGGCGGCACCTGGACGGCGCCGATGCCGAGGTCGGCCAGGCGCTTCGCAAGCGCGGGCGCCTGGCCCACACCCAGGTCGGCCACGAGGGCGTCGAGCGTGCCGCGCCCGGGGCGGGCCGGGGCGTCGACGGTCCCGGCGTCGAGCGAGCGCACCACCACGGAGGAGTCCATGAGGGCGGTGCCGTCGGTGCGCATCAGCGCGTAGCCGAGCACGCCGTGGTCGTCGTGGGACAGCTCCAGCACGCGGGCGCCGCGCCCGCCGCTCTGCATCTGCCGCCCGACGGCGGGCACCACCGCGGTCGCGCTCGCGTGCAGGTCGCCGACGGCGTGCTGGTGCCCCACGCCCAGCGCCCAGGACGCTGCCCCGGCCCCGGGCAGCAGCACGAGCACCGCGACCGCGGCGACGGCGGTGCCGGACCTCAGGCGCGCCCACCCGCTCGGCTCGACGTCGGCCAGCACGTCGCGCGCCACCGGCGCACCGAGCAGAGCGGCGCTGCCCAGGCCCAGCAGCACGACGCTCGCCCCGGCCCCCGGCCAGGCGTGCAGCGCGACGGCGACCATCCCGGCCGCCAGGCCCGCGGCGGCCAGCACCCACGCTGTGCGCACCCCGCCGATCACGCGCGGGCGCGCCAGCGCGGCGAACGCGAGCAGCACCACGATCGCGCCGAAAATCCACGGGGCGACGCGCGCGAGCAGCTCGAGCCACGGGTGCGTGGAGGCCCCGGCGCCGAACCAGGCGGCGGGCACTGTCGGCTGGCCCAGCAGCAGCTGCCAGCCCGACGGCGCGTCCCCCGTCGAGACGAGCGCGCCCGGCTCGGCGAGCAGCAGCCGCCACCCGCCGTCGGACCACGTGCTCACCACGCGGGCCCAGAACGGGAACCCGAGCGCCACGGACGGGACCAGCGCGAGCAGCAGGTTGCGGCGGTCGCGGGCGGCGGCCACCAGGCCCACCAGCACCGCGACCACGGCGATCGGCAGCAGCACGGGGTCGCCGCTCACGGCGACCGCGAGCAGCAGGCCGGCCGCGCCGGTGGCGCCGAGCGAGCCGTGCCGGGCGCGGTCGCGGCGCCAGCGCTGCCGCAGCGCCGCCTCGGGGTCCTGGTTGGCGGACTCCGGGATGTCGACCTCGTCACGAGCCTGCGCGCCGACCGAGCGCACCAGCGCCAGGGCCGCCCACGGGAGCGCGAGGTGCGTCAGCAGCGACCCGAGCCTGCCCGTCTGCAGGGCGGCCAGGAACGCCGGCGACCCCGCCCACGCGAGCGCCGCGACCGTGCGCGCCCACACCGACCGGGTCAGCGCGCCCGCGCCGAACCACGCGCCGAGGGCCGCGAGCGGGAGCGCCCCGACCACCAGCAGGTTGACGGCGGTCTGCTGCGACCCGCCCGCCAGCCAGGACAGCACGGTGAGCGGCAGCAGCACGGGGTCGGCGGGCGCGGAGACGCCCAGACCGTCGGGCACCCAGCCGCCCGTCGCGGCGCGCCACAGGTCGCCCGCGGAGCCGGGCGCGGGCAGCAGCCCACCGCCCACGATGCGCCCGCCCTGCGCGAGCACGCCCTGCCAGGACCCGAACACCGCGACGGCGAGCCCGCCCGTGGCGAGCAGCGCGACGGTCAGCCCGGCGCGACGCCGGGCGGCGAGACGGCGCAGCTCGACCCGTTCGAGCTCGGTCGGGGCCCAGTGCGTGCGGCTCGCCTCGGCCCGTGACAGGCGCACGTCCCGGCGCTCCGTGTAGACCTGCCGCCAGCTCGCCAGCAGCGGGTGCACCACCCGGCGGGGCAGCGTGGACGCGCGGGCGAGCCGGCGCCGAGCACGCAGCAGCGGGCCGGGCCGCAGGGCGTTCCACAGCGCGGCGACGATCTCGTCGCGCGCCTGGCCCGGGTGCTTGAGCGCCACCCGGTACAGCGCGGCGACCGGCGCCCACAGCACCATCCCGAGGAGGGCCGGGACCAGCAACGCGGCGGGCACGTGGACCAGCCGGTGGTGCAGCTGGCTGCGGCGGCGCGCGCCGTACGACGCGTCCTCGTCCGGGGCTCGCCGGGCGCCGCCCCGCAGCCCCAGCAGCGAGGCCTGGGCGTGGTGCACCACGGCCTCGGGCACGACGACGACGCGGTGCCCCGCCCGTCGCGCACGCCGGCACAGGTCCAGCCCGTCGCCGAACGCGCCGTACTCGGGGTCCGTACCGCCCAGCTCGCGCCACACGCTCTCGCGCACCAGCGCGCCGGCGAGCCCGACCGCCAGCACGTCCTCGCGGGCGTCGTGCTGGCCCTGGTCGATCTCCGTGTCGTCGATGCCCGTCATGCGCCGGCCCAGCGGCGAGACGGTGTGCCCCACCTCGACCAGCAGCCCGCCGTCGGAGCCCAGGTCGAGCGGGGCGCCGTCGTCGGACACCGGCCAGCGGCGCTGCTTGCACCCGGCGATCGCCACGGCCTTGGTGTGCTCGACGGCGCGCAGCAGCCCGGCGAGGGCGTCGGGCTCGGGCGCCGAGTCGTCGTGCAGCAGCCACACCCAGCCGTCCGGGTGCGTGGCACGCGCGGCGAGGGCCGCGTCGACGGCCGCGCCGAACGTCCGCGCGCCCGCGGCGGGCACGAACGTGGCGCCGTCCAGCCGCAGCCCCAGTGTCGAACCGGTCGACCGGGGGGCGTCCACGTCCACGACGACGACGTCGTCGGGCAGGCGCTCCTGGCCGCGCAGGGCGGCGAGCGTGGTGGGCAGGAACGGGCTGCGGCCCCGCGTCACGACGACCGCCGTGACCGTGACCACCTGGGGCAACACCCCCGTGAGGGCGTGCACGACGTCGAGCGCGGCGGAGCCGGACGGGTTGCCATCGGGCTGCGGGCCACGGACCTGGGTGGTGTCGGGAGCAGTCATCGCCCCACGATCATGGGCCGGGAGCGGCGCAGATCCGGGCATTTGGCGCCCCGGGGTGTCGCCCCCTCTACGCTCTCCCCGTGCCCCCGAGCGTCTCGCGCCTGCGCGCGGTCCCGACCGCCGTCTGGCTCGTCGTCGTGCTGCAGCTGGGCGTGTGCCTGCTCCAGACGGCAGTGTTCCCGCCGGGCCGCTCGCCGGACGACGCGAAGGCCGTCGACCTGGTGGTCCAAGTGGCGGAGGGCACGGCGTGGCCGTGGCCGGCGCCGGGCACGCTGCCCGTGAGCACGGGCGTGCAGGCCGCGATGGAGCTGCCGCCGGACCGCCTCGCGGGGCCCGCGCACCTCGCGGACCGCACGTTCTTCCCGCGCGGCGAGCGCGCGTCGTGGGCGGCGCAAGGCGGCCTCTCCCCGTGGATCTGGGACGCCACGCGCTCCCCGCTCAACAACCAGCTGGTGCAGCACCCGCCGCTCTACTTCGTGGCGGGCGCCGCCGGCCTCCGTGGCAATCCCGCCTGGCCGCCCCTGCCGGTTCACCCCGGGGGGGTGGGGGTGGGCCGGGGAGCCGATCTTCTCCTCCATCCACATCCGGGCACCGCCGGCGCCACAGCAGAAGGACTTCTCCGAGTTGCGCGGCATCTCGACGTACTCGGCGCCCGGCAGGATCTCCAGGAGCTCGCGCGGCGGCGTGTAGACGCCGTTGTGCCGACCGAGGTAGCAGGGGTCGTGGTAGGTGATGGAGCGCTTGTGCGTGCCGGCGCCGGAGGTGATGCTGGCGAGGCGGGCGTTGGCGGGGTCGTAGGCGTAGGCGATGTCGTGCTCGTCGGCGCTTTGATGTTGCACTTTCAGGCCGGTGAAGCGGCCAGTGGTGGAGTCGTATTGGTTGGCGAGGACGCGATTGTCATACAGTGCGCCGAGGGTTTCGTTTTCGGGTTTTTGGTCGACGGGGCGGTAGGTGAAGGTACGCGTGCCGGTGGCGTCGGTGACGGTTGCGATGCGTCCGAGGCGGTCGTAGGTGTAAGCGAGGGTGGGGGTGCCGTCGCTGTAAGCGGCTTGGGTCAGCTCGCCGGTGTCGGTGTCGTAGGTGTAGTCGGTGGTG
>Ga0082212_10002772_pt1 | contig 25229 bp, 24 predicted proteins | sample TergutNt197P3_FD_71548 | JGI IMG/M metagenome (GOLD analysis project Ga0082212, IMG submission 71548) | Neocapritermes taracua P3 segment gut microbial communities from Petit-Saut dam, French Guiana - Nt197 P3 | ecosystem: Host-associated > Arthropoda: Insects > Digestive system > Gut ...
GCATGATAGGGATGAAAAAAGTAGGAATGATGTTGTGCCGGAAGTTGTGCCGCAGAGGGCAAAGGAAAAAATGGACCTGCCCAGTGACGAAATTAGCTTTGACGAGGCCCTTGATGCGCTTGGACAAGAAGGGTTCAATGCGGTGGCTGGGGTTCTGGATATGTTTCGGAAGAAATGATAATTGAATATGAAATCAAAAATGGAACCCGATTAGAGTAGTTTGCTTAGATAATCTGTTACCGATATTCTCACGCCAGTTTCATCTTCCAGCATCTTTGAGTAAACTAACATTCCTCTTGCGATGTCTATTACGCGTGTCTTAATTAATCCATATTCGTTATCACGAGTTTTATAGAATCTATCCATACTTCGAGCAATCCCTTCAAGTAAAAAGCAAGTTATGAAAGTTTCCCCAAAATATTTTTGATACGTATTTAGGTATCTATATGCTTTATGAATATAATCTTTTTCAATTTGGTTGAAGAGGATTTTTGTATATTCGAGAAGATATAAAAGACAATCAGTAGTAGTCATTCTTGACGAAGAACGATCGTTGTTGTGCAGATTGGTGTCAATATCGTCACGAAACAGTTCAAATAACATAGAACTCTGTGACAATTGTTCGAATAATTCGACTCCTCTCCAAGAGAGATATAAACCATAATCACTAAAGTAACGTTGAGTGGTTTCCGGAATGGATTGGCGTATGTCTTCGTAGTCAAAAATGCTCCTGGAGAGGACTCTGCCAGTAAACAAGAATGACATCATATAGGTTAATCGTTCTTTTAGATCGGTGACATATTTTTCTCCTTGTGAGTCAAATAATGATGCTATCTTTTTGACTACGTCCTCACCGCGTTCATATTTTGTTCCATAAATCGTGTTTTCGCCATACTCGCGGGCAGTGATAAAATACTGAATGATATATAATCCCAGAAGTTCGCAATTGGGCATTTCTTCTTCATGAACTGTGAGAATATTACAAAAGGGGCTGCTGTCGTGTTGTACGAATATGTCGCTTTCACCTAGCGCTAATGCTTTTAGAACAGGCTCTGCAGATGTGATATTGTAGTTTTCGACTTGGATTTTAAATGCACCTTCATTTCCTGCTTCACGTAAGGCAATATATCTATGATTTGTTAATATTCGCATAAACGAATCAAGTGATTGCACAATGTTGTTATTGGTTAAGCGGCAAATCATTTTACCAAATTTGAGACTGAGATCAGAACAAAGAATATCAAGAATTCTTGTTGCTTCTTCCCAATCAGAGATACTGTCCGTGTCTATTTTTGCGTTGTAATAACCCTTTGCATATGCCAATCTTTTTATAAAAATATCATGTAATTCAGGAATGCTATCTTTCAAGATAACATCATTTTCAATTAGGTTTCGCCGAGCGATCATTTCTCTATCAATATGTTCTCTAAATGTGAAACTTTTTAGTGATATGATTGTCTTAGTGTAAACATGCCTTTCGAGCTCGGTTTGAAAACAGCTATGAATATGGTTGGCATGTGTGATAATTTCTTTTTGAACTTGTGTCAACTGAGCTTCGATGTCATCGTAGATAAATATACAGCGGTCAATATCCATACAGTGCAAAAGCAGGAATTTTAGCAAAAAGCTATAGTATGATAAAGGCTTTTTCTCTTCTAAGAGCGTTAATTGGTCAATATCTGACGTGAAATGTATTCCGCCAGTTTCATTGAGCAATATTTTATCAACTTCAAGGACACTCGCCTTATTAGCACGAATATCCTCTGCTAGTAGCTTTTTAAAATCAAGTATATTGACATGCTCAGTAAGCGTTGGGAATCTTTCACAAAGACTTTTAACTGCAAGCTTGAGGTATCCTGCTATATGACTGATGAGGTCATTGTTGCTGGATGTAATATTGGCAGACTGAAATGAAATGTAAATGATTATCTTTTTGTCGTAGATTTCTATCTTGCGTGATAATGTACGAAATAAATTTTTAATAAGAGTAGTCTTCCCAATCCCGGTTAAGCCAACTAAGTATTTAAGAGAATCCGATTCAGCATCGATAATAGTGGTTAGAATTTTTTCTATTTTCGGTTGTTCCACGTAAATTTTACTAATTCCTTCATCTGTTAATTCATTATAAAATGTTCCAAAAGGCGTCCCTTCATTATATTTACTAGTGAGTAGTTGCCAAAAAGCTTCGGGAAATTTCCTTGTAATAAAACCTCTACCTATAGGACTAGCGTCAAAAGAGTGTTTTCTGTTTGGGCGATTCATCGTATTGTTTGTCCTTTCAAACTATTAGTGGGGGGCATGCCTAGCCCAGGTATTAGCGACTAAGACAGTTCGCCTTTGCCAATCATGCAGTAATAACGATACGATTGTTATCAAAGCGAGCAAAGATATTTTTTTTTTAGATTTGATAGGATTTTTTCACAGTTTGGTAACCTGTCATCGTCAATAAATGATTTGCATAGCTCAGATTTGTTTTCATAGTTTTCAGTAGCAGATCTTTGGATTTTACGGATTGAAGCAATTATTCCGCTCAGTATTCGAATATTTTCTTCTGACAACTCAAGATTGAATAGTATGCGCCCAAAGGCTGCGGGCTTCGGTTCGATGTATAGATCAGCAACATAGTCACAATATTTTCTAATTGTTAATATTGAATCAGTAATGTAGGAATATAGTTCATAAGCATCTTGACGTCGGCTTTCAATGTCTCTTGTTGAATTAAGAAAGAATACCGAATAACCTATTATTGTTGAAGTAAAGAAACTAAATAGTGATGCGACTCCTTGCACATAATTTGGTGCTGGAATTTCCGTATCAACCACTCTTAATAAGCAATTCAGATAACTTCTTATCGGTAACAGTAGATATGGCAAGCATATACTTAGTAGGAAAAAACCGAGTAGTATTAAAACAAAGATGCCTTTTCTTTTCATAATAGTTAGTCTCCAAATACATTCTCGACAAGTTTTACGGTTTTTTGCCAAAAGAGCTTACGGCACTCGTTTAGAATTACATTTTTTGCTTAATTCCATCCTTATTCTTACTGCGATTCCCCAAATATGCCGGTGACTAGATTTGCAAAGAAAGCCAGACGTTGTCCAAAGGGTAAGTGGTCTCCCATGCCCTAACCACAACAAAAATAAAAGCGATGCAAATGAAATCCAAAGATGCCGATTTGCATCGCCTTTAAGCATCCGCCTGCCGGCTAAAACTTCCGGAGTTTTTTCACGGCATCGGGGACAACGGGCTGGTGGTAGACGAACGGGCAGACGCTGTTGATGCTTGAAGTGGACACGATCAGCGCCAGCGCTGCCAAGTAATGCCCGTATTTCTGGATGAATTTTTTCATGTTGCCATTCCTCCTTCGACAAAAAATCGCGGTAAACCGCCGAAGACAGGATACCACGAGATAAGGGGGCAAAACCGGGCGTTGTCATAATTAGGCGTGTTTGCTGTAACAATTACCGTGCGGCAGGGGCGGGGGCGAGCAAATGGACGCCGTACAGGACGATGTTCAGGCAGAACTCGCCGCCCTCGTGGTCCGCCTCGACGGAGCCGCGCCCGCCGGCGACGGCATTCTCGATGCTCTGGAGCCCGAGCCCCGTTGAGCGGAAGCCCCGTTTTGACGAGAGGAAGCCGCCCCGGCTGTCCCTGGCGATCCCGCCCACGAAGGGGTTGACGACCTTGATGTACAGCGATTCCTGTTTGTAGCTCATGAATAGCCGGACAAGCCTCTCGCCGGGGCTGCCGACCCTTGACGCCGCCTCGATCGCGTTGTCCAGGGCGTTGCCCAGTATTTGGCAGACGACGGTTGAGTCAAGGTCGAGGTTTTCGGGGACGACCAATTTCAGGGAGCACTGGACCTGCTTTTTCCGCGCCTCGTCCAGCTTGAAGTTGACGATGGCGTCGATGGGCAGGTTCCCGGTCCTGGCCGGGCCGCCGCCCATGGAGTCGACCGAGCCCAGCAGGTCGGCAATCCGGGCTTCAAGCTGGGCGATGTTATGGCGCTGGATGTCCGCCTGGAACCCGACGAGCATATGCTTGATGTCGTGCCGCATCTTTTTGAGCGCCTCGGCGGACCCTTCCGCCAGGAAGTTCTGGTAGGCATAGTATTTGACCTGCTCTTCCAGCAGCTTGGCTTTTGCGGCCGTTTCATAGTCCGCCAGAATTTTGTCGTAGGCGACGATGGCGACGAAGTTGACGCCGGCAATGATGACGGAGGAGATGATGTCCGCAAGGCTGTGTGCCCGCAGGTAGAGGAAGTTGTACAGGACGAAAAGGCTCCCGGTGGGCACGGCGATCAGCGCGGCCCAATGGATTGTCGAAAGCCTTGGCAGCCGGCGCTGCTTCGTTATGTCTGGAAGCAGCTTGGCGAAGACCATGAACAGTATCTTCGACGCCAGTGTGCCGTAGAGGAATTCCGGGGTCCCGATGCTGATTGCCTCCGTCGGGATTTTTGTGATGTGGACGGTCGCGAGCGCCACGGCGAAATCCGACATATAGGCGGCCGCATAGATGAAGATTGCGTGGATGATGCGGCTCCGGCGGTTCCCTTTGTACAAATGGACCAGCAGGCCAAATACGATGGCGCTGGTGGCAATGTTGATGGCCACGCTGTCCAGCCATACGAGGTGGGCGCCAGCGATGAAGCACAGCAAATACGCCACGACCGTTGTCCTGGGGCGATAGCGCATGTCGAAAGCCGACGAAAAGTACCGGTAGAGGACTGCCATGTAAACGGCGTCGGAAATGATGTAGGCAGCCCATGTCAGCCCGTATACGCTCACGCGTCGCTCTCCCGGTAGCGCATGTATGCTTGCCTGACCTTGTCGCGGTAAGGGTCGGTAATCGTTATCGGCGTGTTGTCTTTCATGATGATTTCCCTCGCCCTCATGCTTTTTATGCCGGCGAAATTGACGATGTAGGATTGGTTGGGCCTTGCGAAGGAAAGCGACGGGAGCTTCTTTTCCGCGTCGGCCAGTTTGCCGTAGTAGGTAAAGGTCCCCGCATCCGTGTGGACGTGGATCCGCCGCAGGTCGCTTTGCAGGTACAGGATGGAGTTTTTTGGGATATGCTGTTCGCGGCCTTCTGACTTAATGATCAAGTTTGGGGACTGGGGGAACTCCCTTTGGCGCAGGACTCGCCCGACGGCGTCGTTCATCTCGGCTTCGAAAACGCCGGGGGCGACTGGCTTCGGGATAAAGCGGTAGACGTTCAGGTTGATGATGTCCTGGAGGTAATTGTCGTGGCTGGAGACGAAGATGAGCAGGGTAAGGTCGTTGGAGACGTCCTCGCGGAGCTTTTTCCCGGCATCGACCCCCGTGAGCCCCATCATTTCGATGTCCATGAGGACGACGTCGTAAGCCTCGCCTGCCCGGTTCAGGCTTTCGCAAAACTCTTCGCCGGAAAAGAAAAGGGACACTTCAAATTTCTGGCCATGCAGCAGCTTCAGGGCTTCGGTCATTTCGCCGAGCGCTGCCGCCATTGGCCTGTCGTCGTCGCAGATCGCAAATCGAATCATTGCCTACTCCTTGTTGCTTTCTGGCGCTAGGGCTCAATGGGGGCGATTTTGTTTTTCTGAATTGAGTCTTTGAGCGCGGCCATGCAGTCCGCCAAGAACCTGACCTCCCATGGCTCGCAGTCGCAGATGATGTCGCTGATCAGCTTCTCGCCGATTTCCGAAGAGGTCAGCTCGTCGTAGAGCACTTTGCCGACGGGCATGTCGAGGGCATTGACCAGCAGGGCCAGGTAGCGGACGCTGAATTCGCTGTTGCCGCGTTCGATCGAGCTGATGTGCGAGGTGGACATGTTTGCTTTCGCCGCGAGGTCGGCCTGCGTCCAGTCTTTAGCGATTCTGGCTTCCTTGATGCGTTTTCCGAGAGCCTTGAAGTCGAAGTCCGTATCCATAAATGTCACCGCCATGTCAACGCTAGTTACCCAGTATTGTATAGATAACGTAAATGTGCGTAAATGGTGGATAGCGGATAATGCGGCCGATAGAGGAAATTGAGGGAATATATTTTCCGCCCCCCGCCATTGGCGGGCGGGGAGGGGGGAAAATATGACGGGCAACACGCCAAATTATGACATTGCCTGCGCCCCCATTGCATTTCTATGGGGTCATTTTTTCGCGAGTACAATTTTCAGAAATGCTGCTACGTAAAGACCCGGAATTCTGTTATAACTGAAACGAAGAAAACGGCTATTTATTACATAAAATTGGCCTATTTGTTACATTGCCTATTAATTCTATCATAGTTACGTTGTATCCTGCTGATTTTTTGAAATGTGGCCGATTTATTTTCAGACAATTGAGTGAAACAGTCTGACATAATTAAGAAAATTGTACAATACTGTTTAGGTGATTTTGAAAGAAAGAATAATCTCGCGCCCTCGTTGGGCGGCTAGACCGTTTTGGGCGCGAGCGGACGAGTGTAGAAGAAAATATGACGAACAACATAGCGAATTATGACAACGGCTGCATTTTGCTAATATTTTTATGGTACAATTCTTCCGCGGCAGCTTTCCAAAAAACAATCATGCTTAGACGGAGAATTCCATAGATAGACAAACTACGAGGAAATAAGTCATATGTTCAATTCGAGCGCAAAAAAATTGACATGTAGTTTGGTAAACAACAAAGTCATTTTGGAAGAGGACTATGAAATCTATAGGTTTGGGATCGAGATGGGGCTTTCGATGATTGCTAGTATCCTGACGACACTGCTTATAGGTATTGTTTTTCATATGTTGATGGAAAGCATATTGTTTTTATTCGCCTTTATTCCATTGCGTTCATATGTTGGCGGATTTCACGCATCGGACTACAGAAAGTGTTATTGGCTATCTACTTTTGCTGTTGCTATTTTACTATTTACTGTGAGATTTGTGATTCAAATATATAGTGTATTTTATATTTTGTGTATAGGCTCTGTATGTGTATTAATCATGCTGTTTCTTGTTCCCGTACAAGACCCCAACAGACCATTGGAGGAAGTAGAGATCCGCATATACAAGAAACGAGCAAAAATTGTGTTGGGTATAGAATCTGTTGTAATGCTTACATTGTCATTAATCGGACAAGAAATTGCTGCCTCTGTTTTGTTTTGTACACTTTGCTTAATGTGCATCACCTCCTGCATGGGGGTGATAAAGAATCAAATTATGCAGAAGCAACGAAAGTGTTTGTTTACAAGATATACGGAAAAAGTCTGAAAAACAGGTTTGCATGACGAGTTTATGCCGTTACAAAGCGGCGGAATGGAGGAATGCATGAAAGGAGCAAAAAGATGACGGTCGATATAATATTCAAAACAATCAAGACATATAAAAATCACTATGTTTATGACAGGCACACAAATACACTCGTTAAACTTGATGAAGATGAGTATCAAGAACTCTTGCTAGTGGAACAGGGAGAACTGTCCTGCGAGAAAAGCTTAGTAATCAGGAAATATCAGGAAAGTGGGTTGTTCACTCCAAATGTCATCGAAAAAATCGAGCATCCGGCATCGACAATTATTGAACAATACATGGGCACTCGACTGAATCAACTGACGCTGCAGGTCACCCAACAATGTAACCTGCGTTGCGATTATTGTGCGTTTTCTGGGATTTATGAAAAAAACAGGCTACATACAAGTCAGCGGATGAGTCTGGAAACAGCTAAGAAGGCAATCGATTTTTTCTTTATGAGAAACAGAGTGCTATCTAGCGTTACAGTCGGTTTTTACGGAGGAGAGCCATTGCTTGAATTTGAATTGATTAAGCAGTGTGTCGAGTATTCAAAAAGTTGCGTGGAAGGGAAACGGATCAATTTTAATATGACGACAAATGGGACATTGTTGACTGACGAGATAGCAAATTACCTTGTCGAAAATGATTTTTCATTGTCCATAAGCCTAGACGGATCGAAAGAAGAGCATGATGCAAACCGAAAATTTGCTGACGGATCAGGGTCGTTCGACATTGTCATCAGAAACATCAAGCGTATTAAAAGACGTTATCCGGAATTTATAAATAGAGTAATAATAATGACTACGGTTAATCCCTATATGGATCTTGGTTGCGTGATTGATTATTTTAGTGCCGAAGAAATCTTCAATGACAAGCAAATTATGTTTAATACGATGACTGAAATTGGACTAGGGAAAGAACTTTCTTATGATGAAAAATTCTTTAAAATTAGGAATTATGAATATATTAAAATGCTTTTTTCGTTGGTTGGAAAGTTGGACGATGAATATATCAGCCCGCTTTTCGCGAGATCGAGAAATATTAAGATGCAAAAACTGAGACTACTGCATAATCATCAGGTGTTACCACCGATCGCACATCATGGTGGACCATGTCTCCCCGGAATGCAGCGCCTGTTTGTTCGCACAGATGGAACATTTTTTCCTTGCGAGCGTGTTAATGATGAGCAAAACTACTTTAGAATAGGTGCGCTGGATGACGGATTCGATATTGCCAAGATGAGAGCGATACTCAATATCGGGTCTATTACGGAGTCTGAATGCAAAAAGTGCTGGAACCTGATACACTGCTCACTTTGTGCCGGACAAATTGAATTCGACACGGAGCCGACGAAAGGTGGCAAGAAAATTAATTGCGATAAAAACAACAGAAAGACACTCTTTGACTTGCATGAAATGTGTGTGTTGAATGAATTTGGATTTGATGCCGAAGCGAGGTTGACTGAATGAGGAAGGCAGTTCTTTTTCCCTACCATCCGGATATTCATATTATTGTCGACTATAAAGACGATCTAATAGATTGGGAAATAAAAGGGATCGTGTCATTCAAAGAAGATGATGATGTGGTTTCTGCATTGAACAGAACTCTTGGTGTAGCGGATATGTCATATAGTCAGCTCCTGCGCGAATGTGATGTTGTCATTGTGCTGGATAATTATAGAAGCTTAAAAGTTGAAAAGTATTATCAGTTCATTGAAGATGCAATAAACATCCAAAAAGAAATTTTCGTGACGCCACTAGCGTGGACGCAACTGGAAATGGAAAAGTACAAAGACTACTGCCAGCTATTGGAACTTATGCCCGATGATATGATTGCTATCGACGAAGAATACGAATCCCGATTGGGAACCATAAACAATAAACTATATTCAATTGAGATTCCCATTGTCGGAGTGATAGGCCAAGGTAAACACTGCGGCAAATTTGAAAACCAACTACTTTTAAAGAGGACTTTAGAAAAGGACTATGCAACTGTTACCGTATCAAGCAATGCATTGGGTTCCCTGTTTGGATGCTATACTATGCCTCCTTTTTTGCATGGAAACATTCCTTTCCAAGAAAAAATCCTCAAATTCAACTATTTCATTAGGAAGCTATCTGGGATTGGAAAACCTGACGTCGTAGTGTTGGGTATCCCAGAGGGTATGATGACTTTTAACAGGCATGAATTTCATCATTTTGCAGAGTATCCGCTCGTTGTTACTAAGGCTGTAGATATTGATATGGTAATTTTATGTTTGTATTTTCGAACGGGAAACAATCTGGATTATGTCTTCAAAGAGCTCAGCGACTATTATCAGAACAAATATGACATGCTAATCGGCGCCATTTCTTTATCGCGTACATTGCCCGAAACGATGAACGAAGCATATGAAGGGATTGTTTTTGAGCACCTGAATGACGCGTTCCTATGCAAATATTTTCCAGATCTTTTGAGTATCGGTCTACCGGTGATCAATTTACTGGATCGAGAAAAAGCAATGGCTGCTATTGAAGTAAGCCTAGAGCAGCTCCAGAATAATATAGATATTATATAGGGAGGAGCAGAAGTATGGCGTCAAAGGAGATAATTGAAAGGGCAATTTGTGATGCGGTAAGGGATGTAACCGGTCTTGTAGATATAGAGAAAGACGAAAGTTTGATTGATGGTGGCTTGAGTATTGAACCGGTGGATTTTCTTTACATTTTTGACATATTGGAAAAAAAGCTTCAGTTGCCGGTGTGTGATATTTTTAAGAATCATACATTTGAAGTGATGACTATCAACAACCTGACAGATGCGTTGATAAATGTCAAATCGTAGGGGAGTGTTAAATTTACTATTGAGTGTCAATCAAGCATTATACCGGTAAAAACAAATAGCAAGGAGAAGATGAGCAATGAAAAAACTCAACAAACGTTTCCAGTCAGTGAAGTTATCGGTTAGATCCATGGAAGAGGCTTGCATATCAGCTTGTTCGAAGTATTGCACACCCTATTCAGACTTATTTAATTCGTATTCAATAGGGCTTTACGAACCCACTCCGTAATCAATCCTTTTAACTGCCGGTATAGTGCTTGATATAAAAGGGGCTTTTGCCCCTTTCTATGCATATTCCGCTGCAAAAATGCGGTGTGACCGCGTGAAAGCGACATCTATTCCGTCAGGAACCGACACCATCACCGCATAGTCCTACAGTTGAAAGGGCGGTGGGGGCATATTACGCCGGACAAGTGCGGCATGGCCGCGACAAAAGGTGCATGGATTCCGCGACGATGGTGCGCGGCAGCCGGCAAAATGGTGCACAGCTGCCGCGCTGATGGTGCAAAGATTATTCTTGGATACCGGTTTGTTTCCTCATGGATTCACCGTCAATCATGATCTTGTAAGAATTGTGGGCGATCCGATCGCAGATAGCGTCGGCAAGTGTCGATTCACCAATCTTGAGATGCCAGCCTTGGGGATCGAATTGGGAGCAGAAGATCGTCGATGCGGTCCGGTGCCGCGCTTCGACAATCTCCAGAAGATCGCGGGCCTCCGTTTCCTTAAGGGAATAAAGCAGCCATTCATCCAGGATAAGCAACTTTATCTTTCTGTATTGCTTAATAACTTCGCGGAAATTGTTTTCCGCCCTGGCCATGGCCAACTCGGTAAGCAGATCAGGCAAGCGGATATACCTGACCGTATAGTAGTTTCGGCAGGCCGCCGCGCCAAAGGCGCAAGCCAGATAGGTCTTCCCAGCGCCGGCGGCGCCAAGGAGCAGGATGTTATGGGCTTCCAGGATGTAATTGCATGTGCCGAGCCGCAGGATTTGGCTCCTGTCCAGTTTTCGGCTTGACCGGAAATCGACGTCTTCAATGCTTGCCCCAGTGATAGCGAAGTCTGCGTTTTTCATGAGCCTGGCCATCCGGTTGCTTTTTCTGGTTGACCATTCCGCATCCACGATAAGACCGACCCGATCTTCGAAGGAGAGACTTGACAATGCAGTATCGCTTAGCTGATCCTTAAACTTTTGCGCCATGACCGACAATTTCATCTCATAGAGCTTGGTTACCGTGTTTTCCGTCATCATTTCCGTTCACCTCCCCGAACCGTAGTAGTCTGCGCCCCTGGTGAAGCCATAAGAAGAGGCGTCGGGGGAAGGTTTGGATGATTCCTCATCCTGAATGAGCTTGTCTTGACCGGATCGCAAGACGGATTGGATGCTCTTCAGGCTAGGTTGCGGGGTGAAAGAAAGCACTCTGGCGCAGGCAGCCTCCACCCGCCTTGGCGTGTGTTTATCTGAAAGCTTCAGTAGCGCCATGCAGGCTTTATAGCCCTGCTGCTCCACGGAATACTGATGCAGAAACCACTGGATGACCGTTACGGTGTGGGGACCGATCTTTTCCGCCCAAGAAAGGAAGCGCTTGCTGTTCCATTGGATATATTGTTGATGGTCCGGCGGTATATGGCCCTCTTTCGTGCTATACTGGTTTGGGCGGCCGTATAGCCGAAAGTGAGAGGCAATCCGATTGCTGTCGTAGAAGATCTCGACTGCATTTTTGGTCAGCCGGGCATCGACCTTCTGCTTGATGTACTCGTATGGGCACGAGTAATTCTGGGACTCTATGCTGATATGGTAGTTGAATTGCACGGTAGCCACTTTCCACGTTGCCATCTCAAAGGGATGGGTCGGCAGCGGCAGAAGGAATGGCTTCTCCTCCTCAAACGCGGAGGCGCGGCTGCCCGTTTTCTTCTGAAAGGGCTTATGGTTGAATTCGTCCAGCTTTTCCCTGATTGCTTGGTTGAGCGCCCGTAGGGAGAAAAACTGCTGGTTCCTCAGGGCGGCGAGGATGAACGTAGAAACGATGCCGACAGTATTCTCGACAGCGCCTTTATCTTTGGGGCTGTACGGCCTCGCCGGGAGGACAGCTGTCCCATAATGCTCCGCCATCTCCTGGTAAACCCGGTTGATTACGGTTTCGTCTTTCGAATTCCTGACCACCCCGGTTTTAAGGTTGTCTGATGTCAGGATCCTCGTCGCCCCTCCGAAATACCGATAAGCGTTTACATGGGCGCTGATCCAACTTTCCTGATCCCGGCTGAGAAAGGCTTCCACGTAAGCGTATCCGCTGTAGGGAAGCACGGCGACGAACACATAGGCTTTGATCAATTCCCCCGTGTCGGTATCCACGAGGAAGGCCGTTTGCCCGGCCCAGTCGACCTGCATCATTTCGCCGGGCTTGTGCGTCAGCCGCATCGTAGCCTTTGTCTTCAGTAGGAAATCTGAGTAATACTTGTTAAATTGCGTGGATTTGTAAGGCAGCTCGCCAGCTTCTCGGCATTGATCACAGTATTCCAGCCAGAGGAGGTTTAAGGTGACGCCACTTCTTTGCATCTCCCGGTGGACATACTCGTAGTCCGGCATTTTGAAGGTTGGCCTTGATTCTGTAGCCGGCAATAGTATTTCTGATAGTTCTTTTTCACTACAGCCTTGTATTTTCTTCCAGTCGAGTCCTTTTTGGGCTGCGTAACGAAGCGTGGTGATTACCGTGCTTCGGGCGCAGCCGCATCCTTCGGCGATGCGGGTGTTGTTGAGCCCAAGTTCGTGGAGCCTGAGGATTTCCCGGTAGTTTGTCATATCTCCGACCTCCCGTAATTTATTGACGCTTGTGTTTTCACGTCTATTCACTATATACGGATTAGGAGGGCAGTTTTACAACAAATGTTACAGATTTTTTTAGATGAAGTGTAGGAATTATGCGGCGTAGGTGTCGGTTTTGTACGGTTGCGGTGTCGGATTTATGCGGTCACACTGTCGGTTTGGCTCCGGCATATTCATTCTATTTGTATGATATCGAAAAAAGTTGAAATTGGCATAAAATATCACGCCCAAGGAGCATAAAAATGAGGACAACCGTATCGTTAAAAACGCTACTCCGCTCCCCTGCCAGGACGATTCTCACTTTCATCCTGCTGGGGCTCGTGTCTTTCGCGTTTTTTACGCAAGTAAGCGGTTATGTCGTCACGAGGCGCGAGCTCAACAACGCCGCCCTGCTGTACCGGGGCGTAGGGATTGCGGAAACGTCAACGCCAAGCATCGGGGATATCCGCGCACCATTTTATATCGAAGCCGACCCCCGTATATCCGAAAACTATGTAGAAACAGAAAAAGTGTTTTATTATCCGAATCTACTTCGCACCGATTATTACCGCTATACGCTTGATGAAATCCGTTATCAGCCTTTGACAAGGAATCAGATCGCCGCCATTTCCGGCCTGCCCTACATCGAAGTTTCCGACACGCGCTATATGACGGCCGGCGTCTCTGACGAGTATTTCCGGCTGGATGAGGGTCTGGCGTATTTTCCCTATACGGGACGGTGCATTGTCGAAGGAACGATTAGAGAAATAAAAGTTGCGCCTCCGCCGCCAAACACCCCGGATCCGCTCGAACTTATCAGCTACAATAGATTGATTCTCGATGATTGTGTCTTTCTGGCAGGCCACTGCCCCTATGAAGATCAAGTTGATGAAGGCATCATTCAAATCCATGCTTTATGTCAAGCGCCAATCACGACATACTCTTGCGGTTGGTATGATCCAATGCGAGATTACTCGTTTGTTAAGCCAGAATATAGATATGATACCGAATACATCGAGTCGTTGACACCGGGACAAAGATATGTGTTTGTCCTCCGGTTTGAACCATTGAAAGTTATGCCAGACGGCTGGACGCATCGAGGTATCTGGGCAGGGCCTGTTTTCGATTTGTATGATTACCTGACGGATACTTGGTGCGACGCCATTTGGCCCATCGAAGGCGAGCCCGGCAACTATATAGAGATGGAAAAGTTTGCGCCCCTCCGCGAACTCATGGAGATAACAAACACTGATGCCCATACCTTCGACGTAGTGTATACGGAAGATATGGGCGTGATTACGCGGTTTTCCGAGGGGTTTATGGGGATTGATGAAGGACGCACCCTGACAAGGGAGGACAGCGAGAGCGGCTCGGCACTGTGTGTAATCAGCAGCAAGGTTGCCAGTGCATATGATCTTGGCGTGGGCGATACGTTTACGCTGAAGCTTGGCACAGAACTGTTTGAGCAGTATAGGGGTTGGGGCGCTATAGCCGCCACGCGGCAGCGATACTGTCCGCCGGTGAAGGACGTCACGTTGGAAATTGTCGGGATTTACGCAGACAAAGGCCCGAGCAAGAAGCCCCACTGGAGCTACTCGGTCAATACCGTATTTGTACCCAAATCGCTTCTGCCCGCAGACGAAAGCGTATTGTTGAACCATGCGGTAACGCCCGCCGAATTCAGCTTCATGATCGACAGCGCATGGAACACCGCAGCTTTCCTTCAAGAAGCGAACCCTCTATTCGAGGAACTGGGACTCAGGCTGAATTTTAATGACAAAGGCTGGCTAGCCATGGAAAAAGAGTACCGTACGGCCATATGGCTCTCTGTCATCAATATCGCCGTGTTTTCTGTCGCCGTGTTCCTTACCACAGGCTTGACTGTATACTTGTTTATCGGGCGAAAGAGGAAGGAATACGCCATCATGCGGGCGTTGGGGACGCCGAAAGGCAAATCCGCCCGCGCCCTTATCCTGCCGCTCATGTCCGTGACTGCGGTTTCTGTGCTGGCAGGTAGCGGCGTAGCGTGGCTGTATACGGTCAGGTCGATAGAGCAAAGTAACACGTTGCTTGCGCTGAAGGATTTTTCTGTCAATCCCGCAATCCCTATGTGGGTCGCGTTTGGTTGTATATTCGGGGAGCTTCTGCTGGCGTTACTGTCCGCGCTGGCGATGCTACGGAGGCTCGGACGCACTTCGCCGCTGGCGCTATTACAGGGAGGGTCGGCTGCGGCTCCCGCGAAGAAGCCGGAGTACAAAGCCGCTGCCGCAACAGAAAGTAGTGCCGTTTTGGGGAAGGGAAATATCGGCAGTATGTTCGCTCCCCAGTACACAGGGAAACATATGCGCCGCGCCGCGTGGAAAGAATATGCCGGCGGTATGTTCGTCCCACAGTACATAGGGAGACATATGCTCCGGGCTGCGTGGAAGTCGGCACTGCCCGTCCTTCTGGCTGCGCTGTTGGTCTGTGCGGTCGGGCAGTTGGCGTCAATGCGGCAGTCCTATGTGGCTGTATTTAAGAATACCGTTATTACTGCCCGCATTTTCGACCTGAAACTTGGCGCGGCGAGACGGATTGCCGACACCGAGCTTGCCGCAAACCCATATTATGAGTCTACCGGGAACGTGAGCGTGGGTGTGGACGTGGATTCCGTCAGCGGTCGGGATTTCGCGTCAGTCAGTTTTGTTTTTACGAACAATATCGCCCACTATGCCGGAGAGGAAGTGGATGTCGCCTATGGGCAGGGTTATGACGAAGCCTGCATGGATCGCCTTGACGACAATATCGTCATCGTCGGGAGGGCTTTTTTTGATGAACGCGGATTTGAGTTGGGCGATGAAGTAACAATCAGACGCTTGGGGTTATATGATGACGCCCAATCGCATTCAGCCGTTTTTACCATCGCGGGCGTCGTATCGACGCCATCAAAGCAGTACAACTCGATGATTTTTTCACCGGGGAGCTATGCGGCGGAAAAAATCGGAATGCCGGCAGAGGTAGACGTCGCCGAATACACGATAGCCGACAACGATTTCATCGAGGAATTCCGTGCAAGTTGCGAAAGCATAGCGGGAGCGGACGCGACCATAATCATAGACACGAGCAGGATCGAAAACGTCCGCAACTCCATCCGGCTCATCAATGCGCTCTATCCGATCATACTGGTGGCTGCCCTGCTAATCGGAGGCTCTCTTTGTAGCCTGATTATTTTGCAATCCTCAAAGGAAGTGGCGATCATGCGGGTACTTGGCACGACCAAGACGAAGACGCGGACGATTTTGTCTCTCGAACAGGCGCTGCTCAGCGCTGCGGGGCTGGCCGTCGGCACCTATGCGTTGTCCGTGTTGAAAAGGCAGGCGCTTGCTAATGCGTCGATGGAGCTTGCACATTTTGCGGCATTGTACTTTATCGTCATATCCATTGCCGCTGTCGCGTGTTCCACCTTTGCTACGCGGCGCAGCCCGCTGGAGCTTTTGCAGACAAAAGAATAAGTTATGCCTTGTCCCGGTAAAAAAGGAGTGGATGTTTATGAACCTGACCTTGGAAAACGTTTCGTACAGCTATCGCAACGCAAATGCGAAAGCAGTCAAAGACGCGCACTGCGTCTTTGAGCCGGGGGTTCTTTACGCGATCATGGGTCCAAGCGGCTCCGGCAAATCGACGCTGCTGTCCATGCTGGCGGGGCTTGACCTACCATCCGAGGGGGATATCCGTTACGGGAACGCCAGCCTGAAAGACATGGATCTCGACCGCTACCGCCGGGAAGATGTTTCGATGATTTTTCAGGCGTTCCAGCTTTTCCCCTTGCTGACCGTCGTGGAAAACGCCTGCTTTCCAATAGAGCTTGCAGGCATAGACAAGGGCGACGCGAAGCCAAAAGCGGAAGAACATCTCCTTCGCGTTGGCATCACGCTGGAGAAATTCAAACGCTTCCCTTCCAACCTGTCGGGCGGGGAGCAGCAGCGCGTAGCAATCGCGAGAAGCCTCGCGTCGGGGGCGCGAATCCTGCTTGCCGATGAACCCACGGGAAACCTCGATGTGGAGAACTCCGACAACATCATGGAGATATTGGGCGGCCTCGCCCATGACGACGGGTATTGCGTCATTGTCGTTACCCACGATATGGAAGTCGCCGATAAAGCCGACGTAGTTTACAAAATGCGCGACGGGATGTTGTCGCTACAGGAAAACAAATAATAACTTTGATAAGAGGACATTATTATTGAGGAGGATTTGAAGCTGAGCAAGATAGCTATAATTGATACGGCAATTGATGCAACACGTATCGGCGGAAAACTTTTCGAGTTTGTTAATTTATGTGCAAGCAGCGACGTGTTCAATGACGCAGATATCAACCATGGCACCATTTGTGCTATGTTGTTGGATTTCTGCGCCGATTCAACTTATGAACTAGTCAATATCCAGATTTTTGACAATGCCAGAGAAAAAGTGGCTAAAAATTCCAGTGAAATAGGGAAGCTGGCAGAAGCATTGCAATTGTGTTGGGAGCTAAAAGTGGACATCGTTAGCCTGAGCGCTGTATCTTCCATTCTGTCGGATTCGAAGTATCTTTATGACGTTACTAAAAAATTGTCCAAAAGAGCTGTAATTGTTTGCTCTTTGGACAATATGCGGTACATAACTGTACCAGCCAGCTACCCACATGTGCTCGGTGTCAGCGCTGATGTAGGCAGGTTACTTTCCCCTGGCGGGATTGCGTACAAAATGGACGATCCGCTTGGCGCGAATGTATACGCGAACTGTGACTTCTGCTTTTTGCGGAAACGACGTCACTGGTCTTCTAATAGTTTTGCTGTCCCCGTTGTAGCAGCATATGTTAACAATTTACTCAACCAAGGCTATTCAATCAGCGAGGCAAAATCCAAGCTACGGAAGCTACCGCTCTATTCCTTTGACGTAGATGGCAATACTTCTTCTATGATGCTCTCATCGGAAATGGAAACTCCAGTGGTGTTTTTTTCGGATGAGTCGACCGTCACCTGCGGCTTACTGATGGATGCCTTGTTTGAGAAATATGAGGTGCAGTCGGCGGCACTGTCATTCGTGGATGGTCAATACGACGTGCGTGTCAAAAAGATAGAAGTCGGAGGACTCCTTAAAGAAGACCTGCGCTACATGGAAAAACATTACAAGACAGATATTATATTCATCATCGGACTGGAGAGCCAACTTGAGAAAACTGGGCAAGTGGTAGAAATCGACGTAACGTTGCTAAAGAAACGCGATGGAAAGACCTTTATCAAATATGAAAGTGGACAAGAATCGGTTCACACCGCAATGATCCCGGATAGACTACACGATATTCTGAGCGAATAAAAAAGAAAGGCCTTACCATGACATTTATGGACGCATTGAAAATGCTTAAACCATATCGCAGGCAAATGGGGGTGATTGTGGTGCTTGCGCTCATCATCTCCGCAATATCCATGATTACGCCGTTTGTAAATCGGAATATGCTTGACGATGGGTTGCTTCAGGGCGAAGTTACTATTGTGATACAGATGGTTTTGTTATTGATATTGCTTCAGATAGGCGGGCAATTCATTGAATATATTCAACGTAGACTTGAAATCAACATAACCAATGAACTTGGCAAAAAACTGAAAACAGAGGCATTTAAACATGGGTTGAAGCTGAAGCCTCATTATTTCAAAGAAAAAGGCTTCTATAAAACAATCAGCGATGCTTTATATGACATATCAAATATCATGAATATTGCAAGCAACAGTTTTCTGGTTATTTTCGTAATCATTTGCAAGTGTATCGGTGCAATGATAGGGCTCGTCATATTGGATTGGCGGTTATCGATTTTTATCGCGATCATTATACCGATTAAGCTCTGGCTGAATTACATCATACGCAAGCAAGTTGAAAATCGAAGCGAAAAGGTGCGGAATGATAATAAGGATTACAACACTTGGTTGTCAAACATACTGTCGGGAATAACGGATATCAAGCTTTGGAACTTACGAAAAAAAGTATCCGCAGAATATGAAAATCATGTCGAGTCGATCAATCAATCATCAAGAAATCTATCATTGCTGAGGGCCAAGAATGTTTTCTTTACGATGAGCATCGAGTACATATTGATGAATGGATTGTATATATTGGGGGCATATTTGATCGCAGGTAGCCACCTTACCTTTGGGGGGCTAATGGCTTTTATTACTTTTTCTGTTTATGTACTCACTCCTGTGAACATCATCATGGAACTCCGGATTATCCTAAAGCAAATCGCGCCCAGCGTTGGTGGACTCAGACGTTTTTATGAACTTGAAGAAGAATACTGCGGAATATCCCTTCCGATTGTGGAACAAATATCGAATATCGAATTCAAAAACGTATTTGTCACCTTTGAGGACAGGAAAATATTGAAAGATTTCAACTTGAAGATATTCCGGGGCGAAAAGGTCGCAATAGTCGGAGAAAATGGTGCCGGAAAGACAACAATAATCAACCTTCTGCTTAGGATCTGTGAACCGGATAGCGGTGAGATACTGATGAATGGAACGCCTATCACTGAGTTCGAAATTGAAGAATATAGGCAGAAATTTAGTACCGTATATCAAAATATTCACTTATTTAAAGGAACAGTCAAGGATAACATTACATTTAACGAAAATTCCAATTTCGAATTGGTTGAAGACGTATGCTTGCGGTTTTGCACAGAAGCTATTGAAAGCTGGGAGAATCAATATGAGACACAAGTAGGGAGCGAAGGGGCGAAACTATCCGGAGGTGAGCAACAAAAAATTGCATTGTTGCGTGCGCTATATCGGAAATCTGAGATACTCATTTTGGATGAACCGACTTCAAACTATGATAAGGATTCAGACGAGGAATTCTGGGAATATTTACAAGGCAATGCTGATTATGGTTTCTATTTCATCGTGACGCATCATAGAGATATATTTTCTTACGTAGATAAAGTGCTGGTGATTGAGGATGGCGCAGTAATATACGAAGATTCAGGAACAGCAGATTTCATGCATCGTTAAGCTCTACAAAATAACAAAATGGGGCTGCTCTGAAAACTTAAAATTCAATAGCCGTAAAAGGGCAAAACAAATTAGCCTGCTGCAAAGCGGGCTTTTTATACGGGCGAGTAAATATTAGGCAGGCAGAATCAATCCCGAAACGTCAACGCCAAACTTTTCCAGGGATTTTAGATTCCGATTAATGATTTTTTGGGCGTTTATTGTATTGAAATACTCGCTGCCTAAATCGAAAAAGTGTTCTTTATTCTTCAATATATGATAAATCGCAAGGATCATACTATGGGCAACCGCCACCACGGCTCGTTTTCCTCCTCGCCTTGCGGCAATTTTGCAGTACTTTGCGTAAAGGAAGCTTTCTTTATGACGGATTGCGGAATGAGCGCACTCAACCAATGTTGATTTCAAGTGGATATTCCCTTTTTGTATTCTACTGCTTTTCTTTTTACCGGCGCTTTCGTTGCAGCCTGGAACAAGCCCGGCCCATGACGCAAAATGATCTGCATTCCGAAAATGACCCATATCCACACCAGTTTCCGCCAATATTCTTTCCGCACTCCGCCTCCCGATCCCCGGTATCTCATCAAGCAATACTATGTATTCTTCGATAAATTCGGTTTTTTTTTAATTTCTTCATCCATTTCTGATATCTGATTGGATAAAAACTGTATATGCTCCAGCTGAAATTTCAGCATCCGTATTTGATGTTCGCCAATACTTCCTTTTAGTGCGCGTTTTAAATGAGGAATCTTCGCTTTCGCTTTTCCGAACGCTAAATCACTTAATTCATCTGGGCTCGTCATTCCCGCAGTTATTGCATTCAACATATCCATGCCACTTTTTCCGGATATATCTGTTAAAACGCTGCCCAGTTTGACGTTTGCTCCCTCCAAAACCGCTTGAATCCGATTAAGTTCTCTTGCCCGTTCGTTCACCATTTCGTTTCGATAACGAGTGATTTCGCGAAATTCACGCTGGTCACGCTCAGGAATAAAACTGGCTTTCACCAATCCATGTCTTACCAAATCGGCAATCCATTCCGCATCTTTTACGTCTGTCTTTCGCCCTGGCACCGCTTTGATGTGCTGGGCATTTACCACAATTGTATCTATCGCCTCACTTTCTAAAATATTATACACGGGTTTCCAGTAAACCCCCGTGCTTTCCATGGCAACAATCGCGCAATCGGCTCTTTTGATGCATATGTCGGCAGCGTTAGACACCCCGAGGCGGCGAATTTAGACATAAGCGGCGGCATTTTTGAACACCTCAATCGGAGGAATTGGACACCAACGACGGCAAGATTGGACATTGACAATGTAATTCCAGGAGTCATATGCTTTAATTGCTTTTCCTGACGCGGAAGGTAGGGCAATGCTGGAGAGCAACCTGAGCGCCGCCCAGGGTTTGTGAGAGAATGGGCGGGCCGGGATGACCCGCCTATCTCCATTCATTCTCTTAGAAACCAGAGCGATAAACTCCGGGGTTCGGGGCAGAGCCCCGATGGGCGAAGCCCTACGTGAAGAGACCTTTTCTTTGGCGCATGGAGACTGAGTCTTCATGGTCAGAGGCAATAACAATGCGGTATGAGTCATGGACAATACGATCAAGGATGGCTTCAGCCACGGTGCTTTCCCCGATTTTTTGATGCCAGTCACCGACGTCGTGCTGCGAGCAGAAGATAGTGGAGGCCGTCTTATAGCGGGCTTCCGCAATCTCCAATAAATCCCTGGCCTCTGCCTCTTTCAGCGGATACAGAAGCCATTCATCAAAAATCAGGAGCTTGGTCAGTTGCAACTGCTTCATGACCCTCCGGTACACCCCTTCTGCCCTTGCGATGGCGAGTTCGCCGAGCAGATCCGGGAGCCGGGCATAACGTACGGATTGGAACCGCCGGGCGGCGGTCACGCCGAAAGCGTTGGCGAGGTAGCTTTTTCCGCTTCCGGTTGCGCCGAGAATGATGATGTTGTGGCGCTCGGCAATATAATTGCAGGTATTTAGCCGGGCAATGAGCGCTTTGTCCAGCCCCCGGTCGGGATGGTACTCAATGTCCTCCACACAAGCCTCTGGCATGGAAAACCCCGCATTCCGGATCAATCGAGTCAACTTGTTGTTTTTGCGTGACATCCATTCGGCGTCTACGATCAGGCCGACCCGTTCCTCATAGGACAGTTCCGAAAGGTTTTTATCGGCAAGCTGCTGCTGGAAGGCGGCGGCCATGACGCTCAGCCGCATTTCCTTGAGCTTCGATACAGTGTTGTAGTCCAGCATCACTTCTGCCCCCCTCTGTAATAATCGACTCCGCGCGTGAAGCCAAACTTAGAGGCCTGGGCGGCCAAAGGCGCATCCTGTTTATCCTGGCCGGACCGAAGGATGGTCTGGACATATTTATAACTGGGGCGAGGCGTATAGGACAACGCTTTGATGCATGCCGCTTCCAGGCGTTCCGGAGAATAGCCCTCGCTGAGCTTGAGGAGCGCCATGCACGACCGGTAACCCTGCTGCTCCACCTTGTAGCCGGCAAGGATGGATTCCACGACAGAAACTGTCTGCGGGCCGATCTTTGCGGCCCACCTTCGAAAGCGCTCGCCGTTCCATTGGGCATATTGCTGATGCTTGGGCGGCATATGGGAATCTTGGGTGCTATACTTGTCTTTCAGGTCATAATTTCTCACATGGGAACAAATCCTCGTCCCTGCACAGAAGACCTCAACCACGTTCCTGGTGACCCTTGCCTCGACTTCATGCTGGGTGTACTCACAGGGTACAGAATAATACCGCCCGTCCACTTCGATGTGGTAATTGAATGCAACTTTCGCTTTTATCCACGAAGCGTATTCAAAGGCATTTAGCGGCAACGGCAAGAGGGATACGCGCTCTTCGGCGAACATTTGCGCCCGGCTGCTGTCTTTTTTCTGAAATGGCTTCTCATTTAATCCTTGCAGCCGCTCGCGAATAGCTTCGTTAAGCTCCCGGAGGGTGAAGAACTTCTGGTTGCGGATGGCCGCCAGGATAAATGTTGAGGCGTACCCGACGCTCCCCTCGACGACGGATTTATCTTTTGGCCGCCTCACCCGGGCAGGAATGACCGCAATGCCATAATGTTCCGCCATTTCCTGGTACGTGCGGTTCAGAAGCAGCTCGGCTCTTGTATTCTTGATGACGCCTGTCTTCAAATTGTCCGGCACAAGGATTCGGGCAACGCCGCCAAAGTAGGTGAATGCGTTCACGTTTGCTGCAATCCACGCCTCCTGGTCATGGCTAAGGAATGCTTCTGCATAAACATATCCGCTGTAGGAAAGAGCCGCGACGAAAAGGTAAGCGTCGATAATCTCCCCGGTGTCGGCGTCAACGATATGCGCGGTTTGGCCCGCCCAATCCACTTCCATAAGCTCGCCGGGCTTGCGGGCGATATGCATGGTAGCTTTTGTCTTGACCACATACTCGCGATAGTAGGTTTTGAATTGGGTCAACTGATAGGGGATTTCCCCAGCATCCCGGCACTTGTCGCAATACTCGAACCAAAGCAGTTGCTGTGTTACGCCGGGCTTAGCCATTTCCCTATGGACATAGTCATAGTCCGGCATTTTGTAGGTTGGTCCACCACCTCCTTTCGGAAACAGCTGCGCCGCGATCTCCCGGTCGGACATGGGTTCCGCTGTTCCCCAATCCAGCCCAAGTGCAGCCGCCCGCTGTAGTGCTGTGATTACCGTCTGCCGGGCAACACCCATGCTTTCGGCAATCTGTGTGCGGTTGATTCCGAGGCTCGATAGCCTCAGAATCTCTCTGTAGTCGGTCATCTCTTTGACCTCCTTGCGATTATTCGCCCAGGTTTGAGCGTAACCACAATTTACTACAGATTTCGGTCTCGCCTAACGGTTTCACCGAACGCGTCTAATTCAACCGCCGTGGGTGTCTAATCTGGCCGCCCCCGATGTCCAACCAGTACCGCCATATTCATTTGAGCCAGTCAACCAATTCCAATATATCATCGGTCATGGTTCCAAATTGGCGAATCTCTTTTTTTCTGACGCCAGTAAAAACACAAGCCATGATCATGTTCTTATGTACGTCAAGCCCACAACACCGTTCATAAATTACTTCCATTTCGATCCTCCCCGTAATTTTGAACGTAAGCGTCAAATAAAAGGCCACATGGGAAAGTGCCTCCAAGAGTTGTAGAATTGACTCCGAAAAGCTTGAAAAACTAACGGTGTGAAATCAAGCGGAATAGGAGTTGAGTCAGAGCATGAACACAAGAGACGTCGCAGCGGAATACAGATTGGCACATTGGACGCAGATTATGCGGGAGCGGACCGAGAGCGGGCAGAGCATAAAGGTTTTTTGCGAGAACGCCGGGATACGCGAGAATACGTATTTCTATTGGCAGAAGAAATTACGGGAGGCGGCTTGCGAACAACTGGCCGCGATGGAAGCAGGATCAGCGCAAACAGGGCTGGCCAGGAGCGGATTCGCCGAAGTAAGGCTTCGAGATAATCAGCAGCAGACGCCATATGCGGAAACCGCCTGGCACGGCAGCCTTGCCATTGAAATCCCCGGCATGAGAGTCACCGCTGACGGCGCTTATCCAACGCCCAAGCTGGCGTACCTGCTGCGAGAGTTGGTGCGAGGATGCTGAACTTGGCCGGAAAACGGGTCTATCTTGCCTGCGGAAAGACAGATATGCGAAAATCGATCAACGGGCTGACCGCAATCGTGGAAAGCAGCTTCAACCTCGACCCGTTCGACGGCGCCATGTTTGTTTTCTGCAACCGCAACCGCAACCGGATCAAAATCGTCGAGTGGGACGGGGACGGGTTCTGGCTGTATTTCAAGCGGCTGGAAAAAGGGCGTTTCCGCTGGCCCGAGCCAGGCGAAGAAGCGACGATGACACTCTCCGGGGAGGAACTGAACATCCTTTTGGGCGGCGCCAGGGTCGAACTGAAACTCCGGCGGAACGAGGTAACGGAACGGCGGGCCGTATAGCAAAGATCGGCAAAAAAAGTGTAAAAAAAGCGTTCAAAACGCAGAAAAATCTTTACAAAAAAAATTATCGCGAAATACGAAAAAAGTGCTTTACATAGGCGGAGGGGTGATGGAGTATGAAGTGTTGAGTTGTATCTTTTTTAAATCGGCAAACAACCTATGAGATATAACATCCTAATCGCCATAACATTGGCTGTCGGCCTCCTCGGCTCGGACTGCCTTTATGCGCAGGCGGACACGGCTTATTGGCAGAACAAAAGAGAAGATTGGTTCGCGCCACCCAACTGGCAAGGAGGGGCTGCGCCCACAAACGTGCTCAATGTTTTCGTAGATAGCGGCACGGCCGTCATTGGCATCAGTGACGACAA
>Ga0082212_10002773_pt1 | contig 25219 bp, 21 predicted proteins | sample TergutNt197P3_FD_71548 | JGI IMG/M metagenome (GOLD analysis project Ga0082212, IMG submission 71548) | Neocapritermes taracua P3 segment gut microbial communities from Petit-Saut dam, French Guiana - Nt197 P3 | ecosystem: Host-associated > Arthropoda: Insects > Digestive system > Gut ...
AGGAAGCTCTGTCAAGAAACGCGAAGACACACACAAAATGGCAGAGTCCAACCGCGCGTTCGCGCATTATCGTTGGTAGTAAGGAGATAATCATGCCACGGCAATACCCGTTAGAATTAACAAGAAACATCGGAATAATGGCGCACATTGACGCAGGGAAGACAACGACCACCGAGCGCATTCTGTTTTATACCGGAAAGACGCATAAGTTGGGCGAAACCCACGAAGGCGCGGCAACCATGGACTGGATGGAACAGGAGCAGGAGCGCGGCATTACCATAACCTCCGCCGCGACAACGTGTATCTGGAACGACCATAGAATCAATATCATTGACACACCCGGACACGTTGATTTCACCGTTGAGGTCGAACGCTCACTGCGCGTTTTGGACGGAGCCGTATGCGTTTTCTGTGCCAAGGGCGGCGTTGAGCCGCAGTCCGAGACCGTCTGGCGGCAGGCGAACAAGTACAACGTGCCGCGCATGGCGTATATCAACAAGATGGACATCATGGGAGCGGATTTTCACCGCGTTGTTGATATGATGCGCGACAGACTAAAATGCAACGCAATACCCATTCAGCTGCCAATCGGCGCGGAAGCAGATTTCAAGGGCGTTATAGACCTTGTCGATATGAAAGCCTATATCGCCTACGATGAGTTAGGCAAAGATATTCGCACAGAGGACATCCCGGCGGAGCATGAGCTTGCTGCGGCGGAGTACCGTGAAAAACTCACGGACGCTCTCACAATGTTCGATGATGAACTTGCCGAAGATTTTCTGGAGGGGCGGACAATAACACCGGAAAAGCTGCGCGCCGTAATTCGCACCGCGACACTTAAAAGCAAGATGATTCCCGTTCTCTGCGGCACATCATACCGCAATAAGGGCGTTCAGAATCTTCTCGACGCGATAATCTCGTATATGCCCTCACCGTTGGATGTAGGTGCTGTTATCGGCACAAACCCGGACACGGGAGAGGAAGACAGCCGCCCGCCATCGGACGATGCGCCGTTCTCGGCGTTGGCGTTCAAGATTATGACAGATCCCTATGTGGGCAAACTGTGCTTTTTCCGTGTTTACTCCGGAATGATGAAGTCCGGCTCGGCACTTTACAACACGGGCAAGAGCGGGCGCGAGCGTCTTGGGCGCATTCTGCTTATGCACGCTAATCACCGCGAGGATGTGGATTATATTTACGCGGGCGACATAGCGGCGGCGGTCGGATTCAAAAACACGACCACAGGCGACACCCTGTGTGACGAAAAAAGCCCGATAATGCTGGAATCTATGGATTTCCCCGAACCGGTCATTCGCGTTGCCATCGAGCCGCGCACAAAAGCCGGACAGGAGCGCATGGGCATCGCGCTGGCAAAACTGTCCGAGGAAGACCCGACATTCAAGACTTATACGGACGATGAAACAGGACAGACCATAATAGCGGGAATGGGCGAGCTGCATCTCGAAATCATTGTTGACCGCCTGCTGCGCGAGTTTAAGGTCGAGGCTAATGTCGGCAAACCGCAGGTGGCATACAAGGAAACAATACGCGGCAGAGCGGACGTTGACCACAAGTACGCTCGTCAATCCGGCGGGCGCGGTCAATACGGTCACGTTAAGATTACCATCGAACCTAACGAGTCGGGCAAGGGCTATGAGTTCATTGACAAAATTGTCGGCGGAGCGATCCCCAAAGAGTATATACCCGCCGTTGACCAAGGAATCCAAGGCGCGATGCAGGCGGGCATTCTTGCGGGCTATAACGTTGTTGACGTTAAGGTTACGCTGCATGACGGCTCGTTCCACGAAGTGGACTCATCTGAGATGGCGTTCAAAATCGCCGGATCAATGGCATTCAAAGAAGCGTGCCGCAAGGCAGACCCCGTGCTTCTCGAGCCGATAATGAAGGTTGTCGTCACTGTCCCGGAGGATTATATGGGCGATGTCATGGGTGACCTCAACGCAAGGCGCGGACAGATACAGGGGATGGAAGCCGTTGGCGGCGCACAGCAGATAACGGCAAACGTGCCGCTGTCAGAAATGTTCGGTTACGCAACCGATGTACGCTCCCGAACTCAAGGGCGCGGCGTGTACGCCATGGAACCCAGCCACTATATTGAACTGCCGCGCAGCCTTCAGGAAAAACTCGCTAATAATGTTTAGCACAAGCACTGTTGACAACCGCAGATTCATCTGCTACAATACCCCTAACAAGGAATATTTAAGGAGGATTAACTAAATGGCAAAGCAAAAATTCGAGCGTACCAAACCGCACGTTAATATTGGTACAATCGGTCACGTTGACCACGGAAAGACGACCCTTACCGCCGCCATTACGAAGGTTCTTGCAATGGGCGGATCGGCTGAGTTTAAGGCCTATGACGCTATAGACAAAGCCCCCGAGGAAAAGGCGCGCGGAATTACAATCAACACTTCGCACGTTGAATACGAAACCCCTAACCGTCACTACGCCCACGTTGACTGCCCCGGACACGCCGACTATATCAAGAACATGATTACCGGCGCGGCGCAGATGGACGGCGCGATTCTCGTTGTGTCCGCCGCAGACGGTCCCATGCCCCAGACCCGTGAGCATATCGTGCTTGCCCGTCAGGTCGGCGTTCCCTATATCTGCGTTTTCATGAACAAATGCGATCAGGTTGACGACCCAGAAATTCTTGACCTTGTCGAGATGGAAGTCCGCGAGCTTCTCAGCAAATACGAGTTCCCCGGAGATGATTTGCCGGTAGTACGCGGTTCGGGTTATAAGGCTCTGTTCTCCGAGTCCACAGATGCCTCCGCCCCCGAGTATGAGTGCATCCATGAGCTTATGAAGGCTGTTGACGAAAACATTCCCACACCGGAGCGCAAGTCCGAAATGCCGTTCCTTATGCCTGTCGAAGACGTTTTCACCATCACCGGACGCGGCACAGTCGCAACGGGTCGTGTCGAACGCGGTCAGCTTAAACTCAACGACAAGCTGGAACTCGTTGGTATCAAAGAAACACAGGAAACTGTCGTTACGGGTATCGAGATGTTCCATAAGAGCCTCGATTACGCCGAAGCCGGCGACAACGCGGGTCTTCTCCTGCGCGGCATCGCGAAAGATAAAATCGAGCGCGGTCAGGTTCTTGCCAAACCCGGTTCGATTAAGCCGCACACCGCTTTCTCCGGTCAGGTTTACGTCCTGTCCAAAGAAGAGGGCGGCCGTCACAAACCCTTTGTCACCAATTACCGCCCGCAGTTCTACTTCCGCACAACAGACGTTACGGGCGTTATCACGCTTCCGGAAGGCACGGATATGTGTATGCCGGGCGACAACGTTGTAATGAACGTTGAGCTTATTACACCAATCGCCATCGAGGAAGGCCTCCGCTTCGCTATCCGCGAAGGCGGCCGTACCGTTGGCTCGGGCGTTGTTACAAGCATTAACGAAGCGTAGGGGATGCCCTTGGTCGTCCCGCGTATGAATTTTCGCTAAACTAACACACAAAAGCCGCGTCCAACCGGACGCGGCTTTTCGCTGTTATTTTAGCTTTTCTTATACTTATTTACTTGCAAGTCGCTCCATAATTGCGCCTCAACAAATCCCCAACCATCATCATTCTTTGATACCCAACCGTGTTTATCAATAACATCAAGTATTTCATCATAAGTGTAAACCAACTCATATTTGCTGCCTTCTGTGTGATAATACTGTGCGAATGAATCTCCGTATGTAAATGAAACGGTAGTCATATCAAATTCTTCTACGGGAATTGTTATATAGTCTCCGTTTTTGTAAAACTCCAGTAACGGTTTATCCGGCATAACATCCTCGGCTAATATCAAATAATATGGATGTTTTCTTTGTACATTACCGTTTTTATTTATAAATCTTTGTCGTATTTCATTCTCTAAATCACAACGCAACCTATGCCTGTTGACAATAAACTCATCTGTAACTTGGTCGGGATTATATACCCCGCCTTCTTTTTCTGTTATATAACTTGCCATACTATCAAAAACCTTACGCGCTTCTTCTGCGGGCAACTCCGATACACTGCGAAAAGGTCCGTTCATTTTATTGAAATAGTGATGCAGATACATTTCATCACCTCTATAATGGGGCGGAAATCACTTCCGCCCCATCACTCATTTTTTACCAATCGCTGTTCGGCACAAGGTCAATTTCAAAGTCCCTGTATTGTTCCATTCCCGAGCCTGCGGGTACGAGCTTTCCTATTATGACGTTTTCTTTAAGCCCCAACAGGCGGTCAACCTTGCCTTTAATAGCTGCCTCAGTCAGCACGCGGGTGGTCTCTTGGAACGATGCGGCGGACAGGAAGGAGTCGGTGGCAAGCGATGCCTTTGTGATACCCAATAATGTCTGTGAACATTCCGCCTCAAGCAGTTCGGATTCGCCCGCGAGTATGCGGTCGCGGACTTTTTGGTTAGCGTCTTCAAGCTCGAAGATGTCAACCAGTGATCCGACAAGAAGGTCGGTGTCACCCGCAAACTCGATTTTCAGCTTACGCATCATTTGACGGGCTATAACCTCAATATGCTTGTCGTTGATATCAACGCCCTGTTGGCGATAGACGTGCTGAACCTCTTGAATAAGGTAATTGTGAACCGCCGAAACACCGCGCAGCATAAGGATGTCATGCGGGTTGAGCGCACCGTCCGTGAGTTCCTCACCTTTTACAACATTCTGACCGTTCTTTACTTTAAGCAGCAGTGTGCCGGGAATCTGATAGATACGGGAATCCGTATCGTTCTTTACGGTTACGGTTTTTACCGAGCCTTTGCGAGCTTCCTCTATACCGACAACTCCGTCAATTTCAGACAGTACGGCGGAACGTTTGGGTTTTCTTGCCTCAAAAAGCTCCTCAACACGGGGCAGACCCTGCGTTATATCATCACCCGCGACACCTCCCGTGTGGAATGTACGCATGGTAAGCTGAGTACCCGGTTCGCCGATTGACTGCGCGGCGATAATTCCAACGGACTCACCTACACTTATTGATGAGCCTGTGGCGAGGTCAGTACCGTAGCACGCGGCGCACACGCCGTGGCGGGCGCGGCAAGTCAGCAAGCTGCGAATTTTAACTTCAGTGACACCCTTTTTAATTATGTCATATGCCACTTCCTCTGTCATCAGCGTGTTTGCGGGGTAAAGCTCTGTCCCTTCACTGTTCAGCACGGGTACTGCGGTATAGCGTCCGACAAGTCTGTCGATAAACGGCTCGATTACACCGCCGTCGGAGACGATTTCGCTGACGTTGGTACCGTCACTTGTTTCGCAGTCCAGCGAGCGGATTATAACATCCTGCGAGACATCGACAAGGCGGCGTGTCAGATAACCGGAGTCCGCCGTGCGCAGAGCCGTATCGGCAAGACCTTTACGCGCGCCGCGCGATGATATAAAGTATTCCAGAACCGACAAACCTTCGCGGAAGTTTGCCTTTATCGGGATTTCGATGGTTTTACCCGCTGTGTTCGCCATAAGACCGCGCATTCCGGCAAGCTGGCGAATCTGGTTCATCGAACCGCGCGCGCCTGAGTGCGCCATCATAAAGATTGGGTTAAACGAGTCGAGGTTTTCGCGCATAGCGGTCGTAATGGCCTTTGTCGTCTCGTCCCATTCCTCTATAACAAGCCTGTAACGCTCATCGTTTGTAATCATGCCGCGCCGATATTGCCTGTCAATATCGGCCACACGTTTTTCGGCTTTCTTAATAAGATGACGCTTTTCATCCGGCACAACCATGTCCGAAATTGAAATCGTTATCGCGCCGCGCGTGGAATACTTAAATCCAAGGCTCTTTATATCGTCCAACACTTTCGCTGATTTGATAAAGCCGTGAACTTTTATACAGCGGTCGATAATACGTCCCAAGTCTTTATTTGTCGTAACGAACGATATCTCTAAATCACATTCATGTTCGGGACTTGAGCGGTCGGCGATACCTAAATCCTGCGGAATTACTTCATTGAAAATTATACGTCCGACAGTCGCGTCAACCAGTTTAGCCCTGCCGTTACGCTCAATGCGAACCTTGATAGGGGCGTGAATACCGACAACCCCCGCGTCATATGCCATAAGAGCTTCCGTTGTGTCGCAGAAAATTTTACCCGCCCCGACATCTGCGGGATTTTCAACGGTGAGGTAATACGACCCCAGAACCATATCCTGCGTTGGGACTGTGACGGGACGACCGTCCTTGGGGTGAAGCAGGTTGTTTGCCGAGAGCATAAGGAATCGCGCTTCCGCCTGTGCTTCTGCGGACAGCGGGATATGCACGGCCATTTGGTCGCCGTCAAAGTCGGCGTTATACGCCGTACAGACCAGCGGGTGGAGCTTCAAGGCGCGTCCTTCTACAAGTACAGGCTCAAAGGCCTGTATTCCAAGGCGGTGAAGCGTTGGGGCGCGGTTGAGAAGAACCGGATGCTCCTTGATTATATCCTCAAGCGCGTCCCAGACTTCCGTGCGTGTGCGTTCAACCATCTTTTTCGCGGACTTGATATTATTGGAAACACCATCCGCCACAAGTTTTTTCATAACAAAGGGTTTGAACAGCTCAAGAGCCATTTCCTTAGGCAGACCGCACTGATAAATTTTCAGCTCGGGACCCACGACTATAACCGAACGGCCGGAATAGTCAACGCGCTTGCCCAGAAGGTTCTGGCGGAAGCGGCCCTGCTTTCCCTTTAGCATATCGGACAGCGATTTGAGGGCGCGGTTATTAGGACCGGTAACGGGACGGCCTCGGCGGCCGTTGTCAATCAGCGCGTCAACGGCTTCTTGCAGCATACGTTTCTCGTTGCGTACAATTATGTCGGGCGCACTGAGCATCATAAGCCTTTTAAGGCGGTTATTACGGTTAATAACGCGCCGATACAAGTCATTTAAGTCGGAGGTGGCGAAACGTCCGCCGTCCAGCTGCACCATCGGGCGTATTTCCGGCGGTATGACCGGCAGCGAATCCAAAATCATCCACTCGGGGCTGTTGCCGGATGTGCGGAACGCCTCAACGACTTCCAAACGCTTGATAATACGCATACGCTTTTGCCCAGAAGCGTCTTTTAACTCCGTGCGGAGTTCGGTTGAGAGTTTATCAACGTCTATGGCGGCGAGAATGTCGCGGACGGCCTCCGCTCCCATTCCGGCAACGAAAGCGTCTTCGTATTTTTCGCGCATATCACGGTATTCTTTTTCGTTGAGTATTTGCTTGTCGGTAAGCGGCGTATCGCCCTTGTCAATTACAATATATGACGCGAAATACAAGACTTTCTCCAAAAGTCGCGGCGACATATCAAGGATAAGCCCCATACGTGACGGAATACCTTTGAAGTACCATATATGCGACACCGGAGCCGCCAGTTCAATGTGACCCAGACGTTCGCGGCGGACTTTAGATTTAGTTACCTCAACGCCGCAGCGTTCGCATATTTTACCGCGAAAGCGAATCTTCTTGTACTTGCCGCAGTGGCATTCCCAGTCCTTCTGCGGCCCGAAAATCTTTTCACAGAAAAGACCGTCGCGTTCGGGCTTAAGTGTGCGGTAATTTATCGTTTCGGGTTTCTTTACTTCGCCGTATGACCACTCACGAATCATATCGGGAGAGGCAAGACCGATTTTGATTGACTCAAAAGCCGCGTAACTCATATTCCGTTTTCCTCCTCGTCATCAACACTTTCATCGAATGCGTCCATTTCATCCTCGTCGTCTTCGTCCTCGTCGTCATATTCTTCATCGTCTTCTTCGCCGTTGTAGACCGGGAGGTCATCGGCTTCGTCAAATCCGAATCCGTGACTGGCGAACTCGTCCTCACTGGCGACATATTGCTCCTTGTCTTGGAAGAATGTGTCGTCCTCTTCATCATCGCGCAGGATTATTTCGTTGTTGTTCTTGTCGAGAACGCGCATATCAAGCCCCAATGACTGAAGTTCCTTTACAAGAACTCGGAAAGACTCGGGAACGCCCGGTTTGGGTACGTTGTGACCTTTAACAATAGCCTCATAAGTCTTGACACGCCCCACAATATCGTCACTCTTAACGGTGAGAATCTCTTGCAGAGTATAGGCCGCGCCATAGGCGTAAAGTGCCCAGACTTCCATCTCGCCGAAACGCTGACCTCCGAACTGTGCCTTGCCGCCCAACGGCTGCTGTGTAACAAGCGAGTACGGACCGGTCGAGCGGGCGTGAATCTTGTCGTCTACAAGGTGCGCGAGTTTTAAGAAGTAGATATAGCCGACCGTGACGGGGTTATCGAACGGAAGACCCGTCCGCCCGTCATAGAGCGTACTCTTGCCATCGCGTGAAAGTCCCGCGAGTTCAAGGGTTTGTTCAATGTCCATTTCGTTCGCGCCGTCAAATATCGGTGTCGCTATTTTCCAACCGAGCGTGTGAGCGGCATGACCCAAGTGAACCTCCAGAACCTGTCCGATATTCATACGAGAGGGAACGCCGAGCGGGTTGAGAACTATATCCAACGCCGTGCCGTCCGGCAGGAACGGCATATCCTCCTGCGGCAGGATACGAGAGATAACACCTTTGTTACCGTGACGACCCGCCATCTTGTCACCAACGGAAATTTTGCGTTTTTGCGCTATATAGCACCTGACGACCATGTTGACACCCGGTGAAAGCTCATCGCCGTTCTCGCGCGAGAAAACCTTTACATCAACAATAACGCCGCTCTCTCCGTGCGGAACGCGCAGAGAGGTGTCGCGCACCTCACGCGCCTTTTCACCGAATATAGCGCGTAACAGACGTTCTTCGGGTGTCAGTTCCGTTTCGCCCTTAGGCGTAACCTTTCCGACCAGTATATCGCCCGAGCGAACCTCCGCGCCGATACGGATAACTCCGCGATCGTCAAGGTCTTTAAGCGCGTCTTCGCCGACATTGGGTATATCGCGGGTAATTTCCTCGCGCCCCAGCTTAGTGTCACGCGCCTCTGTCTCATACTCTTCGATATGGATGGATGTAAAGACATCATCCTTTACAAGTCTTTCGTTAATGAGGATAGCATCCTCATAGTTATAACCCTCCCATGTCATGAACCCGATAAGCACATTGCGTCCAAGGGATATTTCACCCTGACAGGTTGACGGACCGTCGAGAAGCACATCGCCTTTTTTAACACGCTGACCGGCGTTGACAATGGGACGCTGATTGATACAGGTACTTTGGTTTGAGCGCACAAACTTGGTAAGGCGATAGACCATAATCTCACCGTCATCGTATTGCACGGTCAAGTGAGACGCGGTAACACGCGATACCACGCCGTCTTTTTCGGCGGTTAACACAACGCCCGAATCCACGGCGGCGGAGTGTTCAATTCCGGTCGCCACTATGGGCTGCTCCGGTATTAACAGCGGAACTGCCTGACGCTGCATATTAGAACCCATCAGAGCGCGGTTTGCGTCGTCGTTTTCAAGGAACGGTATCATCGCCGTTGCCACCGATACCATCATCTTGGGCGAAACGTCCATGAAGTCAATGCGTTCGCGGTCAACCTCAATAATTTCACGGTTACGCGCGGTAATGCGTTCGTTGATAAACCGCCCGTCATCACCGATAGGCTCATTCGCCTGAGCGACAATAAACTCGTCTTCGGTGTCGGCGGTCATGTAAATAACCTCGTCCGTGGCTTTTCTGGTTTCGGGGTCGATTTTATAATAGGGAGCTTCGATAAAACCGTAATCATTTATTCGCGCGTAGGTGGCGAGATAAGAGATAAGCCCGATGTTGGGCCCTTCCGGTGTCTCTATGGGGCATAACCGCCCGTAGTGACTGTAGTGTACGTCACGAACCTCGAAGTTGGCGCGTTCACGCGACAGACCGCCCGGCCCGAGCGCGGACATACGCCGCTTGTGCGTCAGTTCCGCCAGAGGGTTTGTCTGATCCATAAACTGCGATAGCGGCGATGAACCGAAGAACTCTTTAATAGCGGCGGTTACGGCGCGGATATTTATAAGTGACTGGGGTGTTATGATTTCTAAATCCTGTATAGTCATGCGTTCGCGTACAACACGCTCCATACGCGAAAATCCGATACGGAACTGGTTTTGCAGAAGTTCGCCGACACTGCGAAGGCGGCGGTTACCCAGATGGTCTATGTCGTCAATATTACCTATGCCATGCGCGAGCCCGTTAAGGTAGTTGACAGCCGCAAACATATCATCTGATAGGATATGCTTGGGGATAAGTTCATCAAAACGTTCGGCAATGGTGGTTTTCAGTTCGTCCTTGTCGGTGTTTTCCAGTATATCCCTCAACACGCTGAAACGCACACGTTCATTAACGCCTATCTCAGCGGGGTCAAAATCAACGAAACCGGACATATCAACGAATCCGTTTGAAAATACTACCACGGGTTTCCCGTCCGCTTCCAGAACGGCGCGGGTAACACCTTTTGATTCCAGTTCATTTGCGCGAGCGCGTGTCAGAACCTCGCCCGCCTCGGCTATGATTTCTCCGGTAAGCGGATCGGCAATCGGTTCAGCCGGAACCTTTCCGGTAAGGCGCGGAGTTAGAGCAAGTTTTTTATTGAACTTATAACGCCCGATATGTGATAAGTCGTAACGTTTGGCATCGAAGAAGAGGTTGTTAAGCAGAGTCCGCGCCGAATCAACGGTGGGTGGCTCGCCCGGTCTTAAACGGCGGTATATTTCGATAAGCGCGTCCTCTTCGGTCTTCGATGGGTCTTTGTCGAGGGTCGCGATTATGCGGTCATCTTCGCCGAACAGCTCCTTTATCATAGCGTCCATGGGCAGACCGACAGCCCGCAGCAGTGATGTTATCGGCTGTTTGCGGTTTTTGTCAATGCGGACATAGAAGATATCGTTTATATCAGTCTCAAATTCCAGCCACGCGCCGCGATACGGGATAACTGTCGCGCTGAACACGGAGTTGTCGGACTTATCGGCATCACGGTCGTAATATATCCCCGGGCTGCGGACGATTTGCGATACTATAACGCGCTCCGCTCCGTTTATAATAAACGTGCCGCTTGGGGTCATAAGCGGAAAGTCGCCCATGAAAACCTCTTGTTCCTTAATCTCCTCGTTTTCGCGGTTACGCAGACGCACACGCACGCGCAACGGCGCGGCATAGGTCGCATCGCGCTCTTTGCACTCCGCTATGGAGTATTTGGGAGTATCCTCAAGAGTGAAGTCGATAAAACTCAGCTCAAGGTTTCCGGTATAGTCATTGATGACCCCCACATCGCGAAACACTTGGCGCAGTCCCACTTCTAAAAACCACTTGTAGGAATTTTTCTGCACCTCGATAAGGTTAGGCATTTGCAGCGTACTGTCAAGGCGGGCATAACTCTTGCGTACGGTGTAACCGCATGGCAGATCTTTTAGCTGGCGTGGTTCCATAATTACCTCCTATTATAAGACACGCCCGGCGGCGTTTATAGATATAGCATATAATCCCTTGCCTTTTGAGCTTGTTTTGTGATAAGCTATTTATGTCGAATCCTGAACTGGATTGGGCAAAGGTGATGTTTGCGCTTTTGTCCAAGGAATCAGTTTAGGATTATATCATGTTATGGAAAAGATGTCAAGCATTGGCAAATAAAAAATTTTGCGATTTTTGCCGGTGAAATGAAGCGACTGTTAGACAATGAGTTTATAATTTAGCGGAGGTGCGATATTGAATAATCTGCTTAACACAATTATTCAAAAAATGACATGGAAAAAGGCAATTATTTTCACCTTGATTTTTGCGGCTTTCTTTGTGTTAATAAACTTCAGCGCAATAGGCGTAGCGGGTTTATTAGAAATTACAAACGGAGCGAATATTCTTGATTTTGAGTTTGGGTATACTTATGAAGAAGCACATAGTTTATTGACTGCACTGGAAACAGAAGGAAGAGCGTTTTATCTGAATAAGATTTTACCGATTGATTATCCTTTCCCTTTCGCTTATGCGCTTTTTTATGTTGGGCTAATTGCGCTGCTTCTGAAACACATTAAATCCCACAAGTTATTCGGATATTCGCTTCTTGTTCCTATATTTGCAATGTTATTTGATTGGACAGAAAATATCGGTCTTATCGCAATGCTGAGAAGTTATCCGAATCTATCGGAATGGTCGGTTCAGTTAGCAAGCGTAACGGGAATGTTAAAAACAGTTTTCACATATGCGAGTATTGCGATTATAGCGGGGCTGTTCATAGTTTTTGTATATTCAAAACTTCGCAGAAAATAAAGTTGCTCTAACTTACGATTGAGGGATTTCATGATAAGGTGAAATTATGATAAAGGATTTTTCGGTAAAAGATTTTCAAAAAATCTGCGGGACGTTTGTTCACACGTTTAACGGAGAACCATGGAATGATAAATGGACAAACGAAAGAGCGCATGTATATTTACAGGATTTCATTGAAAGCAAACGTTTTATTGGCTATACCGCATGGGATGACGGCATATTGGCAGGTGCGGTTTTTGCTCATGTGAGAGCATTTTACAGCGGTGATGAAATATTTATTGATGAGTTGTTTGTTTCCCCGTCCCATCAGCGAAAAGGGTATGGGATGGCACTTATGGATGCTGTAGAAAAATTCGCAAAAGAAAGCGGTTGTGTTAATGTAACGCTTTTTACGGGGAGGGGAAAACCTTCATTCAATTTTTACGGGAAACGCGGCTATAGGAGTTTGGATTCTTTGGCTTTCATGTATAAACACATCTGAAAAAATTGCGGGGATGACCGCCCCCGCGTTGCAAAGCCCAAACCTATCACCTGATATACGAGTGATAGATTTTTCGTCACACGTTAAGTAGGGGACGCTGTCCTCAGCGTCCCGTTGATTCATATATCAAGTGATAGGTTAACAACCATGAGAGGAGAAATTACCATGACCGATGTTATCATTATCGGCGGCGGTCCTGCGGGACTTACCGCCGCGATATATGCCCGCAGGGCGGGTCTTTCCGTGAAGATTATCGAGCGGCTCGCTCCCGGCGGGCAGATGGCGACAACTCCCGATATCGAAAACTACCCGGCGTTCAGGCGTGTTGAGGGTTACAAACTTTCGATGGAGATGGAAAGCCACGCCCGTGAGCTGGGCGCGGAAATTATATATAAGGATGTCATCGCTATTGACACTCTTAAAAAAACCGTTAAATTCGCGGACGGGAGCTTGGAGGCGCGCGCACTGATTCTCGCGATGGGCGCGGCGCGGCGCAAGATTGGCTGTCCGGGTGAAAAAGAGTTCGCCGGGCGCGGAGTGTCGTACTGCGCGACGTGTGACGGCGCGTTCTTCAAAGGCAAGAACGTTGCGGTCATCGGCGGCGGCAATACCGCGCTCGAAGACGCGCTCCACTTGGCGGGACTGGGTTGTAAAGTATATCTGGTTCACAGGCGGAACGAGTTTCGGGGCGGTAAAATACTGGAACAGAGTGTGCGCTCCAACACGAACATTGAGTTGTGCCTTGGGCAGACAGTTGCGGAAATTAAAGGCGGCACGGTTGTTGAAAGCGTTGCGCTGAACAATGTATTGTCCGGAGAACAGAGTTTTCTTAACGTGGCGGGCGTATTTGCCGCAGTGGGAGTTGAGCCGAGTACGGGGTTAGTTAAAAATCAGTTAAAGCTCACCGAGTCGGGGCATATTGACTGCGGCGAGGATTGCCGCACGGAAATCGAGGGTGTGTTCGCGGCGGGAGACATACGGCGAAAACCGCTGTATCAAATCGTAACAGCCTGTGCCGATGGAGCTGTCGCGGCAACGGCGGTCGGTAAGTATATTTTCGATTAAACAAATTGTGTGATAATTTTTTCAAAAAACCTATTGCGGTTGACGCGATGTCAACTGATAGAATCTCCTTGGTTCTCCGCAAAGCCGGAATCTATATGGAAGGGGGTTAATTATGGATGGGTTAATAGCGATAACCAAGGTTTCATCGGTCATCGGTGTAAGCAGCCGTACACTGCGTTACTGGGAAGCCTCCGGGCTTTTCAAAAGTGTCAGAGACGTTCAGTCGGGTTGGCGGATGTATGACGAGTATGCGCTTCAATGTATCAGAATAACCGAATTATTGCGCCGCCTCGATTTTTCCGTCAAAGATATTAAGGTAGTATTAGAGAGAAGAACGGTTGATTCATTATGTGATATTTTGAAAAAGCAGTTAAGCCGGTTGGAGAAAACACATTCGGATTTAGAGACGCGCAAAGAAGCGGTTGCCGAACTTATATCAATGCTTGAAGCCGAACAATCAATGACCTTGTCATCGTTGGAAAACATCCTGCTTCCCGTGGCTTTAGAGAGGAAGAAGCACGTTATTCAAAAATTACAAGGAGGTTTTTCAATGAGCGGCAAAAACAAGTATGACGAGGTTCAAATTATTAAGATGTCACCCGCGCGGGCGGCGGCGTTTTCCTGTGTTGACACAGAACCGGAGGATAAGGCATATTCCCCGGTAAAAGACTGGATTACCGCAAACGGGCTTGATGGCACTATGAGAATTTTCGGTTTTAACACCGAACCCTATCCCACGGATAATAACACCGCTTACGGTTTCGGTTACTGTGCCACTGTCCCTGAGGGTATTGATATTCCGAAGCCCTTATATGAAATGAAGCTGCCGGGCGGCTTGTACGCGGTAATACCCGGAAACTCATATGAAGGCGACCCGAGCCATGGTTGGAAGAAAGTGCATGAACTGTGCCATGACAGCGAATGGGAATGGGAATATGACGGAGAAAGAATTGCGCTTGAGGAACACATTGAACGGGCGGACGGCAAAGAGCCTTTTATTATACCGATTCTGTTCCCTGTAAAGAAAAAATGAGTAACGACCCCCTTGCTTAAAACGCGAGGGGTTCTGTTTTTTGAAGCGCGGCGAATTTTATGAGGTGTTACAAAATACCTCTTTCTTTTTTCGCGGGATAGGTGTATAATACGGTCATCACTCTCGAACGGAGGGCTGCGGCTTGAATATTACGCTTTCAAAAAAACAATTCAGACGACTTTTAGATATGACTTACATCGGAAACTGGGTTCTCAACGCAATGCGCGGCGATGACCGTCTTACGGACTATGACGAGGTCGAGTCGCTGTTATTCGGGCTTTGCGAAAAAAACGGTATGCCCGCTCTTTATGAACGCTCGGGCAGCGAGGTAATACCCTCACGCGCTTTCGCCGAGGGCGGTATACACGAAGCAATTATGGATTATGAAGACACCGTCTTTTTTGAAATATTAGCCGAGGAACTGGCGCGGCGCGATTTGGAGCAGGAAGCCGCCGATTCGGATGATGTCGAGCGTCTCAACGAGCGGATTTCCGTCTATATAGACGAGTTCGAGCGCAACGGCACAAACAATCTGTCCATAGACGTATAAGTATGCAGGAAGTATTTTTACTAAAAATCGGTGAACTGGTATTAAAAGGCTTGAACCGCTCGCGTTTTGAACAGCGGCTCATGACTAACATCAGACACCGCCTCTCCAAACACGGGGATTTCAAAGTCTATTCAATGCAATCGGCAATATATGTTGAACCCTTGGGCGCGGCGGACATGGACGGCGCGTTCGAGGTTTTGTGCCGTGTTTTCGGTGTCGTGTCGGTGTGCCGCTGCGCGGTCGCCAAAAAGGATATGGGCGAGATAACCGCCGCTGCGTTGGAATACCTGCGCGACGAACTGTCCGCCGCCGAAACATTCAAAATCGCGGCGAAACGCTCGGACAAGGGCTTTCCCCTCAAATCACCGCAGATATGCGAGGATTTAGGCGAGTCCGTATTAAACGCATATCCGCGTTTGCGCGTGGATGTCCATAATCCGCAGGTCACTGTCTTTGCCGAGATACGCGACAAGGCGGCATACATACACTCAAACCCCGCAGCGGGCGCGGGCGGTCTGCCTGTAGGAACAGGCGGACGCGCCGTTTTATTGCTGTCCGGCGGCATAGATTCGCCCGTGGCGGGATATATGATGGCGAAGCGCGGACTGGAAATTTTGCCCATACATTTTTACAGCTATCCTTATACGGGCATTGAGGCAAAAGAGAAGGTATTAAAACTGGCGGATATAATGTCACTTTACACCGGACGCGCCGCGCCGATTATCGTGCCGTTCACGGAGATACAGGAGCAAATCCGCAAGTCCTGCCCGGAGGATATGTCTACGGTCGTCATGCGGCGTTTTATGATGCGTATAGCCGAGCGTATAGCTCTTGACAACGGCTGCGGCGCGTTGATTACGGGCGAAAGCCTTGGGCAAGTCGCCTCGCAGACCATGGAAGCGATGGGAGTTACACAGGCTGTCTGCAAACTGCCTGTATTAAGACCGCTAGTGGGCATGGACAAAGAGGAAATAGTGAGGCTTGCCCGCAAAATAGAGACATATGAGACATCTATCCTGCCCTATGAAGACTGCTGCACGGTGTTTACGCCGCGGCATCCGAAAACACGCCCAACGCTCGAACAGTGCGCCGACGCGGAGAAGGGATTGGATGTCGAAGCATTGGTTGAGAGAGCGGTCGGAGAGATTCAAAGAGATATTTGATTAGTCAGACAACGGTATTACAGATAATTTATATTAGGTGGTAAAATCTTGAGAAAAATACTGAAAAAAGCGGGGATTATATTTTTATGTGTCACGCTTGCGGCAATAGTTATTACTATAGCATTATTTTGGAATGAGCTTCGCAGCTTGCGTTCAATCAAACAAGTTGATGATTATGGTATGTTTCAAATGACATATTACGGTGATTACGGGTTTGAAGATTTTCTGCAAATCGGAGCTTCAAGCGACGGCGATATTGAAGCGTTTGTAACAAAGCGTTTGCTTAAAGGGCTTCCGGTTAACTTGAATATAACAGGCGGCGGTTGTACTGTTTTTACTGTGCGTAATGAGAGAGGTGAAGTAATATACGGCAGGAACTTTGATTTTTCGTATGCCCCCTCAATGCAAGTTATTACCAGACCCAAGAACGGATACGCTTCTGTGTCCACCGTTAACTTAGAGTTCGCCGGATATTCGCGGGATAATTTACCAAGCGGGTTGAATTTTAACAGTTTTTTATCGCTTGCCGCGCCGTTTCTTCCTTTTGACGGTATAAACGAAAAAGGATTAGCCATTGCGTTGCTTGCTGTACCGGAAGCATCGCCGGCTTTTGACGAAAACAAAGTTGCATTGAACACGACAACCGCAATAAGGCTGGTGTTAGATAAAGCGGCAACGGTCAATGAAGCCGTTGAGCTGTTGAAGCAATACAACATTTATTTTTCCGGTGGGATTGACTGTCATTTCTTGATTGCGGACGCAAGCGGAGAATCAATACTTGTTGAGTATTATAACAACGGTCTGCAAGCCGTGACAACAGTTGAAGATTATCAAATTGCTTCCAATTTTATCGCCTACAAAGATTTGAATATCGGAGAGGGTTTTGACGAGTTTGAGCGTTATGACGCGGTAAAGGACGCGATTGATAATAACGGCGGCTATTTGAATGAGGAGCAAGCGATAACTGTTCTTGCGGAGGTTGGTGTTATGAATAATGGTGTGGATAAACTGCAATGGTCTGTGGTATATAATCTGTCAACTCTGAGCGGTGTAATGTTCGCTCACCGCAACACCGATAACCTTATTGATTTTCAGCTGAACTCTTAGAGTATAAGTTATAAATACAAATGCCGGACAAATCAAATTACGGAAAAGGTGAACTTATGACAGCGGAAATTATAGCGGTCGGAACGGAGCTTCTGCTCGGCGCGGTGGCGAACACCGACGCGATGTATATATCGCGCGAACTTGCGGCAATGGGAATCAACGTTCACCATCATTCGGTGGTGGGCGATAATGAATCGCGCCTGAAAGCCGCCGTGGAACTGGCGAAAACACGCGCCGATATTATCATAACAAGCGGCGGGCTTGGCCCGACATATGACGATATGACAAAGGGCGCGGTTGCGGAGTGTTTCGGTCTAAAATTGGAATTGCACCAACCCTCGTTTGATAAAATACGCGGTTATTTTGAAAAACTGGGGCGGGAATGTACCCCCAACAATGAGCAACAGGCATGGCTGCCCAAGGGTTGCACGGTTCTTGAAAATTCATGCGGTACAGCTCCCGGCTGCGCGTTTAACAGCGGGGATTGGCACGTCATTATGCTGCCGGGCCCTCCGGTCGAGCTTCGCGCCATGCTGACAAGCGGCGCGATACCGTATCTTGAAAAACTGTCGGATACCGCGTTGGCGTCACGTCATGTGCGGTTTTTCGGAATCGGAGAATCAGCTCTTGAAAACGAGTTGGGCAACATGATGATTTCATCGTTTAATCCCACCGTTGCTCCCTATTCGGCGGATTTTGAGGTGTATCTTAGAGTAACCGCCGCCGCTAAAACCCGCGAGGAAGCGTTTTCAATGACACAGCCGATGGTTGACAAGTTAGTTGAAATGTTCCCGAATAATGTTTACGGCGTGGACGTTGACAATCTTGAGCAGACCGTCAGCGCGTTATTGCGGGAAAGAGGAAAAACAGTGGCTCTTGCGGAATCATGCACGGGCGGATTGATTGCAAAGCGTTTAACCGATATACCCGGCGCGTCGGAACTGTTGTGGGGTAGTGCCGTAGTTTACACCAATGAGGCGAAAACGGAGATGTTGGGCGTACCGGGCGAGCTGATAAACAAGCACGGCGCGGTTAGCGAACCCGTTGCAATCGCAATGGCGGATGGTATTTTGGCAAAGAGCGGCGCGGATTACGCGCTGTCTGTAACAGGGTGGTGCGGTGCAGAGCGGAGCGATTGCGGTGCTCAAAAAAGCGGCGTTTGCGGCGCAAACTCCGGTAATATTTTCATTGCTTTGGCAAAAAAAGAGGGCGAAACCCGCGTCCTCAACATAACGTACGGTCAGTCACGCGAACGCGGGCGTATGCTTGCCGCAGGACACGCACTCAAACTCCTGCTCGATGAATTGAAAAGAGAAAAAAACACATAATAATTGCGTAATCTTTTGCATGAAAGTTGAGATAACGATATGAACGGTTTTATCAAAGGCGTTGGTATAGGCATGGCCGCCGGAGCGGCAATCACGATGGCTGTCGTGCCGGTTGACAAACGGCGCATGATGAAGTCCCCGATGGGCAAGTCGTATAAGACGATTTGCGGTATGTGCGACAGCATACGCGACGCTTTTTAGAAATTTACGGGCGGGATAACCGTCTGCGGGACGCTGAGGGCAGCGTCCCCTACATAGAGGAGATAAGATATAATGAAAACAGATGGCGTTGCTTCAAAACGGAAACGGAAAGTTCTTAAAAGAATTATTATTGCAGTTCCGATATTAGTAGTGCTTATTACACTGCTTGCCGCTTTTGAACTGTGGAGTAGTATCGGCAAGCCGCACTTTGGATTTTCTGATATCCTCGGGGAGAAGTCGGTCGCTAATTTTGATGTCAAGGGTTCAGAAGAACAAATAGGATATGCTTCCGATGCGTTGTATTTAGTGAAAATGATAGAACAAACTCACCCTATATTCGTTGTAGAAGGTTGGTTGAGCGAGGATTATACAGATATTAGAAACGAATTTCTTACATACACCCGTAACAGAGATATCACCCGGTTGGATTTCGCGTTTGCCGCGGCAAGGTACATAACTACGCTGAGAGATGGACACATGAACACAACTTTGCTTGATAGAAAAAATATGCCCGCGATATTTGGCGGCTATCTTGATATACACTGGTTGTTAAAAGACGGGCAGTTGTTTTTACTGGACGAAAACGAAGCTGTAACAGAAACAATGGTAGCGGAAATTGGCGGTGTCCCCACTATCCAAGTGCTTGAGGTAGTTAACAGATATTTCTATACGGAGAATGAAGCCGACCAAACATTCAGATTAAGCCGCATTTCCCGCTTTGGAGCTGTAATTGATAAAGCGGGGGGCGAAATAATAAACGATACCGTATCGCTTACCTTGTACGAAAACGGTATAACAAGCATAGTTGAAATACCGTTGTTGCCTGCAGAGGTAACAAAATCCCGCTTTGCCGCTCCTAACTATATCATACAACACGAGATGATTGGCGATGTTTTTTTCATTGATTTTCGCTCATTTGTAGATGGTAATCATATAACAAAAACTGTAGAAGCTATTGAACAAGCTATAGAGGACGGTGTCTACAAGTTTATAATAGACTTGCGGGGTAATGGGGGCGGTGATTCTACGGTAGGGCAAAGACTGTTGGAGGCTATGGGTGTTAAAGTCCCAAGTTATGGTGGTGTTCAACGTATTAGCGATATGATGGTAGCTAATCCTAAGTCTTCGCACTTCTTCCGCGTACTAAATCGGTTTGGTGTTGAGTACGTGAGCCTCAAACAGATGAATGTCACCGGAGAAAATCCGAATAACGTGGTTGTGTCTGTTTTAACAGATAGTGGAACATATAGTTCAGCTACAATGATGGGCGTATGGGTACAAGACGGCGGCTTTGGAAATATTGTCGGTAGTCCCAGCAGCAACAGTCCAAATTGCTTCGGGAATATAACTGCTAGAATTGTATTGCCGTATTCCGGGTTTAACGTAATAATATCGACCATCCAGTTTCTCAGACCGGACACGAATGCAGACCCAACAACCCTATGGCCCGACATTCCGGTCGAACCTAGTGATGCGCTCAATGCTGCTCTTGATTATCTGAGTAATTTTGGATAGTAACAAGTAATAAAATCAATATATTAAGGAGGCGCGGATATGATAAACGCTATCGAAAACCGCCGCAGTGTGAGGAAATTTCTAACGGGAAAGCCTGTTTCAAAAGATCAGTTAAATCAGCTTTTGAACGCGGCAATGCTGGCACCGTCGGCGTGCAACTCCAGACCATGGGAGTTTATCGCCGTCACGAAACGCGAGACACTGGATGAAATAGCGCATATACACCCATACGCCAAGATGTCCGCTACGGCAACGGCGGCAATTATCGTGGTGGCAAAACCTCAAGAAGGAAATCCCGAGGGTTATTTCCCTCAGGATTGCGGCGCGGCAACGCAGAACATATTGCTCGAAGCGGTCGATATGGGTCTTGGAACGTGCTGGTGCGGAGTATACCCCAGAGATGAGAGAATTGCTTCTATCAGAGAGTTATTTAACATCCAAGAGCCGAAGATTCCGTTTTGCGTTATTGCGATAGGGTATGCCGATGAATCCCCGGCGCAGAGAGGTAGTTTTGAAGCTGATAAGGTCACATATATCTGCTAACGGGTTTCTACAAATCCGTTTTGCCTAATATTTCAACAATTTTCAACGTCTGCGGCGAAAGTACGGGCTTGTTCAAGCTCAACCGCAGAAACCCCGATTCCAGACCAAGCTCTTTACGCACAACACCGTCAAGCAATAAATCTTCCGAGTCTGTCAAGGCGTAGAACGCGCCGAAATCCCGCGATAACGCCGCGTAATACTCGCTTACATAACCGTGCGGCACAGTCAGACCCGCAAGCCGCGCAAACATTCCGGAGAAACCCGGTCCCCGCATATCATCGGAATACGGCAGCAGAGCGATGTCAATGTCATTCCCGTCAAAGTCCGACCCGAAAAGCTCCGCGTGACTGTTTGTCATCTTCGCGCCGTTTATAAACCACTCAATATCATCTTCGCTGAAAATACCGCCGCTCCACCCTATACGGTTAGTCAGACTGAGAGAACCCGCCAACGCGCCGAGTATAAACGCCGCGAGGGTATACTTTCCGTAAAATGTGTTATGTCTTTCAAGCGGCTCTGCGGAGTAGATATAGTCAAGCCGCTTTTCGAGTTTTTTGATGTTGCCAAGCAGTTCCTCCCGGCTTTTCAAATACGGCAGCCCGAACACGCGCGAGTACGACAAGAAAGCGTCACCCGTGGTAACCGTTAAATGTTTAAGCCCCATATCGAGGTAACATACGCGGAAATCATGATATGCGTCAAACAGTGTGTCAACAGGATTTTGAGTGCCTCCGCGTTTTGCCATATCATGAAGTTCGGTGAAACTCCCGCGAGCGGAAAACCACATATCTCGAAGCGGCAAACGCAGGTCTACGCTCAAAAATTCCCTGTATATCAGCGTTTCCGCGTCATCGGCGTTCTCGTGAGGTATGACGCGCTGAACCTCTATTGAAACGGTCGCCGCGTCAGCCGCTTTTAGTACACTGACGCGCTTGTGTCCCTCCGCGATGTAATATTTCCCGAGATATTCCAGCCCGGTGCATGAGTCGCGTATGCCCACATTTTCGTGCGCCTTGTAAAGTGACATCCATTTCATAGCGAACTCAGAAGTTTCAGGCAATGCCGGAAGAAAATTTCCGGAAAACGCCTGTGAACGCCCGGCGTTTACCGTTCCGTATATTTTAGAAACAGGAACTTCAACGACACCCAGCGAAACCATGCTCAACTCATTAAGATTCGGCAGCATAGTTTCAAGCACCGGGAGCATACCGCCCCAAACATCGGTATTATTTTCAGCTGCATAGCGCAGGGCGCGTTTGCGCTGTAATTTGTAAACGTCTGTATCCATAATAATTCTACTGTACACCCGAAATGTAAGGCTGTCAATGGGAATATTGCATAATTTTCGGCAGACTGTTGTTCGGGTGTCAATGATGAGTGAAAGAATCAAAATACAAAGTCGTTGATGATTTGGATAGGAGAGCGAAAGTTAAGACACGTTTTAATACGAGTATTGCTCCAATCATTGTAAGCAGCCACTTTTTGCCTTGCTTCTTCTAATGATGTAAACTTCTGACGTTTGTAAAACCGTTGCATATCTAAACCGTGCTGCCGCTCAACGCGACCGTTATGTTTCGGTGTTCCGACACGGATTCTGCGATACTTAATGCCAAATTCCTTGAGAGACATCTCAAAGCGTGTGAGTTCTTCGCGTCTTTGCCCAAACAAGGCATTGGTAAACTCGCTGCCGTTGTCGGTTTGTGCCTCGTGAATTTTGAACGGCGCGGCTCTGACTGCATTACGTATAAACAAGTTGGAAGCACATTCATTATGTTCTGCATGAATCTCTCGGTAACACCAACGGGAATACTCGTCAAGTGTATTGATATAGTTTCTCACCATACAGACACGCTTTCGGTACATACTTCACATCAATCTGTACCCTTTCGCCCGGATACTTCCCACCGTCATATGCTTTCGGTTTTTCAGGTCTTACAAGTGAAGCCGTAGGCGCGGAGAAATGTTTCCTGTAAAACCGCTTCATCCCTCCGTAGCTGCGCGTGTATCCACGCTCAAGCAGTTCCTGATACATCAGCAGCGGCGGCAGAAACCCACATTCCCGTGTAACGCCAATCATCATCTGTATTTCCGCTTCCGTATGAGCCTTTGGATGGCTGTGCGGACGATGAGACTTCGACATCAAACTATGATATGTCCCATCCCATTTGTACAGCCAATCATATGCTGTCTTTACCGGCACTCGCCAATACCCGCTTATCCGCGATACCGCGTGTTTATCTCCTCTCTTCTTCGCTTTCTCTATCCTCTCTAAAAACCGTTGACACCAACGCACTTTCTGTGTTACGCTTGCAAGCCGCGCACCGCAGCTTATGAGGATTGATTTCGCGGTTTTGCCTGTGGCTACTTGTCAAGGACTTTTTAATCACACAGCAAAAAAGCCCACCGAAGTAGGCTTTTTGCATTATTTGATTTTCGTTCCCAGTGGGTAAATGAGTTTATTCCGTTCACTACCCCGGCAATCTATTGTGCTTGATATTGTTGAATGTCACAATGCTCTGCGTTCTTGTACAGCTAGTCTTTGGGTTGAATGTCATATTGCCCACTTCTATTAAGAATCTCTAATTTGTAATCATGCTTCCCCAAAAAGGCTTGTGCGCTTACATCCTTCCACCTTGGCTAACCTTTCAAGCAAAATGTCCTCAAGGATAGCCCAACAACCGTGTTCTGCATACCGGGGCGTTGTGTAACGAGCCAACTCTTGTTTTGTTATCCTAAATGTCTGAATCATTATATCATCAAGAGGGTAGCTACGCAACTCCCCATCTTTTGTTTTGCGACATTCATCAATAAAATTGATTTGATCTTCGTCTAAATCAATGGCCGCCATACACTTACCATAAATATCTTCGACCTCTTTGCTAAAATTCATTAGATATACCTCCTTCTTCTTCGTTCAATGGGAATCATGCTTATTGTACACTAAAAGAACCATCAAGTCAAGTGTGTTTTTTCAACGCCAAATACCCCGTTTTTTCGCCAAAACGAGACGAATATGACCCTATTTCGCTGTCAATATCCTTTTTGGTATCCTAACCCAATTCATTTTACATTCAAGTTTATTTATTACCTGATCCAAAATTTCATCGTGAATAGAATCTCTCATTTCCAAATAAAAAACCCTTTTCAATCTACCTGTAAACCTTTCTTTGCTATCCTCATCCCTGTTTTCTCCAAAGAGTTTTAATCTTTCTAACTCGTTTTCAATCTTTTCGGCCTTCTCGAAAGCGGCTATAATTCTTAATGCAAGTTCTCTTTTCTTTGCATCAATTAGATTGACTGTTTCTTGTACGAAATTATCTGCATCTTGCCTAGTCATCTTATTACCGCGCTGTTTGATAAAGCAACAAATACAAGTTGAAGCATCCAAAAAGAACTCTTTCATGCAATTTTCTAAGATAAACGTGTGTATATCCACAAACCCAAAAAATGCACCTGTCCGATGGTTGTGCATGGTGGTTATGTAATACTCTGTACAACCATTATTTGCAGCCTTTGCCTTTAATTCATCCACACTCCGTTGTGTATCCAATTTGCGGTAGAGTTCTCTCCCGTTTTCTTCAACAACTTGGTCTATAACCACCCTGTAGGAATTTTCATCTGTATCATAAAAGTAAGGACGGTTATGTTCCCCGGCATAACTAGCAAATACTAAAGCAATTTCCGCATGACCATTTTTGTCGTATGCCTTTTTGACTTCTATATACATATCATGTATATTCTTTAACGTTTCATCAAAGTTTGACCAGTGTAATTTCGGCAATTTATCCACTCCCATTGTCTGTAATTGTCCTACATAGCTGTCAAGCGTAAAAACTGCAAGAAAGCGACACTATAGGCACTATTTAAGAAATTAACACACATTTGGGGATTTGTCAAGACTAAAATGAAATTTTTGTAAATCTTGCATGTACAAGTGTCAATGATAGGTGACAAAACTCCGAAAAAAATATATGAGGTAAAAAAGCGGCTTTGTTACATCACGCCCAGATACTTCTCCAAAAGCTG
>Ga0082212_10002774_pt1 | contig 25213 bp, 23 predicted proteins | sample TergutNt197P3_FD_71548 | JGI IMG/M metagenome (GOLD analysis project Ga0082212, IMG submission 71548) | Neocapritermes taracua P3 segment gut microbial communities from Petit-Saut dam, French Guiana - Nt197 P3 | ecosystem: Host-associated > Arthropoda: Insects > Digestive system > Gut ...
GGTCGGAGTAAAGCCTCCATGTGGAGGTTTCGGCGGTAATCAGATCAATCAATACAGAATCAATATCATTCTCAACGGTCACGGTTACGGTTCTCAAACCTTCTTGAATAACCGCACCCGGAGGGGATAATACCTTTTCTATCCTTGCAGGGTCACCTGGGTCTTCGTCCGGAACTAGAATGATCGTCCCTATGTTTAGAGAATAGTATGATTTCCCATTGTTTTCGGATAAAGGAATTTCTTTAGTGTGCCCTTCATAGGTCAAGGTAATTTTTTCTGCAGCAATGCTTTGAACCGTTCCATTGGCTGCTTTTTCTACCGGAATTATTACTTTGAAATTATTACCGTCCCTTTCAATAAGGGATTCGGAACACAGTTCATCATTTATCAATATATCAGCAATAGCAGGCTCTACCTTGCCGCGAATAAAATAGCCGCTTTTGCTGATTTCAAGTCCTGCTGCTGTAGCAATGCCAAAGATATTAGTCACACCGGTGCTGTAGATCGAATCTCCGCTAAAATAAGTATTGGTTATGGACAGCCTTCCGCTTGAGGAAGTAACACTATGGCCTATTACCCCACCGACATATGAGGAATGAACGGCTGTTACTTTGCCGGTTACGGTAGAATCTTCAATGATCCCTATTGCATCATTTGAATTGCTGCTAAAATAGCCGGTTATGCCGCCGGTATAACTGCTGTTACCGGTAACATTACCTCCGGCAAGGCTGTTTCTGACAACAGAATTATTCATGCACCCGGCTATACCGCCGGTGTATGTGCTGCCTACTGTTATTCCGGTGCTTGTAACTTCACAGCCTGTTATCGCGGCGCTGTTTTCCAGCGCCCCTGCAATGCCGCCTACATAGCTCGTTCCTTTGATTTCTCCTGCGTTTATGGATCCATTTATCCCGGCTCCGTATAAATAGCCTGCAATGCCACCTATATAGTTAGTTCCGGTTATGTTTGCTTTATTTTGGCAATTTTCAATAACAGTAGCGCCTGTTACATTGCCGACAATACCGCCAACATTATTCTTACCGCTGATGCTGCCAGATACTATTACATCTTTTATTGCAGCGCCATCGGCAAAGCGGAACAGCCCTACATTATCCTCAACTGTAGTGTTGATTTTCAGAGTTACCGTATGACCATTACCATTGAAATTTCCGACAAACTTATTGCTTTCTGTACCTATGCCAAAGAAGTCATTCTCAAAGCTCAGATCAATATTATTTTCCAATTTATACCAGGCTGTTTTTAGCTCTGTACCCCTTATGCTGCCGCCAATTCCAAGAAGTGAAGAAATACGTAGGAGCTTTTCTGCGTTGTCTATGATAAACGGCGAAGCTTCTGTACCATCACCCAGAATTGTGTCATCAATGTCGCTTATCTGAAGAATGATTACCCCGACATCCAGATTATACTGAGCCTTTGCGTTGTTATCCGATAATGGCACTTTCTTGGCTGCATAACCATCATGTGTAAATGTAATAGATTCCGGTGTGTTATTGGTTATTACTCCGCCCGAATCTTTTATCACCAACACTGTTACAACAAAAGAACTATCATCTCTTTTTATCAACTCTTCAGGATGAAGCTTATCGTCGATCAAGATTGTCGCTGCTGCCGGCTCAACTTCGCCATTAATGTAATAGCCGCTGTCCTTTATTTCAAGCCTTGTATCCACTGCACCACCGACAAAAATCCCGTTTGTACCGGTGCTATGAACCGAATCACCGTTGAAATAGGTGTTCTTTATAGATAAGCTTGTGTTTAAGTATGGGTTTGCATAACTCTCTCCTATGATTCCTCCAATACCGGAAGATGATCTTGCCGTTACATTGCCATTAACGTTGCAATCCTCTATTAATCCCGGCGTAGCAGCATTATCGCTTCTAAAATATCCGGCTATACCACCAATATAACCATATCCGTTAACATTGCCGTTTACAATGCCACCCTGAAGACTTGAATCATACATGTATCCGATCATGCCACCAATATAGTAATTGCCATTAGTATTATCAGTTACGCCATCCATAACAGCATTCTTAATAGAAGAACTACTTGATTGCCCTATTATGCCACCGACATAGCTGCTTGTTCCTGTAACATCTGTATGGACGCTTATGTTTTCTGTGCTTGATGCCAGCAAATACCCCGCTATACCTCCAACATTACTTCCCCCCGATATTGAAGCTTCAGTCGTAACTTCGCAATCTATTATTAAAGATCCGTTTTCGGCTCTTCCAACAATACCGCCGGTGTAATTTGAGGTTCCGCTTACGGCTGCTTTATTCCCGCAGTTCTCTATAATTGTGCTATTTATAGCATTACCAACAACTCCACCTGTATTGGTGACTCCGGCTATAGCTGCATTATTTATGCAGTTTTCTATTATTATACCTGACGCGTTACCGACAACCCCGCCGGTACTTGTTGACCCGGTTACTGCTGCGTTGTTTACACAATTATCTAACTTTGTCCCTGCCATACTGCCTGCAGCCCCGCCGACATTTGTTGACCCGGTTACTGCTGCGTTGTTCAGGAAATTCTCAAGTACAGTACCTGTCGCATTACCCACGACCCCGCCAACATTATTTCTGCCCTTTACACTACCGACTATTGTTATATCTTTAATAGAGGCACCGTCTGTCTGGCGAAATAGTCCGACATTATCCTCAATGGTATTATCGATTCCCAGCGTTACCGTATGATTATTCCCATCAAAATGCCCGGCGAATTTATAGCTTGCCGTTCCCATGCCATAGAAACCTGCTTTTTCGCTTAAGTTGATATCTGCTTCAAGCCTATACCAAGCTCTCGGCAGTTCTACCCCTCTTATGCTGCCGCCAAACCCAAGCATTGACGAAATATACAAAAACTCATCTGCGCTTCTGATTAAAAACGGCGAGCTTTCCGTTCCTTCACCTTCAATAACGATATTGCTCCCACTGAGTTCAATCTCACCAATATTTAAATTATAACGCACCTTGGCATTGTTTTCCGACAGATATACTTTTTCAGGCCAATAGCCTTCATGAGAGAACGAGATTGATTCCGGCGTGTTATTGGTTATTGCGCCGCCCGAATCTTTTGTTACCTGCACTGTTACAACAAAAGAGCTGCCATCTCTTTTTATCAACTCTTCGGAATGAAGCTCGTCGTCGATCAGGATTGTCGCTGCTGCCGGCTCAACTTCGCCCTTTATATAATAGCCACTGTCCTCAATCACCAGCCTTGTATCCACTGCACCACCGACAAAAATCCCATTTGCTCCGGTGCTATGAACCGAATCACCGTTGAAATAAGTGTTCTTTATAGATAAGCTTGTGTTTGAGTATGGGTATGCATAGCTATACCCTACAATTCCTCCAACGTAATTGGATGAACTTGCCGTTACATTGCCGTTAACGACACAATCCTCTATTAGCCCAGCTGTGCTGGTATTATCGCAATAAAACTGCCCTGCTATGCCACCGGTATAACCGGTGCCGCTGACATTGCCGTCAACAATTCCATCTTGAACAGTTGAATTATACATATATCCTATTATGCCGCCGACATAACTGCTTGTTCCTGTAACGTCTGCATTAACACTTATGTTTTCAGCGCTTGATGCTGACAACTGTCCGGCTATACCACCGACATAATAACTTCCATCCGATATTACTGCAGCAGCTATAACTTCACAATCCATTATTACCGAACCGTTTTCCGCTCTTCCTGCAACACCGCCAAGATTACTGCCACCGGTTATTTTTGCTTTGTTGGCGCTATTTTTGATTTGAGTATTGTTTGCATTACCCACAATACCGCCTGTATAATTTGAAGTTCCGCTTATAGCTGCATTGTTCTCGCAGTTCTCAATAATTGTGCTATTTATAGCATTGCCAACAACCCCACCTGTGTTGGTAACTCCGGCTATAGCTGCGTTGTTTATACAGTTTTCTATTATTATACCTGACGCGTTACCGACAATCCCGCCGATACTTGTTGATCCGGTTACTGCTGCGTTATTCAGGAAATTCTCAAGTACAGTACCTGTCGCATTACCCACGACCCCGCCGACATTATTTCCGCCCTTAACGCTACCGGCTATTGTTATATCCTTAATAAACGCACCGCCTGTCTGGCGGAACAGCCCAACGTTATCCTCAATGGTATTGCCGATTCCCAGCGTTACCGTATGATTATTCCCATTAAAATGCCCGGCGAATTTATAGCTTGCCGTTCCCATGCCAAAGAAGCCTGCTTTTGCGCTTAGATTAATATCTGCCTCAAGCCTATACCAAGCCCTCGGCAGTTCTACCCCTCTTATGCTGCCGCCAAGTCCAAGCCACGATGAGATATGCAAAAACTCATCTGCGCTTCTGATTAAAAACGGCGAACTTTCCGTTCCTTCACCTTCAATAACGATATTGCTCTCACTGAGCGCAATCTTACCAATATTTAAATTATAACGCGCTTTGGCATTGTTTTCCGACAGGTACACTTTTTCTGGCCAATAACCTTCATGAGAAAACGAGATTGATTCCGGCGTATTATTGGTTATTGATCCACCAGATGTTTTTGTTACCGGTGCCATTACTGTAAATGCACTACCGTTTCTGTTGATCAATGCCTTGTCGTGCAGCTTGTCATTGATATTAATGTCTGCTGCTGCAGGCTCAACTTCTCCTTTTATGTAGTAGCCGCTGTCCCTGATAACGAGATTCGACACAGGTGTTCCACCAACAAAAATATTGATCGCGCCGCTCCCATAAAGCAAATCACCGTTGAAATACGTACTCGTTATCTCTAATCGTCCCGTGTAACTTATACTGCTTGCGCCTATAATTCCTCCTACATTTGAAGAAGAACTTGCTGTTATGTTGCCATCAACAACACAATCCTCAATTAATCCCGGTGTGTTAATTGAGTTACTTTCAAAATACCCGATTACACCACCGATAACGCTACTGCCATTTACAGGACTGTTTGCATCAATTTTTTTCATGGAAGAATTGCTCATATAACCAACAGCACCGCCAATATAGCTACTGCCAGATATTGTTGCCGCTCCTGTTGTCTCAACATTCGTAATTGCTGAATTATTTTCAACCCAGCCGACAATACCGCCTATATAACTGCTGCCTTTTACATTGGCATTGTTGACACTGTTTCTAATTTGGGTAATACCCATAAAGCCCACAAATCCACCTATATAGCTACCTGTTCCGGTTACAGCCGCATTATTCACACAGTTTTCTATTATTGAACTCGTTGCATTGCCAACAAATGCACCGGCATAGTGTCTGCCGCTAACGCTTCCTTCCATTCTCACACTTCTGATTAACGCACCGTCTGTATAGCGGAACAATCCGATATTATCCTGATTAGTTATACTGATACCAAGAGTTATTGTAAAATTATTGCCATCAAAATTACCGCTAAATTTATTACTCGCTGTTCCAATGCCAAAAAAGCCAACATACTTACTAAGGTCAATATTCGCACCAAGCCTGTACCATGCCGTAGCTGCCATTACTCCTTTTATTCTGCCGCCTTGCTCAATAACCGAGGAAACTTGCAAAAGTTTTCCCGCGTTGTCAATTATAAACGGCGAACTTGCCGTACCTGCGCCTTCAATTGTTATATCATTCAGTATTACCTCACCAATATTCAAATTATAGTTTGCCTTCGCATTGTTTTCCGACAGATACACTTTTTCAGTCCAATATCCCTCATGCGTAAGCGAAATTGATTCCAGGGTGTTGTTAGTTATATCTCCGCCTGATTTTTTCGTCACCGGCACTTCTACAACAAAAGCGCCGCCTTCTCTTTCTATCAACGATTCAGGGTAAAGCTTGTCGTCGATTAAGATTGCCTCTGCAGCCGGCTCTACTACGCCCTTTATGTAATAACCGCTGCTCTCAATCACAAGTCTTGCATCTGCTGTGCCACCGGCAAAAATTCCGTTTGCACCGGTACTGTGAACTGAATCGCCGTTGAAATAAGTGTTTTTTATGAGCAGGTTTGTGTTTGTTACATTGGTATAGCTATAGCCAATTATTCCCCCGACATATGAAGGTGAGCTCGCCGTTACCTTGCCGTTAACAAGGCAATTCTCAATTAGCCCCGGCATGTCGACAATATTACTTATAAAATATCCGGTTATACCGCCACAAAAACTGCGACCAACAATGTTGCCGTTAATAACGCCATCCTGAACAGTTGAATTTAACATATATCCAATAAGGCCACCGGTGTAACCATTGGTTGAGGTAGTGCTATTGGTTACATTACCATTGATGACAGCATTTATTACAGAGGAGCCATTCAAGTCTCCTACTAAGCCACCTATATAGTTACTTGTTCCAGTAACATCCGTGTGGACGCTTATGTTTTCAGCACTTGATGCCAAAATCTGTCCGGCTATGCCGCCTACATAACTTACGCCCGTTATTATTGCATCAGCTGTAACTTCGCCATCAATTATAACCGAACCATTTTCAGCCCTTCCAACAATACCGCCGGTATAGCTGCTTGTTCCTGTAACTTCTGAATTGACGATCGTATTCTCAGCAGTTGATGACAATAACTGCCCGGCTATGCCTCCGATATAGCTAGCTCCCGATATTACTGCATCAGCCGTAACTTCACAATCCATAATTGCCGAACCATTTTGAGCTCTACCAACAATACCGCCTATGTAATTACCAACGGTTACACTGGCATTGTTGATACTATTGCTGATTTGCGTATTATTCATGTCGCCTACAAATCCACCTATGCAACTATAGCCACTGATTCCGGTTACAGACGCATTGTTCACACAATTATCTATTATTGTATTCATCGCATTGCCAACAAACCCGCCGACATAGCCTCTGCCTCTCACACTACCTCCGATTGTCATATCCCTGATAACTGCACCATCGGTATAGCGGAACAGTCCTATATTATCCTGGGTTGCTATACTTATTGCAAGGGTTATCGCATAATTATTGCCGTCAAAATTACCACCAAATTTCCGTCCCGCTGTTCCTGTACCAATACCCCAAAAACCTGTTTTCTCACTCAGGTCTATATTCGCGCCAAGCTTATACCACGCTGTAGCTGCCATCACATCTTTTATTTTGGCAGCTTGCTCAACCGCCGTAGAAACAGTTATAAGCTTATCCGCACTGTCTATGATAAACGGAGAACTCTCCGTGCCCTCACCGTCAATTTCGTCCTCAATACCACTAACCAGCATAGTCTTACCAATATCTTGCCAACCCCCGGCAAACCCCAAAACAGACCCGGCTGCCATTCTTTCGCCCGGCATAGCAAAAACCGGCGGGATTCCCCGGACATTAGTGGTTCTAGCATTCTCCGAAGGAGGCCTGAATACTGAACTACCAGCCAAGACTTCATAGTTCTGCGCCGCTACCGGTAAAAAACCGGCATAGGATATGTAGCAGATTAATAAAGCTGCCGCCAGAATCATCCCTGATGTAATTTTGAGCAATCCTTTAAGTGTTATTTTCATTATTATTCCTCCATTACTTTCATAAATTTAAAATCAACTGCTTTTATTATTATATTGCAGCTTACTTCCAATAAATCCCTTAGTTCCCGGAAATAGCTATATTCTTGAATATTGTACCATATTAGATCATGTTTGTGAAGGCTTTTGACATTATATGCCATTTTTCGTGATTTATTCTATAATTCCGCCGTGAACACAAAAGGACGGTTCTATTGTGTTTTCAGTACAGTAGAACCGTCCTTTTGTGTTTAGGAAGTGCATTTTAAGGATGAATATAGCGGGGTTCCGGAAGCTCTTGACGAAACGGCAAATATTTAAAAAAACCAGTTTGCTGCTTTTTCATAAGTGCGTACAATATCACACCATTCACTATAAGCAGCCGCAATGCTTCTGCCATGTCGTTTAAGGAAATGCCTGCCACCATCAGCCCGACTGTAACGATACCCTGCAATAAAAACATGCCGATGATCACATTTGATACCGTAGCCTTCTTGAGCTCAGCGCCGCCTATCAGTATTGCGGCAATAGTTGGAAGCATAAGGGTTATAGGCGTCATATAGAGCGGTACCATTTTTCAAATTGATAAAGAGCCGTTGGCAGCAGTTGCTTTTTTATCAACATTCATTTTTTACCGGCAATATTGATTTCACTGACCAGCCCCGTAAGCTCTTGGTCAAAAACAAGTAAAAGGGTTTTCATAGAAAAAATTCCTATTGTGGTGATTGCCTCTCTGTGAAACAATTAGGGACTTACTCCCGAAATTCTGCGTAAATTGGCAAAATTTTCATGCCGCCGTATTCCTACTCCAACTCAAAACTCAACACTTCGGCTTGTCCGGGTTAGGATAGCGTGAATGTATGCCAAAAGAGGAAATGAGGTGCTTCGTATGACTGAAACTGTTATAAATACAAATGTATAAACATTTGGGTAATATCTTCGAGAGCAGAGAACTTGATGAAACTTCAGTTATTTTCAAAATGGAAATAACTGCGGCAGATTCCTAGTCAAACCAATTTGAAAAAGCAAAATCAAAATCATTGGTATAACCATTGTGCATGGTGAATACGGCATCAATGCCCTTTAGCTTCGCCAGTTTAGATATACTTTGTTTTTGCTCCTCATTATCCAGGTTAAATGCGGAATAAAACAAAACCGCCCTGTTTCTTTTCAGGCACATTGTATCCCTGGTAAACAAATACTTGCTATTCTCATTGTTATGCTATATCACCAGCTAAGCAACATAAATTTCAGCACATACAATCTCCTTAAACCGCATTGACAAAATAACTTACAAGTGTTAGAATTGGAAATATGGAAGGGTTTGATTTTTATGACCACTTTTAAAACCGAGTATCAAGAGCTTGCTAGGAATTATTTTGAGTTGACAAAGGATTTAGATGAAAAATACCCTTATGAAGGTGGCTTAGATGGGCCTTTTGAACTCGAAAGGCGAAAGCTTTTTTATGCATATCAAGATATGCTTGATGAGCTTAAAGCAAAATACGGGATCGTTGATTTACCACCTGTTAAGATTCAAACCAATTAAGTCTACAAAACCGCCTCTTAAAAGGCGGTTTTGTTAGTCCTGAAAATAATTATTGCTTTTGCAATTACCTATCTGTTTTTGATTGATTCCTAGTCAAACCAATTTGAAAAAGCAAAGTCAAAATCATTTGTATAACCGTTGTGCATGGTGAATACGGTATTAATGCCCTTAAGCTTCGCCAATTCACAGTTGCTGTTCCGGGAGAAGCAGAAATGTTTTCATCAGCGATGAATGTCAATTCACCATCACAAAAACCGTAACCCGGGAATTTGATAGTCAGTCGGCATCACAGGAGGCTTTTGACATTATTTTCTTTTTTCGCGTTTTGTCATTAATATCGCTGCAAAAATATTACTTTAGTCATATATAATCATGACGAAAGATATATTGCAAACATTTCGGATCCGGTATATTATAGAATAAAGGGGGGCAATAAAAATGGATAGAAATAATTTGCAATATCAAATTTATAAATTGGATGACGAAAATGAAATCAATGCCCTTGTAAAAGACGAAACAATCTGGCTTACCCAGAAGGCAATGGGCGAGCTATTTGGAGTTAATAGAACCTCCATAACTAGACACTTGAAAAACATCTTTGAAAGCAGTGAATTGGAAGAAAAAATGGTTAGTGCAGAAATTGCACATACCACTCATCATGGTGCTTTAGCGGATAAAACACAAACTAAAGTAGTGAAGCTTTAACAAAACACAAAAGATAAACTCTGATTTTGAGAAACAAATTGCAAATATAGGTTGCAACACAAAAGATGATTCCTAGTCAAACCAATTTGAAAAAGCAAAGTCAAAATCATTGGTATAACCGTTGTGCATGGTGAATACGGCATCAATGCCCTTTAGCTTCGCCAGTTTCGCAATGCTTTGTTTTTGCTCCTCACTATCCAAGTTGAATGCGGAATAAAACAAAACCGCCTTGTTTCTTTTCAGGCGTATAGTGTCCCCGGTAAACAAATATTTGCTATCTACGATATAGCTTGCCGAGCCATCCGTATGACCCGGGGTAAAAATGCATTGGATTTGATGATTAAAAATATCAATACTTTCCATATCTTCCAGGGTATTATACTCTCTCTCCATTTCAATAAATTTTTGGGAGCGGAATGAATCATTTTCCAGAAAGACCTTATTACTTTGGGCCATATAAATATCTGCCGAAGAGAACAAAGGCACAGCGGCCACATGGTCGTAGTCTGTATGGGTCAGAAAAAGCGCGATAATATCATTTGTATCAATACTTAAATCATTCAGAGTTTCTTTTGTTAGTTCCAGATTAACGCCCGCATCAAAAGCTATGTACTTATCACCGCTTTTTAGCAGGTACAGATTAACATAAGCATTTTTTATGGAAAAAATATCGGTGATGACTTCCTGCGTAGGCAGCGTCCGCATTGAGGTCATGGCCAGAAGAGATTTGAGAGGCTGCATAAACATAATTATAGCTACCGCAACAAAGCAGCCTATAATAATTAGTTTCACCTTTAAGTTTCTCCGGTCTTTCATGGTCAGATCATCCTTTCTGCTAACGTATTGTAAACATTTCCAGTGATGATATTATAATAACACTATTCTCATTGCTATGCAATATAAGGCGACCACCAATTTTGGCATTGAAAAACAGACATTCTTGTGATAGAATATAAGCAGTAAGCCGCTTATCTGCTTTGAGAAGAGGCAATAGCGGCAAATAATGGAACATAGGGGTGTAGATCGGGGGGTGCAAAATGTTTTTTTCACAATTGCATGAGTATTTACCGGAACTTGCTATGAACGAAACCCGTACAATCACGCTACCAAAAAGCCTTAACGGAATTCCGGCAGCAGAGTATGGGCTTATTGAAATGTATTGCAATGAAAAGAAATGCGATTGCCGCAGGGTTTTTCTTAATGTTGTATCATCACAGACCCAGGATTCGGTTGCGGTCATTGCTTTCGGCTGGGAAAATGAAAAATTTTATGCGAGATGGATGGGTTTTGGCAAGCACTTGAACCGTCAGGAGTTATTGGATGTCAGAGAGTTAAAAGGACCTTGCCTGAACCGCATGAGCCCGCAAAGCAAGTATGCGCCGGAAATCTTAAAACTTGTAACAGAATGTGTCTTAAATGATGACGTATATGTGAATAGGTTAAAAAGGCATTATAAGTTATTCAAAGAAATAGTAAATGGCCGCTAGGTGCAGTGGAAAAGCACAGAGGCGGGCGGTTCTATTGTTTTTTAATTAGGATAGCGTATATGTATACCAAAAGAGGAAATGAGGTGCTTCGTATGACTGAAACTGTTATAAATACAAATGCCCTGCCGGAGTTTTTATTCAGGATCATATCAACAAAAAAAGTGCGCGTAAAAGAAGCAGACGGCATTGTTCAACTTACACCTGTAAATGAAAACACCGACTGCACAATCGGGTTACGCGGGATATTGGCAGGCTATAATGATATGTCTGTTGATAAATTTTTAGAGCGTATGCGCACCGACAAGGAGTTAGATTTATGAGCCGCTATGTTCTGGATGCATGCGCTCTGCTTGCCTTACTGCGAAACGAACCGGGTGCGGATAAGGTAGCTGCCGCCTTCAACGCAGCTAATACCGGGGAGGCAGAAATGATTATGCATAAGGCAAATCTTTTAGAAGTGAATATTTGATGCAATTGTGGGACATGAGGACATTGTTTTTCAATGGATTCGGTAATTATTATGCTATTGCTTCCAATAAACTGACAAACTGACAAAAAAATTGTTGACATTTGTCGCGTGATGTGCTAAAGTTGGAGGAACTAAATATTCGTCCATTAAACTGATGATGTGGGAGTAAAAGTGTACGACGCGCCTACAGAGAGCGGGGGCAGCTGAGAGCCCTGCGGAATGCGGTACATCACAATGGTCCACGGAGGGCATGAGGAAAGGGCTCGCCTGAGTATTTCATGACGTACCGGCTGCGTCAAAGCCGAGGGATATGATTGTATTCCGATTGAGGCAGGGCTTTTGCCCCTGTGAATCAAGGTGGCACCACGGGTTATTGATTACTCGTCCTTGACAGTCTCTGACTGTTGGACGGGTTTTTTTAGTTAATAACCAAAAAAGGGGAGAAAGAAAATGTCAACGATTTTCCAAAACAAACAAGGCCTCAAAGTACTCTTTGCAGGAGCGTTCCTGCAGCTTTTCCTGGGTATTATCTATGTCTGGAGCGTTTTTAAAAACCCTGTCAGCAACTACTTTGGCTGGGCGCCGCAGGATGTGGGGCTTACGGCTTCGTTTATGCTCTGCTTCTTTGTCATAGGCATCCTGACCGGAGGAAAAATGCAGATGAAAATCGGGGTAAGGCTGACTACCCTGACCGGCGGGCTGATGGTCGCGGCGGGGATGCTGGCGACGGGACTGATCCCGGGGGAAATACTTTCAGCGGGAGTACCGTTTGATCCTGCTGCGTTTAGACCGCAAGCGCCCGTTTTCCTGATTTATCTTTTTTACGGCATCGCCGGCGGCTTCGGGGTGGGCGCGGCTTATAATGCGATCGTTACGGCGGCACAAAAATGGTTTCCTAAAAACAGGGGCTTTGCCGTCGGGGTGTCGGCCTGCGCCTTCGGAGCCTCGACTGTCATTTTTGCACCCCTGGTGACTATGCTGATCAATAACCTGGGAGTCAAAGCTACCTTTTTTGTCCTGGCAGGGATTTTTGCGGCTACCGTACTACTACTCTTCAATTTTATCAGCACGCCCGCCGAAGTTGCCGGCGCTGCGGGGCCGGTGCTGAAGGGCAAACAATATACCACCCTGGAAATGATCAAAAACCCGCGCTACTATCTGCTCGCCCTCTCCCTCATGTTCGGCACATCAGTATTTTTTATCATCAACCCCGATTTGATGGACCTGGCCAAAGACAGGGGTATAGCCTCCTTTGCGACCTATCTGGTCATGTTTGTGGGCATTGCCAATGCTCTGGGCAGGCTCGGGGCCCCGCTTATCTCCGATAAAATCGGCAGGGAAGCCGCCAATATGATCATTCTTGCCATAACGGCCCTGGGCGCTTTCGGGCTTTGTTTCGCCGGCGGCTGGCTGCTTATTGTTGTGATCGCCCTGGTCGCTTTCTGCTATGGCGGATATCCGGGGCTCTATCCCGTACTGACTGCCGAACATTTCGGGATCAAAAATGTCGGCTCCAATTATGGCGCCGTCATGGTCGGTTTTATGCTCTCGGCGCTTTTCTTCCCCATCGTGATCAACAGGATCGCAGATCAACAGTTGCGATTTATGATATTGGGCATCCTGGCTGCTATTGGCGCAGGCTTGATGCTTGTGCTGCTGGCAATGAAGAAAAAAGTCGAGGTGGAAAATAATGGTTAAAAAACTGCTGATGGGCAATGAAGCCATTGCCCTGGGAGCTCTGCGGGCCGGGGTCTCGCTCGTTTCCGGTTATCCGGGCACTCCGTCCAGTGAAATCCTGGAAACGGTGGCCAAGCATAATGACGGCAGTGTCTATGTCGAATGGTCAGTCAACGAAAAGGCGGCTCTGGAAGTAGGCGCCGGGGCGGCTTATGCCGGGGCGCGGGTGCTGGTGACAATGAAGCAGGTGGGACTGAATGTGGCCAGCGACCCCCTGATGAGCCTCAATTATGTGGGTGTCATAGGCGGCATGGTCATAGTCGTAGCCGATGACCCGGGGCCTATCTCCTCTCAAACCGAGCAGGACACCCGCCATTTCGCCAAATTTGCCAAGCTGGCTTTATTTGATCCCTCCACTCCGGAGGAGGCCTATCTGATGATTGCCGATGCCTTTGCCCATTCGGAAAAATACGGTGAACCCGTTCTCTTCCGGCCCACGACCCGGGTCTGCCATAGCTGCGCTTCGGTGGAGATATTGCCTGCTCTGCCGCCAAAACCCGCAGCCGGATTTACTAAAGGCGAGCGTTGGGTCATTTTTCCCCGCCTCTCCTATACCAATAAATTTAAGATCGAGGAAAACCTCCTTAAAATGAGTGCTGATTTTTCCGGATATAAGAGGAACATCCTAAGCGGCGCGGGTAAAAAGGGCATCGCTGCCGGCGGCGTGAACTACGCCTATACCCGCGAAGCCCTTGCGAATATGGACGCTGAATGCAAATTGCTTAAAATCTCAACCGTACCCTTCCCCCGCAAGCTGGGGCTGGAGTTTTTGGAGGGATTGGATGAGGCGCTGGTGGTCGAGGATTTGGACCCCGTCATTGAAGACGAGCTGATCCGGCTCTGCGGACTGTCTAACCTAAAGGTGCAAATCAAGGGCAAGCTCACCGGGCACAGCCAAAAAGCCGGTGAAAACACCCCGGATACTGTAGCAAATGCAATCAACGCCTTTTTAGGCTCAAATCAGCAAAACTCAACCCCAAATAACACCGCTTTACCCCCGCATTCCCAACCCACTCAACACTCAACACTCCACACTAAAAACTCCGGCCTGCCGGACGCCAGACCGCCTTCGCTTTGCGCAGGGTGTTCCCACAGGGCTTCTTTTTCCGCTGTCAAGAACGAGACAAAAGATATCCCTTGTGTATACAGCGGCGACATCGGCTGTTATACACTGGGTAATACCTTGGGCATGGTGGATACCTGCCTCTGCATGGGCGGAGGTATCACGGTGGCTCAGGGCTTGCAGCGTATTGAACCCGACACCCTCCACTTCGCCTTTATCGGCGATTCCACCTTTTTCCATTCCGGCATCACCGGGATCATCAACGCCGTCTACAACCAAACTGATATCATCGTCGTTATCCTGGACAATGCCACCACCGCCATGACAGGCAATCAGCCCCATCCCGGTTTGGGCAAAACCATGATGGGAAAAAGCGGAGCCAAAATCGACATCGGCAAAATAGTATCCGCCTTGGGCATTTCCGCTCTATACCGGGCCGATCCCTTTGATGGAAAAGCAGCCCGGCAGGCAGTGCGGGATGCGATGGGTGATAAAGGCGTAAGGGTGATTCTCTTCGAATCCCGATGCATTATGTTTGAAAAAAAATAAACCACGAAATACGCGAAAAACGCGAAACCCATCTAAGATAACCACATATTTTTTCGTGATTTTCGCGTTTTTCGTGGTTTTAAAGGTTTTAAAATCACTTGATTACGAATTACAAATTACGAATTGAATTAAAGGTGGTAGGTGATAATGGTGTTTAACTGTTTAATTGCCGGTAGAGGCGGCCAGGGAACTGTGCTGGCCTCCAAATTGCTGGCGGCCGCAGCTATGAAACACGGTTATGAAGTACGCACAACCGAGACCATCGGGATGGCGCAGCGCGGCGGCAGTGTCGTCAGCCATGTCCGGATCGGAAAAGAAATATTTTCACCGCTCATCCCCGGAGGCTGCGCCCAGGTACTGCTGGGCTTTGAGCCAACCGAGGCCGTGCGGCAGCTCCCCTTTCTCAGCAAGGGGGGAAAGCTGATTTCCGCCGATGGCACGGCGGAGATGGTGGAATACCTGAAATCAAATATTCCGGGGTGCATCATCATCCCCGCTGCGCCCATCAAAGAGCAATATGGGAAAATGCTTAATGTTGCGCTGCTGGGCGCGGCGGCGCGGGGCGGGTTATTTCCCTTTGAACCGGAGACATTGCTGGAAATCATAGCGGAAATGCCTCGTTTCAGAGAGGAAAACCTCAAAGCTTTTATGCTAGGAAGGAGTTTATACGATGAATACACTGGATAAGATCAAAAAAGCCATAAATCAAGCCAAAGGCGGCGAGTTTTACAAATCGCGCCTGGCAGGTATCGAGACCGGGGACATCAAAACAATGGCGGACTTTGCAAAACTACCCTTTACCGACAAGGAAGACCTGCGGCAGGCTTATCCGCTGGGCCTGCAAGCCGTAGGCGAGGAAAAAATCGTCCGGATCCACTCCTCCAGCGGCACCACAGGCCTGCCGGTCATCATCCCCTATACCCAAAAAGATGTCAACGACTGGGCTGTGATGTTCAAGCGCTGTTATGAAACGGCAGGCTGCACCAAGTCCGACCGGATCCAGATCACTCCCGGCTACGGGCTCTGGACGGCGGGCATCGGCTTTCAGGCGGGCTGTGAGCTCTTGGGCGCGATGTCGGTCCCTATGGGCCCGGGCAACACCGACAAACAAATCAAGATGATGATAGACCTGAAATCCACCGTACTTTGCGCCACCTCATCTTATGCCTTGCTCCTTGCCGAAGAAATAGAAAAGCGCGGCGTCAGGGATAAAATACATCTCAAAAAGGGGATCATCGGTTCGGAACGCTGGGGCGAGAAGATGCGAAAGCGCATTGCCGGAGAATTAGGCGTCGAGCTGTATGATATCTACGGCCTGACCGAAATCTACGGACCCGGCATCGGGATCAACTGCGAGCAACAAAGCGCCATGCATATGTGGGACGACTATATGTACTGGGAAATCATCGATCCCAAAACCGGGGAATTGCTGCCCGATGGCGAGGTCGGAGAACTGGTCATCACAACTTTGCAAAAAGAAGGGGCGCCGCTGATCCGCTACCGCACCCGGGACCTGACAAGAACCGTCCCCGGCAAATGCGAATGCGGGCGGGACTATCCAAGGATCGGCGCCATTATCGGCCGCTCGGACGACATGGTCAAGGTGCGCGGCGCCATAATCTACCCCAGCCGGGTGGACGAACTGCTGGCTACCGTCGACGGTGTCAGCAGCGAATACCAGATCATGATCGACCACCTTAACGGGCGGGATATATTGACCCTGTTCTTTGAGACAGAGCTGGAAAAAGAAGAGGCGCGGACCCTGGAAAAGACGGTCGAGCGCCAGTTTAAAGCCAAAATCGGGATCATACCCAAAACAAAGGCCGTAGGTATGGGCGAGCTGCCGCGCAGCGAGAAGAAATCAATGCGGGTCTTTGATAACAGGTACTAAAGCGGTCTGCGACCGCAGTGTTGAGTGTTGAGTGTTGAGTGTTGAGTTGTTGTTGCTTTGCTTATGCAAAGTGTGATTGAAGTAAAGAACTTTTTTTTGTTGATGCTATGCGTCAGTAAGCTTGTTGAGCGCCTTGGTGAAGCTATCAAATATACTTCTACTTTTGTCACAATGGACATAATAAATATAGTCCGGCATTTATACCCAACAACGAAAACATTTTCCATCCCTGCACCGGTCTTTTTGTCGCCAGGCGGCGCGGGAAAACCTTGAAAGGCAACAAGCATTCCTGCGGTTTTCCCGCACCACCTGACAACAAAAATCCTCGTTGGATGAATAGAAAATGTTTTCGTTCTTGGGTATAGCCATTAAGGCAACCTCTAAAAACACAGCGCTGCCAGATTCGCTAGCAATTTTTTCGACTGACCTACCTTGACTTTACCTTCGGCAAAGCCTAAGGTATGCACGTAGGTAAAACTCGAAATCAAAGATTTCGGCTTTACCTCTGGCAAGGTCCAGGAGCCGAAGCGTAGCCGAGCTACGTGAGGTGACGACAACGCAGTCCAGGCGGAAAAAGGGCAGCGAAGATGGCGGCGAGGGGTTTTAGAGGTTCCTTATCCGCCGAGGATTTTTGTCGTCAGGTGGTGTGGGAAAACCGCAGGCTTGTTGCCTTTCAAGATTTTCCCGCGCCGCCTGGCGGCAAAAAGACCGGCGCAGTGATGGAAAATGTTTTCGTTCTTGGTTATAATATAAAAAAATGTCTAACCCATATTAATTTCTCTAGAAAAACCGGTTTTCCTGCCAAAGCGGATGCAAAATATGACCTCTGCCTTTGGGGCAGAGGTCATATTTTATTCGGTGGTATAAGGCAAGAGGGCTACGATACGGGCGCGTTTGATTGCTTCTGTCAGGCAACGTTGATGCTTGGCGCAGTTGCCGGAAATGCGGCGGGGCAGTATTTTGCCTCTTTCCGTAATAAATTTCCGTAATTTAGGCGTATCTTTATAGTCGATATCCGTAACTTTGTCTACGCAAAAAACGCAAACCCGTTTCCGTCCCCGGCGGGCCCTGTTACCCCGGGGGCTATATTCCCGATCGCCTCTGTCTGAGCGATGGGATCTTTCATTATCAGGCATAATCTTTCCTCCTAATTTTAAAAGGGTAAATCGTCGTCGCTTAAAGGCAGTTCGCCGTCGGGCAATTCGTCGGGGAAGCTGCCGAACGGTTCTGCCGGACCGCTGGGTAAGGTGGTATCCGTTTGATACGAGGGGTGCGGTGCGGGTCCGCTGCCCTCGCTTTTGGGGGAAAGGAAGCGGATATCATCTGCCACCACTTCGGCGGCAGTGCGCCTGGAGCCGTCTTGGGCGTCGTACTTACGAATTTGCAAGCGGCCTTCCACAGCAATCAGCCTGCCTTTACTCAAGTAGTTGTCGCAAAGTTCTGCCAATTGCCGCCAGGCAACAATGTCGATGAAATCGGTTTCTTTTTCGCCCTGGGCGTTTTTGCGGCGGCGATCTACCGCCAAGCCTATCCTGACCACAGGGATGCCGCTTTGGGTATAACGGATTTCCGGATCTCTGGTTAGTCTGCCAATTAAAATGACCCTATTTAGCATTTTTATTCCTCCTCGTACAAGGCATCCATAAGGCGCTTTTATTTCTCTTCGATTTTTGTCACCAGATAGCGCATGATCTCATCCGCAATTCGAAAATTGCGCTCCAGCTCGGCTACTAAATCTGTGGGCGCATTGATTTCCAGGAGGACATAATAGCCCTCGCGTAATTTTTCGATCTCATAAGCAAGACGGCGCTTGCCCCAAGGTTCCACTTTAAGAACCTCGCCGCCTTTGCTTTGGATCAGCGCATTGTATTTCTCCACAATTTCCCGGTATTTGTCTTCTTCAAAATCCGGGCGGATAATATACATAACCTCATATTTGCGCATATCCTTCACCTCCCTTCGGACTAACGGCCCGGGGACCGGCCCCGGGCAGGGATTGGCTTGTCTTTCAAGCCATACTGAGATATTATAACATAAGATTTTCCTTTTGGCAAACATTTTTTTTTAAAAAACTTTGGTTGAAACATGTCGAAAAAATATCTGCCCGAACGGTTCAAAGAGGGCTTTCCTCAAGTTATCCACAGTTTCCCCGAAGAAGCACCCTTTGCGTTAGCTGGGAAAATAAATAATAAGCATAACTTATCCCCAAGTTATCCACAGGGAGCAAGTTTTTGATCTCTTTGGGATATGGATAAAGAAAAACAAGAAAACGTTCTACTCCCTAACCTCTTGCGGCGAGGTTTTAGAGGCTGCCTTTAATAATTAACCGCCGGAGCATCACCCCAGAGGCGTTCTAAATTATAGTATTGCCGTTCTTCTTCCTGGAATATATGAACGATCAAGGGGCCAAAATCCAGGAGGATCCAGCGGGCATCCTGATAACCCTCGATCCGTAAAGGAGCAAAGCCCAGGGATTTGCTCCCCTCTTCCAGATAATCGCAAATGGCTTTGGCCATTCTAGTGTTGCCGGCGCTCATCAGTAAAAAGTAATCACCAATCAGAGAAATTTCTCCAATTTCCAGGCTGATCAAAGCGTTGGCTTTTTTCTCCTTGGCTAATTTTACACATGTTTCCAAAAGTTGTTTGGAATCCAAAACTATCACTCCTTGTCGTCCTTACGGGCGATATTCATAATCTAAATTGTTTGCTATTTGCCGGCTGTTTTTCTCATTTTACGGCGGAAATAATGCCGGGCCGGCCAAATGTCCGGATGAATGGGATATTTTTTGTTTTGGAGCCAGGCCAAAGTGCGGTTAATAGCGACCAGCATTGCCTGATCCAGACCCTTTTGAGCTAAAATACGCAGGCGGTCAAGATCCGGATCATTACGTTCCGGCTCCAGGAGATCTGCAAGAAAAACCACTTTGACCAGGGGTTTCATCCCGGCTTGGGCTATGGTATGGCCTGCTACTGCCGCCGAGATTTCCTGATCGGCCAAGCCCCAATCCTCAATCAAGATCCGGGCGCCTACCGGGGCATGAAGAAGAGTAGGGTTAGCTTTTTCAGCCGGATGGATGTTTATATCCCATTGCAGTGCAGCAGCCAGCAACTCCTCATCGCTTAATGAACGGCCAATATCGTGGAGGAGCCCGGCTGCATAGGCTTTGCCGGGATGCAGTTGCCATTTTTGTGCCAGCTCTCGAGCCAGGCGGGCCACACGCAAAGAATGCTGATAGCGTTTGCCGGGCAGCAGCTGTAAAAGCCTTGCTTGCCAGATAGCATTTTGTTCTTCTTCTTTCATAGTTTTGGCAAAAATCCCCTATTTTATCAACTAAAAGTAAAATAAAAGTTTTTACGAAGTAAAAACCTCCACAACTATTCACTATTCATTATTCACTGCCTTATACAGTCCCTGCTTTCCGATATAGGCCTCTACTTCCCGGGGTAAGAGATATTTGATAGCCTCTCCTTTTCCCACCCGGCTGCGAATATCCGTAGAGGAAATTGCCAGGGCCGGAATAGCCATAAAATGGATCCGCTGCCATAAATTCAGAGGAAGCTGCTCCTGTCTTTCCCATTCCTCCAGGTTGAAGCCGGGACGGGTGGCGGCGATAAAAAAACATCTCTCCATGAGCAATTCCATATTTTTCCAAGAATAAATGCTCCGGATGGCATCGGCTCCGGTGATGAAAAACAGCTCGCAGCTGCCCCGGTAATGCTTATGAAAATATTCCACCGTATCATAAGTATAAGAATAGCCTTCACGCCTAATTTCTACATCACTGACATGGAAATAAGAATTGGTAATGGTAGCCAATGTTACCATCATCAAGCGTTGGGCAGCCGGACTGACTTTGCCTTTGTCTTTGTGAGGCGGGTCGCCGCAAGGAATAAATATCACCTGATCCAAGCCAAACTTGGTGCGGGCGCTCTCCGCCGTCACCAAATGTCCGTAATGAATAGGATCAAAAGTACCCCCCATGAGGCCAACCCTCTTTTTAGCCATAGAGTTCCCCCCTCCCTCCATTGAACCCCAGCTGTCTTCTTGAGAAATTAAGAATGCAGAATGAAGAATTCTTAATTCTCCGTGCCAAAGGCGCGTCTACTCTGCGTATTCGAATTCTTCACGGCCAATGCGGATGGAATCGCCTTCTTGCAGTCCTGCAGCTTTTAAGGCTCCATCCAGGCCTATTGCCATAAATTTACGTTGCATCCTGGCTACTGCATCTTCGTTTTCCCAGTCGGTCATAGCAACCAGTTTTTCCACTTCTTCTCCTGTTACTTGCCACAAGTCTTGCTCTAATTTTCTGATTTGCCAGGGTTCTTCCGGGCGCACCCGGGTCAGTCTCACTTCCTCTTCTTCGGGTATCAGTGGTTTTGCTCTTTCATCTTCCAAAATTTTCCATATTCTGCCTAGCAAGGGTTTGATTCCTTCCCCGGTCAAGGCAGATATCGGCCAGATTTTCTGTTTTTCTCCCAGTTTATCCTGGAGTTGGGCCAGCTTATCCGCTGCCTCCGGGCTGTCCATTTTGTTGGCGGCAATGATTTGCGGCCGCTTGGACAGGCTCCGGCGGTACAAGGCCAGTTCTTGATTGACCAGGGCGAGATTTTCTGCCGGATCGCCCTCGGTCAAGCCGGAAAGGTCAAGTAAATGCACCAGGACCTTGGTGCGCTCCACATGGCGTAAAAAACGGTGGCCAAGGCCCGCCCCTGCTGCCGCTCCGGCGATAAGTCCGGGTAAATCGGCTACAACAAAACTGTTGCCGTCACCTAAATCCACCACCCCCAGGTTAGGGGTGATTGTGGTGAAGGGATAATCGGCGATTTTGGGCCGGGCTGCGGAAATCCGGGAAATCAAGGTGGATTTGCCGGCATTAGGCAATCCAATCAAGCCTACATCCGCTAAAAGCTTCAGTTCCAGGGCCAGCCATCTTTCCTGGCCGGGCTCGCCTTTTTCTGAAAAGCGGGGAGCTTTATCTTTAGCTGTGGCAAAGCTGGCGTTGCCCCGCCCGCCCCGTCCCCCTTTTGCCGCTACGACTTCTTGGCCGGGGGAGATTATATCAGCGAGGATTTCCCCGCTTTCGGCATCTCGCACCAGGGTACCCAAAGGTATTCGCAAGTAGAGGTCTTCAGCCCCGGCGCCAAACATGTTTTTACCGCCGCCGTGACTGCCGCGAGCGGCTTTATAATGTTTTTTATACTTGAAATCCACCAGGGTGGTGAGCCCTTCATCGCCCACCAGGATAATATGACCGCCGCGGCCTCCATCACCCCCGGCCGGGCCGCCCATTGGTACATATTTTTCCCGGCGAAAGGCAACAATGCCATTGCCTCCATCCCCAGCCTTGACGTTAATCTTAGAATAATCATAAAACATATAACTTGTCCTTCAGCTTGTATAAGAAATTTTTGCGGAGCAAAAATCTCCGAAACTATTCATTATTCATTATTCACTATTCACTGCTTTTATCTTACCCTATAATGCAGCAGAAGTCAAATTTTTCCGCAAATTACAGCCAAAAAAGCGGGACCAAACGGCCCCGCTCCTTGATAGCATTAGAGAATTTCCAGCCCTGCCGGCAATCCCTAACCCGGACAAGCCGGAGTTTTGAGCTTTGAGTCTTGATTTTTGAGCGGTAAATACGAAGGTGCAAAAATTTTGTCTTTTGCACAGAATTTCGGGAGTAAGCGCCTAAACAGCCTGATTCCGGCTATAAACGCTGACTTGTTTTCTGAAGCGGTCTTTGCGCTCGAATTTGACCACCCCGTCAATAGTGGCAAACAAAGTATCGTCCTTGCCAATGCCTACATTGTTACCGGGATGAAATTTGGTGCCTCTTTGGCGGACAAGAACACTGCCGGCGGTTACAAACTGGCCGTCACCCCGCTTTAAGCCCAATCGCTGCGAAGCGCTGTCACGTCCATTGCGCGAACTGCCTCCTGCCTTCTTATGAGCCATAGATCCCACCTCCGTTCACGGACTGCTTTGCAATCCAAATTTGATTCTTTGTGTTAACAAGATGCTAGTCTGCCTGGATTTGTTTTATTCTTCATCAGTGGCAGTTTCTTCAGCGGGAGTAGCCTCTGCTATTTCTTCGCTGGTTTCTTCATTAGGAATCAGTACTGCAATTTCTTCGCTGAATTCCTCGGCGGAAATAATTTCCTTGATTTCTTCACCGGCTGCAGTTTCCTCAATGCGGATAACTTCCAGCTTGGTGAAGGGTTGGCGATGGCCTTTTTTCTTGCGGATATTTTTCTTGGGCTTGTAATGAAAGACAATTACTTTGCGCCCTTTGCCATGATCCAAAACCTTGCAGACGACCCTGGCCCCGGCAAGATAGGGATTACCGATCATGGTTCCCTCATCGCTGCTGATGGCGATAACTTTATCAATTATATGCTCTTGGCCTTCTTCAGCTGCCAGCAGCTCTACTTGAAAAATATCGCCGGCAGCCACCCGGTACTGTTTGCCGCCGCATTCCACTATTGCATGCATTGTTGCACCTCCCCCAGTTTATAGACTCGCCCGAAACTGGCGGCCAAATAGCACTTTAAAGACCAGCCCGGTGCGGTTTCAGGGTTTTTAAGCCCCGGCAACGCAACAGAAGAATTATACCATAAAGTAAAACCCTAAGTCAAGCAATTTTTTAAGAGGCGCCCTTAATTAATATCATGAAAATCCACCTGCCAGGGGCTGTCTGAATCATTGCGGGTCAGGATCCAAATATAATTTCCATAGCTTGCGCCCGGCTCAAAATCAGAGCTAAAGCTATCTGTCTGGACAAAAAAATCTGTAAACAAGGCAATTACATTGTTTCCTGCACTATCTATATCAGAGTCGCGCCGGGATAAATAGATCTCAACATGCTCATCCGATAACTCTTCAACATAACGCAGTTCTGTCATCTCGCAGAACATAAAGCCCCTAAAGACCTCCAATACAGGGTCTATTGCAGCTTGGATTTCCTCTTGGCTAAACCTGGTGGATATGCTCAGATCAATGATAACATTGTCACTTTTCCCGGATATATCGTAGCTTTGAGTAAGGTACTGCCAAATAACTTTGTTGCCTGGCTTCAAGAGAAAATCGGCATATATATCATTAGGCAGCCGTTTCTCATTAACATAACAGACCCAGCCGCTATCAGGGCCCTGGTCAAATTCGCTCACACCGTTAATGCCTGTGATGCAGACCGGGCCATTTTCCTCATCACCCGCAAAATCCAGTTCCATATTGTTGGCCAAACAAACTGCTTTCAGCTGGCTAAAAAGCGTTTCCCCGCTTGCGATGGCAGTTTCCTCCAGCTGCAAAAACACTTCGCCGGCTGGGCCGATAATGATAAAATCGTCCTGTTGGGTATTATAATAGGGATTTTGATATGGTGTTTGGGGAGCCGGTTCTTCCGGTTGTTCTTGTTCCCGGCAAGCTGATAAAGAAAAAAGCAAAACAAAAATCAAGAGAAAAGAAAGATATTTTCTTAGCACTGTTGATCACTCCTGTGTATAGCCATCGGTGACAAATTGCCAAACAACTTTGTCGTCTGGTTTTACCACCCGTTCGCTGGGATTTTCTGCCAGGCGCTGTTCATTGATATAGCAAACCCAGCCGCTGTCCGGACCTTTGGCAAATTCGTTCAATCCCTTAATACCCTTGATGGTTGCCAGACCCTGATCCTCAATAAAATCAACATCCAAGTCATAAGCCATACCGGCTGCCCGCAGCATATTAAAAACCGTACCGTTGCTGGAAACCATTGTCTCAAGTTCGGGTAAAATTATTTCCCCGTCCAAGCCGATAACAGTTATGCTGGCTTTATCCACATCGTCCGGTAACAAGCTGGTAGGCGGGGTATTAGTGATGGTTTGTGGTTGCTCCGGCTGAGGCGGCTGAGGCTCCACATTTGGCTCTTTTTGGCAGGCCGAGAGAATTACAAAGCAAGTAAGCAACAAAGTCAAAATCAAGAAAAAACAAGTATTTTTCCGTAGCATATTTTTCTCCCCCCTTTAAAGCAGGTAACAAGTAATAGGTAACAGGTAACAATTGTTGAAGGTTTTGCTTTGCAAAACCAATAGTAAAGCCCTTGTCCACATAAGACACAACAATTAAACTTGAGCTGCTAAGCAGCCCGCCAGTTGTCTCCTATACCCGAGAACGAAAACATTTTCTATTAATCCGCCGAGGATTTTTGTCGTCAGGTGGTGCGGGAAAACCGCAGGAATGCTTGTTGCCTTTCAAGGTTTTCCCGC
>Ga0082212_10002775_pt1 | contig 25211 bp, 18 predicted proteins | sample TergutNt197P3_FD_71548 | JGI IMG/M metagenome (GOLD analysis project Ga0082212, IMG submission 71548) | Neocapritermes taracua P3 segment gut microbial communities from Petit-Saut dam, French Guiana - Nt197 P3 | ecosystem: Host-associated > Arthropoda: Insects > Digestive system > Gut ...
CGAGGTAGGGTTTGGTGAGCGGGAGAATCCAAGCGCCTCTCTGCCTGACGCAGCCTCAAAAGGCGAAAAAAATTCGCGGGCTTTTGGAGTCTCCCGCTCACCAAACCCTACCTCGGGACTGTTACGAGCCCACATAATATCCATCTCCATTCACCATTCGGTTGCGGGAGAACCCCGCAGTGGATATTTCTATTTATTTTTTTGTCGCTTCCTGCACTTTTAAAATATGCACCCTTCATAGGGGAAGCACCTTCATAAGGGAAGCAGTTGAGAATTTTGCGCTTTTCTGCTATGCTGTCTGATAAGGGCTTTATGAGAAAGAGCTTGCCCCTAAGACAGAATACTCGAAATCAAAGGAGAGAAAAAAATGGATCGCGTTTATAATTTCTCAGCTGGGCCGGCGGTTTTGCCGGTTGAAGTGCTGGAAAAAGCTCAAAAACAATTGATTGCCTACGAAACTGCCGGCATGTCGATTATGGAAATGAGCCATCGCTCGGCTGCATTTGGGGAGATCATTGAGAGCGCACAAGAGATGCTGCGGCGTCTTATGAATATACCGTCAAACTATCATGTGCTGTTTCTCCATGGCGGCGCCAGCTCGCAGTTTTCGATGGTTCCTATGAACCTGATGCGCCAAGGCAAGGCGGATTTTGTTATCACCGGTCAGTGGGCGAAAAAAGCTGCTGAAGAAGCGGCCCGTTACGGTCAAGTTAATAAGGTTGCTTCCTCGGCGGATCGAACTTTCGCTTATATTCCGGAATTGGATCCGGGCACGTTCGACCCGGATGCTGATTATTTTCATATTACGGTGAACAATACGATTTATGGCACGCGCTTCACGAGCCTGCCTGACACAGGCAAGGTTCCTTTGGTGACGGATATGTCCAGCTCCATTCTTTCTGAGGTTTATGATGTCAGCCGCTTTGGGTTGATCTACGCGGGGGCGCAGAAAAATATCGGCCCGGCGGGGGTCGCCATCGTAATTGTTCGGGATGATCTGATTGGCGCCACGCTGCCGGGGACGCCGACAATGTTCGATTATAAAGTGCATGTGGAAAATAAGTCCTTGTACAACACGCCGCCGACTTTTGCTGTTTATATGGCGAAGCTGGTCTTTGAATGGTTGTTGGAACGGGGCGGGGTGAGCGCGATTCAGCAGCATAACGAGGAAAAAGCCGCTCTTCTCTACGATTTCTTGGATATTTCGAAACTCTTTCGGGGCACTGTCGATAAAAAGGATCGCTCTTTGATGAACGTTTCTTTTGTGACGGGTAACCCTGATGTGGACGCCAAGTTTATCAAGGAAGCTAAACAGGCAGGGTTGGTCAACTTAAGCGGCCATCGGTCTGTGGGCGGCATGAGAGCAAGTATTTATAACGCTATGCCCAGAGAAGGCGTGATGGCGTTAGTGGATTTCATGAAGACCTTTGAGATGCAGAATTAATAATTTATGCGGAGGAAAAAGCATGTATAGGATTGTTACGTTAAATAATATAGCTAAGCAGGGATTGAATTGTTTTTCTGAAGGGGATTATGTCATTTCCAATAAGGATGATAATCCGGATGGGGTGATCCTGAGAAGCTTTAATATGCATGACATGGAGCTGCCTTCAAGCCTCAAGGCGGTGGCCAGGGCTGGGGCGGGCGTCAACAATATCCCTGTGGAAGTTTGTTCGGAGCGGGGTGTTGTTGTGTTCAATACGCCGGGAGCCAACGCCAACGCTGTTAAGGAACTGGTGCTGGCGTCACTGCTGCTATCGTCCCGTAAGGTTACCCAGGGGATTGCTTGGGTGCAGTCTTTGCATGGGCGGGAAGATGTGGCCGATGCTGTAGAAAAGAATAAAGCCCAGTTTGTGGGACCGGAAATCCTAGGCAAGAAATTGGGGGTCATTGGGTTAGGCGCTATCGGCGTTCTTGTGGCCAACGACGCCTATCGGATGGGGATGGAAGTCTCCGGTTTCGATCCCTTTATTTCTGTGGACGCGGCTTGGAATCTGTCCAGGCGAGTGGCAAAAGCGGCTTCTCTGGATGAAATCTATCGGGATTGCGATTATATCACCATTCATGTTCCCTATAGCGCCAAAACAGAAAAGATGTTGAATAAGAACTGTTTTGCTTTAATGAAAGAGGGAACGCGGCTGCTTAATTTTTCCCGGGCCGGGCTGGTTGATAACGATGACTTGCTGTCAGCAATTGCTGCGGGGACAATTGGTTGTTATGTGACGGATTTTCCTGTGCCGGAGCTGCTGGGGAATGACGCGATTATTCCCATTCCTCATCTGGGGGCTTCTACGCCGGAATCTGAAGAGAATTGCGCTGTGATGGCGAGCAATCAGCTGAAGGATTATCTTGAGTTTGGCACGATTGTCAATTCGGTCAATTTCCCCAATTGTTATCTACCCTACAGTGGGCGGAAACGATTCTGCGTTATTCACAAAAACGTGCCTAAGGTGATTGGGGCGTTAACCGAGCTTCTTGGCGACAACGGCATCAATATCAGCGATATGATTAACAAGAGCAAGGATATGAACGCGCTGACCCTGATTGACGTCGATATTGACCAGGCCCAACAGGATGACGAGGTTGTGGATGCTTTGAAAGCGAAAATGATGACCGTGGATTCAGTGATTGATGTGAGAGTTATTTAAATTGTGAGGGTTTTATGATTGTCAGAGCTTTTTCGGCGATAAGGCCGGCGCCTGAGTATGCCGCCCTTGTGGCGGCATTGCCTTATGATGTTATGAGCTTGGCTGAAGCTAAGCTCATGGCGAAGGGTAATCCTTATTCTTTTTTGCGTGTGGACCGGGCGGAAATTGACTTGACGGATGGTGTGGATCCGTATGGGGAGCAGGTGTACAAGCAGGCCCAAACCACGTTTAATGAGATGATGGAGCAGGGTGTTTTCAAGCAAGATGAGGAGCCTTGTCTGTATATTTACCGGCTGACTCGGGATGGGCGTTCCCAGACGGGCGTTGTCACCTGTGTTGGTATTGACGACTATTGGGAAGGGCGTATCAAAAAACATGAACTGACGCGGGAGGACAAGGAGCGGGATCGTATCCGACATGTGGATGCCTGTAACGCCCATACCGGACCGGTGTTTCTGATTTATCGCGCTCAGGCTGATATCGCCGCCCTTGTGGAGACATGGCAGGCGCAGAAAGCCTGTCTGTATGCTTTCAAAGCCGACGACGGTGTGTATCATGAGGTGTGGCGTATTGACAATAGAGTGGTCGTTGAGCGATTGGAGGAGGCTTTTGGTTGTGTGGAGGCGTTTTACATAGCTGACGGGCATCATCGCATGGCTGCGGCGGCTCAAGTGTGTCGGCAAAGGCGGCAAACCGATCCGGATTATTCGGGCGAGGAAGGGTTTAATTACGCTTTAGCGGTTGTGTTTCCGGATGATCAAATGCGCATTATGGCTTACAATAGGTTGGTGCGGGATTTGAATGGGTTGACGACGGCGGCGTTTTGGCGTCAAATTGAAGAAGCCCTGTGCGAGGGGCCGCGGGGCGGCCGGTCTTGTCAATTGTCGATGGATGGGGATACTTTGGACACGATGAGCGCGGGCAGGCCCTCTCAACCCCGCTGTGTTGGTATGTATTTGGCAGGGACCTGGTCTATGTTGAATGTGCCGGCGCCCTCTGTTCCCAATGATCCGGTGGAGGCGCTGGATGTTTCGTTGCTGCAGAATAGGATCTTGGGACCGGTTCTGGGAATTCATGATCCGCGCCGGGATCAACGGATTGATTTTGTTGGCGGCATACGCGGGTTGCATGAGTTGGAGCGGCGGGTGGATTCCGGTGAAATGGCTGTGGCCTTTGCTCTGTATCCTGTGTCTATCGCTGAATTATTGCGGGTGTCTGACGCCGGGAGGCTGATGCCGCCTAAGTCAACCTGGTTTGAGCCTAAGCTGAGAAGCGGGTTGTTTGTTCATGGATTGGCGTGAGGTCAGGGTGATTCTTTCAGGAAAGGGATCGCGCCGTTTTTGTTAAAGTATCGTATCGACATATTGGAGCCATTGGTGTCGCAGCGTCCAATGGCAAAGATTTTTAGACCAAAAATCGGGCCAAGTTTCGCCATCAAATAATCTGGCGATGATGGTTCGACGTTGCCTTGGTGAGGATGAGTGTGCAAAAACCCAATGGGCCGATCCAGCAGCCGTGGTTTCATAATATAGCCCAACAGTAATCCATTGATAACAGTCCACCATTTTTTTGTTCTGAATCCTTGATAGGTCCGTCCGCAAAAGTATGTTCCGTTACGTCTAAATAAAACAGTTCCATATTCTTTGTTATCGCTGAGGGGGGCATACTCTCTCAGCCAATTTTCAATGACACATGAATAGTCTTGGGTTGTCGTGGAAGTCAGGGAATTTGTGTATTCGCACAAATCCTCAAGGGTACAAACGCTTTTGGCGGCCTCTTTCGCCGCGTTTTCTGAGGTGGGCAAACAGACTGAGTCAGCGAAGTATTGAAGCATAGGGATATCGTTTTTGCTGTTACCCACAACAGTGACAAAGGGTTCAAATAGCTGCAGACGTTTGCAGATTTCTAATATTCCGCCAAGTTTTGAAGCCTCTTTGGCGACGATACCACAGGTATCATCCTCGTAAACACACTGAAAATCAGACAACGGATGCTCTAAGGGGGCTTGATTTTGAAGGGTGATTTTATGCAGAAGGCCGTCTTCCCGGTATGGAATGTATGACATGGTTTCCGGGAGCAAAGATGCCACGGATTCATCAAGAGGTATGATCTTCTTATAGTCCTCGGCAAAAACACGGATGTCGGAGCCTTCCGCAAAAACGCCTCCGGCGATATGCCGCCATATGCTGTGGCAGGTTTGTTTGGCAAAACGAAAGGGAAGGGAGGTGGCCAAAAATATTAGGTTTTTTTGGGCGAGGCGTTCTATGGCTTGAACATGTTCGTCGGGAATCGTGCCCGAAGCGTTGGTAAGGGTTCCATCAACATCAAAAAAGTATGCTCTTTGCCGGTTAGGAACGCGGAAAGCGCGTTCTTCTTGCAGCCCAGGAACGTCAAACACATCAGTTCGGTTTGAGTAGGCCAGATAACAATGGCAGCTTGCGGCCCGGCAGGGGGAGTGAGAGCTCATGGTTCGTGGTTCGTGGTTTGTGGGGGCCGAAGATGGGAACGCTGTCGGCGGTTCAAGATCTTTGGAACTGAGTGTCGCGCCTTCAGGGGTGCTGGGGGGTGTGTTGGCGCGTGAGTCCGTTTGCGGGTTCGTGTTTGCGTCTGGGGAAAAATCGGTATAGATGTTGCCGAGATTTTTTCTGCTGATGGGACAGGCGAAAGCGTCGCCGTTTCCTTCGACAAAGAGGGTTTCTTTGCCGCCGCGACAAAAGGCCGGTCGGGCCGGATGGTCTTTCAGCTCGTAGGAAAACAGCGGGTCGATCGCCAGGAAATCATCGATTTCAGTTTGTGTGTAGGTGATGTTCATACCTTCAGCCGCGTTGATCCAAAGATAGATATTGCGGGGCAGCCGGCGGCGCAATTCATGGAAGAGCCCAGTGTATTTGGGGATTCCCACCGCCCCGACAGAGAAACTGATGTTGTTCTGATAGAGTTCGAGGCACCGCTCAAGGAAGGGGTTGACGGATGTTTGGGTAGGATGGAATGTACACCACAGCTTGAGTTTGGTGTGAAAAGAATGGCTGTGGTCATGCCGGCTAACATCGTTGCCGCCCACATGGGAATTGAGACGTGCCAGGAAATCCCTGACGGAAAAACTGAGATTGGTCTGGCAGCCGACTTTAGTTATGGCTGCCGCTTCGCAAAGCCGGGCGACGGCCTCTTGATAATAGGAATGAATAAGGGCTTCTCCGTATGGAACCAGCATGACGGACAGGTTGTTTCCCAACTCGGGCGCCTTGGCACAAAAGCGCTCCAAAGCGTGCCGGTCATTGAGCAAAGGTTCTGGGGTCATGTCTCCGAAAATGTTCGTGGTATGAGCCGGGGGGTCTTTGTGGAGAAAACGCCGGCGCAGCGAGGTTTTGCGAAACGGACAGTAAGGGCAGCTGTAGTTGCAGGAACGTAAATAGCCCCGGTAATATATCAATTGAAAGTTTTTGGTTTGAGAGCACGGTTGGGTGTTGTTGGTCATTGGTGTCCTCCCATGCGGCGACGGACTGCCGGAGAGATCAGTTTAGGGCCGATAGAGTCGGATAAGGATAGTCCCAGAGGTGTCAAGCGGATATGGTTGTCTATGGTTTGTGTAAAGCCTTGCTGTGCCCATTCATGGAGTATCGGAAAATCATGGGGAAGATCGGTCTGAAACACTTTTAGATATTCGGCGAGAGAAATGCCGTGAATGTGCAGAAGGTTCTTGATAAGAAAGCGGCGCTTGTGCTCATTCTGATTCAGCAAGTATCCGTGGGTGATTCGGGTTTTATCGGGGGTATCAATATAGGCCATGATGATTTGTTGGCAGGCGGAGGGGCTGAGGACGAAGGGATGGCAAAAATGCAAATCTCCCAGATAGCTGCGGCCGCCACAGCCGATGGCCAGCATGGGCTCGAACCCGCAGCTTGTCGGGGCGGGAGAGGGGTGTTTGACAAAACGTCGCATGGAGAGCTGAGTGTAGCCTGCATTGGTGAGGAGATCCCGCGCCAGCCAATACATATCGCGTAATAGACAAGGTGTGGGATGCTGATCAGAAGCGTGGCGCGTGTCGGCTAGGCTGGTTCCTTTGCGGATATAGAGGGGGTAAATAAAGAATTCGTCAGGCGCGAATTTGAGTCCTTCTTCTAGGGAGGTTTGCAGGGAGGAGAGGGTTTGGCTTGGGATGCCGTAGATCAGGTCAAGATTGAGGGTCGGAAAGTCGTGTGCTTTGAGCAGGTCAAGGGCATGGTAAGCGGCCCGGGCCGGATGTTGGCGCTTGAGGGCGGTCAACTCGCGGTCTATAAAGCTTTGAACGCCCAAACTGACTCGGTTTATACTGTATGCTTTGAGGATGGCCAGTTTTGTTTTGGTGGTTTCGTTGGGGGAGGTTTCAATGCTGCTGTGGGCTTGGTTCATACCGGGCAGCAGCCGCAAAAGCCTGTCAAGCTGCGTTTCGGACAGGATGAGGGGGGTACCGCCCCCGATGGTGACTGTCCGCTGTTTCAACGTTTGGTTCGTCAAACCGTATTGGGCGATTTGTTGTTCCATAGCGCCCAGGTAGCGGTCAAGGGTTTCCCCGGGCTGGCCGGTGATTGAGAAAAGGTTGCAGTAGCCGCATTTAGACGTGCAGAAGGGAATATGGAAATAGATCTCCAGGCGGCTGAGATCACAGGAGGCCAGGTGGTCAAAGACATTAATACCGCGAAGAGGGCCATAGGCCGTTTTGTGGGGATAGCTGTACATGTATCTTTGTGAGATTTCTGGAAGGGCTATTTTCATGGATTACGCTCGCGTTTTGTCATATGAATGAATAAAGTCTACATCCAAGTCATTTGCTCGATTACCGATCCGTCCATACCGCTTTCCGGCGTCTTTCCTGACGCTTTTAGGTGGACAGAAAGAAGTGTTTATACGGGACTGTATTCGTAACTTCATGATTGAACCCATGGAACACATAACCGTCGTCATGTTCGGGGTAGCAGGAGCCATGATCCGAGCAAGCGATAACAAAGACCGGGCCGCGTCGGCTGAAAGCGTCAAAGAGTTTCGGCAAACGCTCGTCAACATAACGAAGGGCCGCCGCGTGGGTTTCCAGGGAATCCTTTTTGGCACCATTCACATAGAAAGCATTGGGATAGTGAAGGGCGCAGATATTGATGTACATCATGACACGTTTTGTGGAAGGAATACCTTCCAACACCTGAACGGCTTTGGCAATCTGGTGATCGGGGCTTTGCTTGACGGTGCAGCCGAATTTAGGCGTCCAATAACTTTGACGGAACATAGCCGGTAAAACCTTACCGATGTCGGAGCGGTTGTTAAAAAAGGCGACGCCGCCGATGCATATGGTTTCGTAGCCGACTTTTTCCAGACCCTGAATAAAGGTCGGGCCATCAAAAGCGAAAGATTTGGGCGGAGAAACCTTGCCCATGCCGACACCTTTGGGGAAAAACAGCATTTGTTTCTTGGTCATCGGCGTTGGCTCCAAGGATGTGGGCAAAAACCCCGCGAACATGGCGTGGTGGGACGGATAAGTGAAATTTCCCGCCGCTCCGCGTTTCTCCCAGGGGCCGTATTGGTTCAAGACCGGCGTGCCGCCTTTTTCTTGTTCCTGATAGGCCACGTCCCAACGCAAGGTGTCCAGGCACAAGAACAAAATGTCCGCCGTTCCGACAACATCATTCATGTTCAGGTTGTCTTTGTTTTCTTTCATGGCCTTAAGCAGATCCCGGGGGGACGGCAGCGGGATTTCTGCCGGCAGCAGAAGTTCCTTAACACCCATGGCGCCTCCTATTCTGTGAGCATCGGGGACAAGTATGTCTCGTCACCATCTTCGTCGGCCTCCTGCTGATTCAACACAATGACCTCGAAGGGCAGGGTTTTGAGTTTCTTCATCATATCTTTGGTCCTTTCTTAAATTAGGATTTTTTTGGGGCGGACACTTTATGCGGCTGGCTGAGAACGTTCCCGAACCCGTTAACCAGCGGATTTGGGCTTGATAAATGCGGTTTTCCGTAAAAATATCTTGGTATATGAGGTCGCCTTGTCCGTTGATTTCGATGATCAGGGGGTTCAAAGGGTGTGTACTCGGGTAACTGTTTTGCCGCAATAAGATATCGAGGCCCGCCACATTGAGGCCGGGAAACAGAGCGACCGCTTTGCGGCAAAGGGTTTCAATGTCTGAGAGTTGAGAGGGGCTAAAGGCGAGATCAGTGGCGGCCAGAGCGTTGTCGTTGAGATGAAGGTTGGTGATGGCGCCGCCGGACTGTCGCGCCACAAGAAATTCCAACCGGCCAAACTGATAGACGGCTCTTAAATCGAAAGTTTTACCGTTGAAGGAGGCTTTGGGAATCCATTCTTCCACAAGGGCACCTTGAAACAATACGCGATTGATAACCGAGGCAATCTCCTCCGAGTCACCGGTTTTGCGGAGTTTGTTCGTGTTATACAAACGGTTGTCGCGCAGCAGAGCGGAGGTTTCCATGGTTTCCGCGCCGGTTCGGGGGTTGAAACGATAAGCGGCGACACCCGCCGCGCCTGAACCCAGCCGTGGTTTAATAAAAACCTGCCGGATGCTATTTTCAACCATGATCTCCCGCAGCTGACCTAGGGATTCAATCCGGGCCGGAGAACCGTTTGCGTCTGTCAGGGCAGGGGTTGTGGGCAGACCTCCTTTTTGCAGTATCTGTTTGCAGAGCGTTTTGTCCAGAGTGTGCCAAAGGGCATCGCTGCTGTTCAAAAGTCTGATGCCAGGAACTTGTTGCAGCTTGAGCAGAAAAGTGTGATAGCGGTTCATGACGGTATCTAAGCCGGGTCTGGTATCTCCGGCTCGGCTGAGACTGGCGTCCTCAGCCCGGCTGTCAATAGGATAGGAGAGGGGGGGTGGCGGGTCGATTTTGACGAAGGCATCTTCCAGGCTTGAATAATCGAATTCGATTGTTCGTGGTGCGAGGTTCGTGATTCGAGAGGCGTGAGTGATGTGTGTTTCGTACTCTGAATCATGGGGACAAGTCAAGAGAGGGAGTGGGATGAGGGTTACGGACACTCCAAGATCGTGGGCTGCTTTGAGAAAGTATTCGGTTCTTTTGGTTTCGGGGTGTCCCAGAAGGATCAGGCTCATATCCATCCCTCCAAAGGCGCTGTTCTGCTACTATAACTTTCAGTATACGATTTTCTGCTGCAAAAGCAACAGGTGAGCATAACCTGTTCCAACCTGTTAAAAAGTCTTTGTATGTCCTATGGCGTTATCATTGTTGCTGTTGCTTTTTAATATAAAACTCGATAGCCGAGGTTTTGTGTTCCAGTGTTTCTACGCGGTTCTCAACATTTAAAGCTGAATGCATGTTTTCGGTTACTCCTGCGAGACCTTCCATAGTTGCCTTTAATGCGCTGTCAATTTTGTGCTCCACTTTGATCTCAAGTTTTCTTAGTCTTGTATCTACGGCATCAACTTTTTCTTTGACTTCTGCTATATTATTTTTGATAGGCTCAAGCTTTGTATCAAGACTTGAGTTTACAACGGTTTCAATCATGGATTGCAATTCCAACATTTCTTCTCTAGTCAAGACATTCCCTCTTTTTACACACATTATGAATCACTCATAATCAATACGCCGTTGATCATCTCTTTCCTGCCGGTTCCAAAAAGAATTTTGCATTTAGAACGCGAGCTTTAGAGAAAGCGTGTGGCAACGCAAGCTTGAAACTCCAGCATTTATCTGCTAATCTGAACCTGCGTTCTGATCTTGACCATCTCAAGATTAATAAGAACGGATAAGCAGGAGACGGACAAGCAGGAGGGATATTCCTTATGAAACCCATCAAATCTGTGGCGATCATCGGCGCCGGTGCCCTGGGCGTCATGTATGGCTGGCAGCTCACCAAAATGCTGGGCAGGGAAAATGTCTGTTTTGCCGCAGACAAACAGAGGATTGAAGGTTATAAGAAACAAGGGGTTCTCTGCAATGGCGAGCGATGCGATTTCCGGTGGGTTGACCGGGATCATCCCGATCAGACATATGATTTCGTTCTGTTCGCGGTTAAATTCACAGCCATGGAGGCGGCGGTGGAGACGGCCAGAGGGGTTTGTCGTGAGGATACAATTTTTCTTTCGGTTCTGAACGGTATCGAGAGCGAGAGGGTCATTGGCGACGCTCTGGGAACGGAGCATCTGCTCTATTGTGTCGTGCATGGCATGGACGCCACCAGAACGGGGAGCCATGTGCGCTTCCAGAATACGGGAACCATTGTTTTTGGCGATAAGAACAACCGGCTTACGGAAGATGTGAAAGCGGTGTCCGAACTGTTGGAACGGGCGAAGATGTCTTATCAAATCCCTGATGATATCCGGCAAAAAATGTGGAGCAAACTGATGCTCAATACAGGCGTCAACCAAGTGTCGGCGGTTTTTGGTACGGGTTACGGGGGAATCCAGAAAGAGGGGGCAGCCCGGCAGATGATGATTGACGCCATGAAAGAAGCTAAGGCTGTGGCCGCTTGTGAGGGCGTTGTCCTGACTGATGAGGATGTGGATCAGTGGTTGGCGGTTCTGGATGCGTTGGATCCGGAGGGATTGCCGTCTCTCTATCAGGATATTTTGGCGCATAGGCCGACGGAGGTGGAGCTTTTTTCCGGCACAGTCAGGAAGTTGGGCCGAAAATATGGCGTGCTGACGCCGATTAACGATTATCTTTACGAAACAATCAAAAAGCTGGAAGCTGAGTGAGGAAGCGGGGAAGCCTGTCTTGGGCGGGCCACACAGGGTTTAGAAATCAAGGGCCAGGAGCTTTTCGAATGCCGCCAGTGTAAAGACATCGAGAGAAGTGGCTGAACCAACATAGAAGGTGTCGTCCACGTAGAAACCACGGGCGCTTGTATTGTAAGGGGTGCTGCCGCCGTATTCCAGATTGGCCCGCTGATAGAACCCTCTTTCAGCGCTGTAACCGTAGATGGCGTAGGTTGAAGAGGCACCGTTGGGATTGATGAGTTTAAACCCGATCAGGTCACGGGTGGCATCGACGATAATTGCCCGGTGATTGTAAGCTGCTTCGGCATAAGTGCTGTCCAGCAAAAGCGTACTCAGTTCCTTAACATTGAAAGGATCTGAGATATCGAACATGCTGAGTTTGAGTTTGCCGCTGCGGATGCCGTCGCTGTCGAAACCAAGACCAAACAAAAGCCCGGGGGCGTAGGGATGCAGGTAGGTGCTGAAACCTGGTATTTTCAAGGCGCCTAGAACTTTGGGATGAGAAGGATCCGAAAGATCCAGGGAGAAAAGCGGGTCAACCTGCCGGAAAGTGACCATATAGCCGGCTTGGCCCGAGAAGCGGACGCTGTAGATGCGTTCGTCCTGGGCAAGCCCCTCAATGCTGCCGAGGACCGTCAGGCTGGGGCTCAGGACATAAATCCCGTTGCTTTGCGGCGGGCCCCCCACATACTGATAGCTGACGACGTCGTGGCTTTTGTCAACGAGCTTTCGGGATTGGGAGGTTGTTGTGGTCAGCGCCAAACGGAGATTGCCTTCATATTCGTCGAGGGAGAACTGATTGAGCAGATTGCCGTTGATCGTGGCGTTGGCGGCAAAGGTGAGAATACCTTGGTTCAGGGAGAGTTTGGCCAAATGGGTTTTGGTTGTTGTGGTGAGATCGGTAATGGTGTAGACGCTGTCTTGGTAAGGCGCACTTTCTTCAGTTACGGTTTGGGACGCGGCCAGATAAAGGTTGTTGTGACTCATATAGAGGACATCGCCGCCGCCTAAGACGGTTTTTTGGCTGATAACCGCCGGGTCAGCAAGATTTATTGCTGAGATAACCGCGTAGCAGGGTGACTGGAGCGCCGGAAAGATATGGATGTCTTCCGGGGGCATCAGGTGAGTGGTTTGGTCAACGACACAAAGGGGCACGAAGGTTTCTGGCGTGTCCCGGCAAATGTCGTAGTGATGAACATAGTAGCTGCTGACCAGGTAGAGCACACCGTTTTGGAGCCGGGCTGAGCGGTAAGAGCCGCTTTGGCTTATCTGGGTGAGCAGGGTCGGATTCATGGGGTTGGAAACGTCGTAGAGGGTCGCTGTGGCTAAAAACACAGCAGGCATGATGTCCATCGTTGGCGTTGCTGCCGTGTCGGTCATGACCTCGTCCGGCGGCGTTTTGGTTGAAGTGTCGGGAACCGGGGAGGAAGGTGAAATCCCTCTGAGTAAGTCTTGACCATGATGGTTGCTCAAAACCACCAGAATGTTGTCGGCAATGAAGATTTCAGTGGGATAGCCGTAACCGGTATGGCCTGATTGTTCGGAAAGATTGATACGGGAGAGCTCTTTGCTTTGGGCGCCTTCGGCGGAAAGGATGACAATGCTTTGATTAGAGAGGATGTAAATATGGTTGCCATCGGTTTTGATCATGTCGCCTTCATCGATACCGGCTACCTGGACGTTGGTGCCGGCGTAATCGGGGGCGCTTTTTGACGTCGTACCGCCGTCAGAGGGTGTGATGTCGGACGCGTTGGGGGCGGCTAAGTCCAATGTGGGGGCTCCCGATAGGCTGTTTCTGGCTGACTGGGGTGACCGTACGGAGGGCTCGAAGTCGGGGGGGGCGGAACCGCCGTCAAGGAAAGACTCTTGAGCGGTGTAAAAGGACTCGATGGTGCTGAAGAGTTCATCATAAGAGGAGGGGTTCGCCAAAGGGATGTTTTCGGAGTCTTTTGTCCCGTTGTTATTCTGATAACCAATGTGATTTGACGAGAGGAACAGTGCCGCCACGAGCAAACAGGCGGCTAAGGGAGCGCCCAGTTTGAGCCAAAGGGAATTCCCTTTTGTGTGTGGGGGTTTGTTGATGCCGGCTTTTTCGTCGGTGAGACGCGTTTGCAGATTCCGGAGGGTGCTTTCGTCCGGTTTCATCTGTTCCCGCATTTCCTTAATCATTTTATCAGTTGTTTTGTCATTCATAGAAATAGGCTCCCTTCAGTTCTTCGCGCATGAGTTGGCGTCCCCGGGTCAGCTGAACTTTCACGGTTCCGGCCGCAATTTGCAGCGCAGCGGCAATCTGGGCGACGGACATGTCTTCAAAATAGAAAAGATGCAGCACGGTGCGGTATCTTGCGGGTAATTTCTGCAGCGCGGCAAACACTTCGTTTTGTTCGGCGGTTTCAAAATGGAAGGCTTCTTTGTCCGGCTGCAAGGGCTGGGGTGGCTCGTCAACTAAGACGACACGCCGGTGCCAGCTGCCGGAAGTGATTTGTTTGGCGCAGTTGCGGGCAGTGGTAATAAGCCAGGCCTGGCGATGTTCTTCGTCGTGCAGCAACGGCTTTTTGCGCCAGTAAATGAGAAAGACTTCTTGGAAGACGTCTTGAGCGTCGTGCAGAGTGCCGGTGTGGGTCAGCGCGATGCGGTAGACGAGATCCTGATAGCGTCCAAGTATGGTTGGAAAGTCTTCTTGAACGGGGGTGCCGTTTGGATTTGTTATTGTATCTGTATAGCTCATGATGATCTCCTCTAATCATGAATCCTTCGAGGGGGGTAAAAGGTTACAAGGAATAAGAGATTTTTTTGTGGATTGAATAGAAAAATTATATAATGTTGATGTGCGCAAGACAATAGACAACCCAAAGCGGAGGTGACTTGTGACAGACCCCCGGAAGATGTATATCCAAGCGTATGGCTGCCAGATGTCGGTGCGGGACAGCGAGTCTCTGCGGTCGTTGGCGGAGGATTACGCCTATGAAGAGACACATACTATCGCTGAAGCCGATCTCATTCTCATAACAACTTGCTGTGTGCGGGAAAGTGCTGAACGTAAGATTCTCGGACGCATTGGCGAACTCAAAGCCTTGAAACAAAAAAACCCTGGTTTGCTGATTGCGGTGTGCGGGTGCATGGTACAGCAGCCCAAGGCTGTTGAATCATATGCGAAGAGGGCGCCTCATGTGGATCTGTGGACAGGCACTTTTGATTATGATCAGTTTGCCGGGATGCTGGAACGGGCTTTAAGCGGCGAAAAAGTCGTTCAAGTGTCGCCGGAAAGCCGGTTGCGCACGGAGCTGGCGCCGGACGCTCAAAACGGCAGCCTGAAAGCGTCGGTTTCTGTTATGTACGGTTGTGATAATTATTGCGCCTATTGTATCGTACCTTATGTGCGAGGCCGGGAACGCAGCCGCGATCCGGAGGATATTTTGGCCCAGGTGCGGGCCCTGGCGGCCAGTGGCTGCCGCGATCTGACGCTGCTGGGTCAGAATGTGAATTCATACGGGCAAAAGGACGGCTTCACCATGGATTTTGCTGATTTGCTGACACAAGTTGACGCCGTGGCGGGGATGGAACGGATTTGGTTTGTGACCTCTCATCCGAAAGATCTGAGCGACAAGCTGATTAAAGTTATGGCGAGGTGTCCTCATGTCTGCGAACATCTGCACCTGCCTTTGCAGGCGGGCAGCGACCGGGTGCTTCAGGCGATGAATCGCGGGTATACAGCCGCGGACTATGAAGAGCGTGTCCGCGCGCTGCGGCGCGCGATCCCGGAAGTGACGTTGTCAACGGATATTATTGTTGGTTTTCCGGGGGAAACGGAAGAGGATTTTCAGCGTACCCTGGATGTTGTGGATCGCGTGGGGTTCACCCAGGCTTTTACATTTATGTTTTCCAGACGCTCAGGCACGCGAGCGGCAGAGCTGCCGGAACAGCTTCCCTTAGCGATTAAAAGAGATCGCCTGGCGCGGCTCATGGAACTGCAGAACGCTAAGTGTCTGGCTTGGCGTCAAAGTCTTGTGGGTAAAGAGGTTGAGGTGCTGGTTGAAGGGACGAGCAAAAAAGATCCCGGACGCCTTATGGGGCGTACCCGGAGCAATGATATTGTGGTGTTTGTGAATCCGGAGAAAGGACAGACCGGCGGGAGGGAGCTGGTGGGGAAACTGGTGAGAATCCATATTGAGAAAGCAAAAAGCTGGACTTTATTTGGTCGCCTGTCAGAGATCCCGTATGAGGGGTTCACTTGAAGAGGAACCGGCAAGGAACAGGCATAACAATTTATTCTGATGATCAGCAGAAAAAGGCGGTACAATTATGTCACAAGCGTTAACCCCCATGTTGCGGCAATATCAGGAAATAAAAGCTCAAGCGTCCGGCGCGATCTTGTTTTTCAGGCTGGGCGATTTTTATGAGATGTTTGGCGAAGACGCAGAGACGGCGGCGCCTGTGCTGGGAATCGTTCTGACTTCCCGGGAAGCGGGGCAGGGGACGCGCATTCCCATGTGCGGTGTGCCTCATCACGCGTTGGAGAACTACTTGGTTAAAATGGTTCAGGCCGGATTTCGGGTAGCGATCTGTGAACAGACGGAGGATCCGGCCGCCGCGAAAGGTATTGTTAAGCGGGAAATCGTGCGGATTGTTACCCGCGGTACGATGTTGGAGGGGGAGAGGGATGAAGGGCGGCATGCCTTTGTGGCTTGTGTGTTTTTGCTTAATCAAGAATGGGGGTTGGCTTATGCCGATCTGACTATAGGGACGTTTCATGTGTTCCAGACGCCCTTTTTGCCTCAATTGCAGGCTGAATTAGGACGGGTGGCGCCTTTGGAACTGCTGCTTTCCGAGGATTTTACCGAAAGGGATGCTTTGTGGACGGATTGGTTTGTGAGCTATCAGGACAAGTCTTGGTTCAAAGAGCATGAAGAAAAAGCCTTGTTGGAGCATTTTCCCGGGCAGGCAGACATGCTGCGCCGGTATCCGGCGGCTCTGCGGGCGGCGGCGGCCCTTTGGCGGTATATTAACGCTTGTTTGCCCGGGTGCCGGCAGGATCATTTTATTGATATAGGCCGTACGGACGCGACCCGATATATGTTGTTGGACCGCTGGACCCGGCGAAATCTGGAGCTTACCGAGACCCTGCGCGGCGCCGGCAGCGGTGAGACGTTGTTTGGGACGTTGGATTTTACACTGACGGCGCCGGGGGGGCGCCTGTTGAAATTGTGGATTGGGGCCCCGCTGCTGGAGCGGGCGGCCATTGAGTTAAGATTTGATATTGTGGAGGTTTTCGCGCGGGATTTGTTTCTGCGCGATGATATGACCGTGTTGCTGCGTCAGGTTTATGATCTGGAGCGTCTTCTGAGTCGGCTGACCTACGGCAAAGCTTCGGCGCGGGAATTGCTGATGTTGGGGCGGACTCTTGGCCTCATGCCGGAGGTGTGCCGTTTGCTGGATGATCTGAAAGGGGCGCCGGACGAGGCGGCGGCGCGGTTAATGGGTTACCGGCAAGATTTGGGCGATTTGAGCGATTTGGGGGAGGAACTGTGCCGGGCGTTGGATTCCAACGCGCCCGCAACCCTTAAGGAAGGGCAAATGATTTTGGCGGGGTACGCGGCGCGGGTGGATGAACTGCGGGCTTTGGCCGACGGGGGCAAGGAGTTTTTAGTTCGTCTGGAGGACAGGGAGCGGGAACGCACGCGGATCCGTTCGCTGAAAGTAGGCTACAACAAAGTATTTGGCTATTATCTGGAGATCAGCAACGCCAACAAACATTTGATTCCGGAGGATTATGAGCGTAAACAGACGTTGGTCAACGCGGAAAGATATATCACGCCGGAATTGAAAGACTACGAACGCAAAATTCTCACGGCTCAGGAAGAGCTGACAGACTTGGAATACAAGATCTTTGCCGGGCTAAGAGAACAGACCTTGCGGCGCGCGCCGGCAATTATTCGGGCGGCCAACGCTCTGGCGGAGATCGATGTTTTTCTGGCGCTGGCTCAAGCCGCCGGGCGTTATCATTATGTACGGCCTCAGTTACGGGAAGATGGTGTTATGGAGATCCGGGAGGGCCGGCATCCGGTGGTGGAACGGATGGGAGCCAAGGTGCTGGAGGGGGGATTTGTCCCCAATGACACGGACTTGACCCCGGATCGGCATTTCGCCCTGATTACCGGTCCGAACATGGCAGGCAAGTCAACCTATATGCGTCAGGTTGCCCTCATTGCGCTGATGGCTCAGATGGGGAGTTTTGTACCGGCGCGGTCAGCGTCGTTGTCTTTGGTGGATGGGATTTTTACGCGTATTGGGGCGTCCGACGATGTGGCGGCCGGACAGAGCACTTTTCTGGTAGAAATGACTGAGGTCGCCTATATTTTGCGGCATGCCACGCCGAATAGCCTGCTGATTTTCGACGAGGTGGGGCGGGGCACATCCACTTTTGACGGTATGAGCCTGGCCTGGGCTATCGCGGAACATATCGCGGAAACCCCCGCGCTGGGCAGCAAGACGTTGTTTGCCACTCACTATCATCAGATGACGGAGTTGGAAGAGACTCACCCGGCTGTGTTCAATCTGCATGTGGCTGTAGAAGAACAGGGTCAGAATATTGTTTTTCTGCATAAGATTCTGCCCGGACGCGCTGAGGGCAGTTATGGGCTTTATGTGGCCAAAATAGCCGGGGTCGCGCCGCCGATTCTGGCGCGGGCTGAGACGCTTCTGCGTGAGCTGGAAGATGATAACTTGAAGACGTCGGGCAGCCATGAAGGGCCTTATTGGACTGATCGAAAAGATGGCGCTTACGCGCAGCCAAGTCTGTTTGCAACGGAACAGGAGCACCCTTTATTGGCAGAGCTCCGGCGGGTGGATCCTGACGCGATGACGCCGCGGCAGGCTATGGATTATTTATATGAGTTGGTGGGGCGCATGAGCGGTGAGAGATGAGGGTTTGACAGGGCTAAGAATGTGTTTTGTCGCAGCGATATTGATAACAATTATGCCTTTTCTCAAATCCAAAATCCTGGTATAGCAAGGCTCCTGTATCAGATGCGGTTAATTGTACCAAACCGCAGTCGCGGTCTTTTGCCTCATTAACGATGAAGCCTAATATCTTTTTGGCAATCCCTTTTCTTCTGTAGGGCTTTAGGGTATACATACTGGATAATATGGCGATCCGTCCTGTGGGATTGCTGTAATAGGGCGGCTTTTCCACAATTGATATGCCACCGGTTGCAACACTTATATCGTTATCAATCGCCAGCCAAGATATAAATGTCTTGTCGCGAAAATGCCTAACATAGTAATCATAAAGCGGACCGGCCAGATCAGATGTCACTATCTCGCCCTCTTCCAGCAGCTGTTGTACCCGCAGTTCAATCATTCGATTGACGTCTTTCAGTTCTGATTTTCTGTAAATAATTGTATTCATTCCTGGTCTCCCGCTATCGATGATAAGTCTGTGCATAGTCAGATTCCCTTATCCTCAATAATATACCATAGGGTTAGACTGGCGCAAACAATAAAAATTTTTACGCGGCAGCCGTTAGAGAAATATTTTTTGACATAATAGCAAAACATATCAGAAGAAAAACCAGATTAATCGGAGGATCAAAATGATAAAGACTTTCACCGCCCATACAAGGGAAATCGATGATATGAATATTGCTGTCACAGAAATACTGGAACAGCTCAAGCCGGAGCGAAACTGTCTGAAAAACTCTGTAGCCATTGTAAGCTGTTATAGAGAATTCGCTGAAAACGGCATTGCTGCTGAACTTCACCGCAGACTTAAATTCCCTGTCATAGGAACCAGCACATACGCTCTTGCAACAAACAAGGCCATAGGGGAAATGGACTTGGCGGTTCTGATGATCACCGCCGATGATGTTACCTTTACCGCCGCTTGTTCTCCTCCTCTGGAAAACGATCTGACAGAACCTTTTACGCAAATGTATCAAAGCGCTCTTGCGGGGCATAACGAACAACCCAAGCTCATATTCAGCGCTGCACCTTTTTTGATCGGTCACGCAGGCGACCATTACATTGAGATTTTGAACATGCTTTCAGGCGGCGTGCCTAATTTTGGCGCTTTCGCCGTAGATAATGAGGGATTCCAACACTGCTATGTTATCTTTAATGATCAAGTGGAAAAGGATATTTATGCCATAATCGTTGCCAGCGGCAACATTGAGCCTCATTTCGCTTATTCATCAACCATTTTCCTCGATTATGCCCTTTCGCAAAAAGTGCCAATTACAAAATACCAAGGGAACCTTGTGCAAGAAGTGAATGGCCTCCATTTCACGAGTTTTATGGAATCTCTGGGACTGGATCTGTCCAGCCACAGTGGTGTGCTCTACTCGCCGCCTTTCATGCTGAATTGTACCGACAAGAACCATTCAGTTTCCAGAGTTTTAGTGTCCTTGAATGAAGACGGCTATGCCATATGCGGCGGACTTGTCCCCGAAAACGCGGATGTATGCGTCGGATCATGGGACAAGTTCGATGTCATTGATACAACAACACAAGTCATCAACAAGCTGCTGTCGAACGAAAAGGTCAACGCGATCCTGCTTTATTCCTGCTCTTCGCGGGGCGAAATCTTTGGCAGGGAGGTTCTAATAGAAGCGGATAAGGTTCATGATACCCTTGCTGACAAATATCCGTATTTGTTCACCTATTCCGGGGGAGAAATATGTCCCGCAGACAACGGCTCAATGGCCAACTGTTTTCACAACAACACGATTATCGCTTGCGCGTTTTAGGACCCCGCCATGTCAATATCACTTTAATGTTTTGCGTCATCTTACCGCTGAAAGATATCAGCTGATAGATCATTCGAGCGCCGAACTATGCAGAGAATATACGGAGGGTTTGTATGACCGATCAGACCGAAGAAATCAGCAGACTCAAAAGAGAGAACAAAAAAATCACTCGAGAACTCGCCTTGTCAAACAATACGTTGAAAAGATACAAGAAAGCCGCGGACGCTATTGGGAATCTCAGTGCTGTAATTTCCGCCGAAAACGCTAGACATGCCAAACACCTCCAAGTTATTATGGACAACATGCCTGACATTATCTTCCTGCTGGATAACACCATGCACTTCCTTCTAACCTCTCAATCATTCATAAAACTTGCGGGGATATCTGGCTCCAATCCGCTTCAACACAAGACATTCCGGCAAGTGTTTGCCGCATTTCTGGACAATGAATGGCTCGACCATATGGACGATATTTTTAACAACGCTTTTGCAACCGGTGATGTTCAGTCGTATGCTGATATTGATATAGGCGCTTCGGGAAGCACACGGCATTATTCTATAAGTGTGGCGCCGTTTTCTTATGAACATGTGGTTAACAATGGGCTTCTGATTGTTTTCAGAGATCTGACCGATATTATTGAGGCCAGGGATCAAATAGCGGCCGCCCATTACTTTGAAGAGGCTGATCGCGCCAAATCGGCTTTCCTGGCCAAAATGAGCCATGAAATGCGCACGCCTCTAAACGCCATTATCGGCATGTCGGAATTAATGTTGCGCGAAGACATCCCGCCGGGCGCTAAAGAGCATGTTCTTACCGCTAAGCAGGCTGGCGCCACCTTGTTGTCCATCATCAATGATATTTTAGATTTCTCCAAAATAGAGACCGGGAAATTAGAAATAGTGCCGGCAGATTATTTCTTTTCCTCCCTAATTCATGATGTGGTCAGTATAATCAAAAACAGGGTTTTGGAGTCAGGTTTACGTTTTGTGGTTAATGTTGATCATGAGATTCCCAATAATCTTTTTGGCGACGCCATACGCATTCGCCAAATCATGATGAATCTTTTAAGCAACTCCGTTAAATATACGGAAAGAGGTTATATATCCCTGACCATTGAAAAGGAAATCATAGACAACAGCACCGCTATTTTGACCATACGAGTTGAAGACAGCGGCAAAGGAATCAAGCAGGAGGATATGGGAAAGCTGTTCCGGGAATTTTCCCGGGTGGACGCTGCGGATAATATAGGCATTGAAGGTACCGGGTTGGGCTTGTCCATCACGGAAACCTTGGTTATGGCTATGGAGGGGACAATTGATGTGCAGTCTGTATATGGGGAAGGCAGCATATTTACCGTGACCTTGCCGCAAAAGATAAGACCCGGTTCCAAACTGGCGGTCGTGGAGAATCCGGAGGAAAAGAATATTTTGATTTATGAGCGGCGCGAAGCCTGTATTAATTCCATCATTCGCACCATGGATAGCCTTGGCGTCAACTACAAGCTTGTATCGACCGATTCCAGGTTTTATGAAGAGATCTCGAGGAATGAGTATTCCTTCATTTTCCTGGCTTCTAATCTCTACAACAGGATTAAAAAGAGATACGCTGAATTAGCGTCAGGCGCCACTTTTTTGTTGATTGCGGAGTTTGGCGAAATCATTACAGAACGTGATGTCAGCATTCTAACGACGCCAATCTACTCTCTGCCTATTGCCACGTTCTTAAACAACGCAGAAAGCTATCATCACGATGATGGCAGCAACGCTCTTTCAGCCGTCAGGTTCACCGCTCCAAACGCCAAAATACTTGTTGTTGACGATATCAGAACGAATTTGGTCGTTGTGGAAGGATTGCTGAAGCCATACGGCATGGAAATGTTCACATGTCAAAGTGGCGCGGAAGCTGTCCGGCTGGCCGAAACTGAACGCTATGATCTTTTGTTTATGGATCATATGATGCCTGAAATGAATGGAATTGAAGCTGTCGCACGGATCAGGGAAATGGTAGCCAAAGATTCGTTTTACGCGTCCATGCCCATTATTGCGTTGACCGCTAACGCTGTTTCCGGCTCGAAAGAAATGTTCCTGGAAAATGGATTCGATGATTTTTTATCCAAACCTATTGACAGTTTCAAATTAAATCAAATTCTGGAAAGATGGCTTCCCAAAGAGAAACAGCTGCAGATCCCGGATATGCCGAATACGGGGTTTATTATCCCAGAGAACAGTAGCAATGAAGGCCTGGCCTTGCTCCAGAAAAAGCTTGACACCAAAAAGGGCATCGACATGGCGGGAGGATCTGTCGAAAGCTATTTCAAAATCCTGGCTGTCTTTTGTCAGGACGCCGATAATAAAATTCAAGAAATAGGCCGAAGCCTTGATATAGAGGATCTGTCTCTATATACAATCTATCTCCACGCGCTCACTAGCGCCTGTGCTAATATTGGGGCTGAAGATCTCTCGAAACTGGCCCGAGAGTTGGAAGCTGCGGGAAAGAAGGGCGACGCCGGGTTCATCCACACCCACAACAGCAACTTGATCATGGATCTGAAAGAGCTTCTCTCAATAATAAAAACGTCTCAAAAAGTGACGGCTGAGGTCGATCCCAATGAAAAGACAGATATAGACATGCTGAAGAAGTCATTATCCGGGCTCAAGGCAGCTCTGGAAGATTTTGATTCCGCGAAAATCCAAGAAGCTGTCGGTGGTCTGCAAAAATTCACCCGGGCGTCTGATGTTGGCGCCACTATGGAAGTGATCCTGCAGAATGTTTTGATTGGCGAATATGATGAGGCGACAGCTTTAATTGAGGCTTATGATTAGTTGGCTACTTCGAAAACATAACCTTCTCACTGCTAAACAACCGGGCCAAAACATAAGCCGCGGCTATTGTATAAACCAGATTAGAAACCACGGCAACCCAAACATTAACCATTGAAAAAGCCCCGGCAAAAATCCCCGCCATGGCATTAACACTGTTGTACAAAGGAATCATATAGTAAAGGAGCTCCCTTTGGGCGCCGCCGCTGAACATTGCGCTCAAACCAACCAAAGCCACAACCAGTACAAAAGGCGTCACCGTGGTCGTAGCCTCTTTCACCGTCTTGGCAAAGGCGGAAATAATGGAGATGAGGGAAACCATCAAAAGGGATGTGGCCAGCACCACCAGAGCCAGCAAGATATAATCCTGGGCTCCATACATGGCGGCAAATGAATTTGAGCTTTCATCAACCATACCAATCATTTTGGGCAACGAAAGAAGCAGGCCCACGAAGCTGGAAATGCCGCTGCACAAGGCGATAATCCCTAAACTGAGAATCTTGGCCACAGCCACTTCTCCTCGTTTCGTCGGCGTCACCAACAAAGTGGCAATTGTTCCCCGTTCTTTCTCGCCGGCGATGGATTCTGTGGCAACAGCCATGCACCCTGAGAAAACAAAAGTCAAAATCAGCATAGGCAGCATAGAGGAGAAAAGCTGAATGAAGACCGTTTCAGATGGCGCCAGATCGGCGGAAGGGACGTCCCGGTTGATGTCAAAATTGCTCGCCTTTATTTTCTCCAGCAAGGACAGGGTCATCGAAAACACTTGAGCGGATTCCTGAGACGCGGAATTATAGTAAACCTCAACATTAGGAACGACAGAGGGACGCTCCGCCATCGCCGCGTCTTGATCAAACCCTGGGGGAAACACAACCAAAAGATCCGCTTCGCCCTCGGTGATCTTAGCCTGCTGCGATTCGATTTGGTTCTGAGAGATCTCTTCAAGGTTGTATTTGAGCATAGCTTGACTGTTGACGAGAAGAACAAAGGTTTCGGAAGGCTGAACCACCGCGACCCGGTAAGCATAGTCTTTATCCACCGCCAACATATTGCTCATAGCGCCCCCAAGGAACGTATAGATGACATAAATCAGCAATCCCGGGAGCAAGATGGTTGTCAGAACAACCCTCGGATCACGGAAAAAACGGTGAAGTTCTTTTTTGATCATAATAAAAGTGCTATTGTTATTCATCGGTTTCACCTGCCGTCTCTTCGTAGAGATTAAAGAACATAGTCTCCAAAGACTCCTCCGCCGTCAGCTTTGCCAAAGTGTCGCAGGCGGCCATTTTGCCGTCAATAATAATACCAACCCGGTCACAGACCTTCTCAGCCAGGCTGAAAATGTGGGTGGAAAGGATAATAGTCTTGCCCCGGGCCCTCAAATCCAGCAGAAAATCTGTAACAGACTTGGCTGTCAACAGATCGAGACCGTTGGTGGGTTCGTCAAAAATCACAATATCGGGATCATGGGCCATGGCCACCACCAGGGACGTTTTTTGTTTCATGCCTGTGGACAGATTGGCGACTTTGACTTCAGCAAACCGGTTCACGCCAAAATGTTCAAACAATTCTGCTTTACGGTTCCGGGCAGTTTCCGGATCAACTTTATGCAGATTGGAAAAGAAGTCATAAAGATAATTTGGCGTAAAAAAATCCTCCAACTTCAGTTCGCTGGTCAGGAACCCAATTCTTTTGCGGATCTCATGGGGGTTCTGCTTGACGCTGATTTCGTCGATAAAGGCGTCTCCGCCGTCCGGAACCATCAACGTGGATAGAATCCTCAGGGTAGTGGTTTTGCCCGCCCCATTGGGACCCAGCAATCCGAACACTTCCCCCCTGTAGGCGGTGAAAGAGACTTTGTTTACCGCAACTTTCCTTTTCAGCGATGTTCTTTCAATCTTCTGTTGTTTTGCCGACAAGATGAACGTTTTCTCGATTTCCTTAACAGACAGGATTTCTTCTCGCATAGTTATTAACTCTCCTTTGGTTCCATGCCAGTGCGCCCAGCATGAAAAGCTGCTGAAACCTCCTTATACCTCCTTATACCTCTGCCAACCCCATTATAGCATACCAGAAAAGCATACGGGTGCATATTTAAAAAGTGCATGAACTGGCGATAAGGATAAGCAGAGCTTTCTGCCGCGGTGTTTTCCCGCAGCTCAATGGTGAGTTGGAGGCAGATACCGCGCTGGCCAGTAACAGTGCCACGTCAGGGGTTGGGGAGCGGCAGACTCCAAAAGCCCGCGTATTTTTTTCGCCTTTCGGGGGCTGCGTCGGGCGG
>Ga0082212_10002776_pt1 | contig 25211 bp, 19 predicted proteins | sample TergutNt197P3_FD_71548 | JGI IMG/M metagenome (GOLD analysis project Ga0082212, IMG submission 71548) | Neocapritermes taracua P3 segment gut microbial communities from Petit-Saut dam, French Guiana - Nt197 P3 | ecosystem: Host-associated > Arthropoda: Insects > Digestive system > Gut ...
CTTTTTCCGGGGTTACGAACGAGACCGGCAGGGGCGTGTTGGGAATGATTTGGGTATCGAAACTGGCAAGAGTCAGATTCGGCTCTTGGGAGTGATCGGTCAGTGTTACACGAAGTACCGAAGGAGCGGTGGTGTTTTGGAGAGTCACGTCCATAATGACGGACTGCCCCGGTGCGAAAATGCCGTTGCCGCCGCGAAAAGTGCAATCGAGGGAAGGTCTCCCAACGTCCGCAGTCTGACCGCTGACAGTTTGACAAGCAATCGTTCCTACCAGTACAAAGAGCAGCGTAAAAAGACGGCAGACGGCAGACGGTAGTTTGCAGCAGAGGTACTCCCGTACCGCTTGCGTCTGCTGCCGTCTGCTGTCTGCCGTCTGCCGTCTCACCATTGCCGTCTGCCGTCTTGTATCTCCTTCATTTCGGCGGAATTATGCCAATTTTCCCGAAAAAATACTAGGGCAATTTCGCCGAGCCTCCACGCAAAAAAAGAAGCACCCCTTGCCGGAATAAGCAAAAAATGCTAGATTTTATGTGTTACCCCTGTAAATCTTACGATGACAACGGAACTGCCGATCCCCTATCTGGAACTCCGTCGACAAATCGACGAACTCGTCGAAAAATTGGCGGTGTTGCGGGAAAAAGAAAACGAAGTCCTGCGAAAAATGTTTTCCGGCTCCGAATATCCCGAAGTCGTTCTGCAATTCGATGACCGAGACAAAACCATCATGTGGTTCGACAAGTCCCTCAAACTAGGCACCAAGTCATATCTATTCATCAAAACGCTCTGGTATGCTCCTCGGCACCGGAAAAAAATCGAAAGCCTCGAACAGGTCGTCTGGCAATCCAAATTTCAAAAACAAAAACGATTGGTCGCCGTCAAAACGAAAACGGAGGTTCACAAAGTTCGGGTCGCTTCACGATTTCTTTCGCAAAATACATTAAAACTTTTCTTGTTCCGGTTACAAAACCGGATTCGTTCGGCTCTTTTTCCCTACAAAATTGTTCCCATGAAAGACAAAAAAAGCGGCGAAATTGTCGGATACGTCTTAAAATGTACCAAAAATTACATAAAAAACATTAAACAAGTACCACATTAAACAAAAAAAGGTGGTATAATCACAACGTCCTATTGCGCAGACGGAGTGAGTAGAGTTTGCGCCAATTTACACTTTGTAAGCAACATCATGACTCGCCAAACATTTTTATTTTCCTTTTTTGTGTTCATTGCGGCTGTGTTTTTCTCTGCTTCCTCCGTTTTGGCGCAGGGGTATGGTCTCATTCAAGACGACTATAAGCGTTATGCACAACTTTTTAAGCAAGGAAAAGACCCTGATCTTGGTCCCGATGGTTCCCAGACATGGAGAACACTGTACAGAAATCACCAATGGAAAACCTACGCAGAAGGAAACGAATTCCGTGACCCTTTGCAGGTGGCTCAGACATTGACGGGTATCTATTTGACTTCTCTTGTGGATAGCCAAGTGTCGAAGCAGATCGACGACATTATCGTCAGCAAGGCGGCGCTCGGTACTGCACTCTCCGAACGTATCACGTTAGACCTCATCGGCAGTTATTTGGATAACAGCAAAAACGAAGCCTTGCAAGAAAAAATAAGTCAGGCTGGAACTGGAGACGACTTCACGTCGGAAATGGAAAGGCTGAAGATGGAATACTTAAACCGCGATCTTGATGTGCAGGTACGTAAAAGAATAGTTTCCCCTAATAATATCGCCACAAATCGCATTATAGAGATTCGCGGTACACGAAGTATGTTCCAATCCAAAGAAAAAGATTGGGCTTCAACGTACTACTACATGAGAGAACGATTTAACTTGTTGAACGATCTTGCCGGATATTTTCCCTTCAATTGGACAGAAGACGACGAAGACGAAAGTGAAGACACCGACAGCGATGACGATACCCGAAGGAAATTACAAATGGATCAACTGGTAAAACGCCTGAAAAGATTGAAAGTGGACACCACCGGTTGGAGAGAGGAACTTGAGGACGAGGCGAAGGCGGCGCAAACATCCGCACGAAGTGGTATGGGTTCAGGAGGAATGAGTTCTGATTCGTATGACGGTACTAGTGGGGCGTATCCATACAATAGCGGCGGCGGAGCATACCCGACGTATAACGTTAGTGGGTCGTCCTCGTCTGATAGTAGTAGTGGTGACAGTAGTGATGGTACTCCCGAAGGATTCGACGGGGCTAACATACCACCCGCCTTGCTTGCTGCGTTATTAGCGGGGGGGGCAGCGTCAACGAGTGATGCAGATGACGCAAAGAAATTAGAAAAAGCAGTGGATCTTTTATGGATCACACGTGCAAAAGAAGAGTTGAAGGCAACAGAGGACCGCTACAAAGCGTTCAAGTACATTGTCGGGGTCTATCAAGACTCCGGTTTCCACATGGAAACGTTACAGAAGATCCATGACTATTATCTTAGCGGGGCGGAAGACGGCGACCCCATCGCACAGTATCACTTCGCTCTTTTTATAAGGTATTTAGGGGATGTCGTAAATCCCTATGAATATCCCAATGCCGACGCGTGCAGAACCGAAAGTGACCAATGGCTGGCGAAGGCGAAGGCACAGGATGTGGCAAAGAAGCGGGTGGAAGACCTTGAAGTCCTGCTTGCAAAGGCAGTTAACAATGAAGAACGAAGAATCGCGGATTATGGTAAAAAGTACAAAGCGTTGGTCAAAGTGGAGGAAGACAAGATTGACATGTACGAAGATGTGTTGATCAGGGTTCGTCAAAGGATCGGCAACAACACTGGTGGAACCGGCGGCGGTAGAAATAACTCGGGCGGCGGCATTGGTGGAAACAACCGAGGCAGCGGACGCAATAACAACAGCGGCGGTTATGGTAATAGTAGCAGTAGCAGTAGTGATTATTATTGAGAGGGCGGACCTCGGATCGGCGTTACTGACGACCGTTGATAACTGTCAACGGGGGATTGATATATTGGTTGCTTTTTCTCTTCGTGCCTTTGTGGTGAAATTCTTAATCACAAAGGATACGAAGTGCGTTTCACAATCAAAACGCAGTATTGTTGCCGGGCGGGTTATACGGACGGCAATCCTTATTTCCGGGGGCGTGGCACTTCGATGACAACGGGGCGCGGGTCGCATTCGATGCCGTCAACGATCGCAAGCCGGAGGGAGTTATCGACCATTTTGGCTTGATATTGCAGAATAATCTGCTGAATCTGCGGGTCCAGTTCTATCGCACCGTTCGGCAACCGACGAGAATGCTGATCGAAACTGCCTACCGTTACAATGCTGGAATACCGGTCATAAAATTCGTATGCCTCGATTCCACGAGAGCGGAGAGCCTTGCAAAGTTTTTTCGCCGCTTGTTCCCCTTTTTCAAGTTCCGTCATTTTTTGAGTGCCTGCGGAAGAAAATAATCTATTCGGTGCAGATGTATCCTTTTCCCAGACCGTTTGCCCTGTGAACGTCGCAATCTGAACAGTATAACGACGTGGATTGTGTAAAAGTGAATAAGGTTGATTCTTATTGATCGATACAATATGTGGATCAACAACGCCACGCTGACTCTCCGGGGGTAACATCGGATTTGCTAAGCCGAAAGCGAATGCCATCGAAAAAGGGACTGAAATACCTTTACCCTTCAACGATTCTGTCGGAAATTTCCGTACCTCGTCGAGCGTTTTGTCGAACTGTTTGTCATCCAACGAAGAAAAATTGCCAATCAGAACGGCAACTTCGGTTATAGCGTTCGAATTTTTGTACTTTGATGTCATTCCGGTATAGGGATTCCGTGTTTGTTGGAAATCTTGCTGGACATCGGCAACAAAGTTTTTCTCAAAGACGAAAGCGTTCCATTTTTTTGTTTTTCGGAGTTCCAAGGCGAGTATATTGGCATCTTGCCGAGCGGTCTGTCCAGAAAAAGCAACCGCAAAAATGAGGTACGGTCCCTCCATTTCGGTCAGTTTATATTCCTTCTTGGGGTCGGCTTCGACGTTTTTACCAATGTTTCGGATGAAATCGATGGGACCCTGTGCGAGAATCGACGAACACACAAACACGGCAACCGTTGCAACGGTGATTGAACGAACCAAGAACGTTTTTCCGAAAAATTTCCCCATAAGACACTGTCGGTGGAACGAAAACACTCCCCTTCACTCCATTCGGCATTATTTCAGGAAAACTTTAACGATTCTAACGAAGAATCGGGACGTTCCAATGGTTCTCGCATTCCATAGAATGTAAAGTTTTTCCTATCTCGTGATGCAAATAAAAGTGTAAAACTGCTTTGCATGCATCGAGAAGAAACTCCCAATCTTGATTTACTCATGAAGACGTGCTAAAATGAAGTCGAGAGTAACTTCAGCGCGGTAATGCCGCAAATTCAGACTCATGAAAATCTTTCGACTGACCCTTCTCCCATTCCTCTTTCTGTTCGTTGCCCTCGGCATCGGAACGCTCCAAGCCGCCGAAGCACCGCCGCTGAAAATCGTCTGCTTCATTCCTACCGATGCAAAACCCTTCGACAAAACCGACGAACGACTCGGACGTGTCATGACTCACGTCCAAGAATTTTACAAACGCGGAATGGAAGCGAACGGATTCGGTCCCAAAACCTTTGGTCTCGAATGGGCTTCACCGGGTAAACTGAAACTCTATACCGTTCAAGGCAAGAAAAAGCAAGCCGAATATGGTCGGAATGATTCTGGTGTTGTCCGCAACGAAGTCAAAGCGGCAATGGCGGCACAATATCAAATTGACATCGACAAAGAACACGTCGTCATTTTCCAATCGCTTCTCGGTTGGGAAAACAACGTAGCGACGGAAATCGGTCCTTACGTCGGCGGCGGGGGTTCGCTCTCCGGCACCGCCTGGGTTTATGACGATCCGTTGCTCGATGCGGCGAAACTCTCTTCGAAGGATGCTGGCGGATATTATCACCGTCCCGTGTCGATTGGACAATTCAATACGCATTACATCGGCGGAGTCGCTCATGAACTCGGACACGCCTTCGGTTTGCCCCACGACAAAGAAACCGATGCCGACAAAGCAAAACTCGGCACCTCCCTGATGGGGAGCGGCAATCACACCTACGGCGAAGAGTTGCGCGAGCAGGGTAAGGGAACCTTCTTGTCCCCTGCATCGGCATTGCAACTTTCGACGGTTCGTGCATTCGTCGGTGACATTCCCGGCAGCAGAGATCGTGCCGCCTGGCGTGTCGATGAAATCGGGGCAACACACAAAGACGGCAAAATTACGTTCACCGGTAAGTTTGTGGCAACGCCGCCGATCATTGGAATCATCGCTTACAATGACGATGCGAACATTGATGCCGATTACGATGCCAAAGCATGGATCACGAAGCCGGACAGCGGCGGACGATTCAGCGTTGATGTCAGCGAATTGGCACCGACAACTTATCAACTTCGGTTGCTTGCCGTCCATGAAGGGGGTCAAAAGAGCCAAGTCGCTTATGATTACACCGTTCACGCTGACGGCGGTCCCGACCTTTCGCAGTTCGATAAATCGCTCCCGATTGAGGAGATGAAGAGGGCGTTTCTGTCCGGTGATCGAGATGGTCTCGATGAAATTGTTGCCGAACTGACGGCGAAGTATCCGAACAGTGCGGTACAGAAACGGGCGAAAAAACTCAGCGATCTTTTGAAAGGGACGTTCACGCAGATTGATCTCACCGCCCAACCGGCGGATGTCCGCAAAGTCGATATGACCTTTGCGAAGTTTGTCTCCGCAACGACGGGTTGGGGAAATGCTCAGCGAGGTTCGGTGCCGGAAGACGGATTTTTGAAAGTCGGCGGTACAGTTTTCGAGTCGGGATTTTACGGTCACGCTGTGTCGTCGTATAAATTCGATCTTGGCGGAAGTTGGAAGACGTTCAAGAGTGCGTATGGATTGCAAGACGAGCATGACGGTTCGGTCGTGTTCGTTGTTAAAGGGGACGGCAAGGAACTTTTCCGCAGTGCTCGGATTGCGAATCATCGGGTGTTGCGTTTGGAAGTAAGCGTAGCGGATGTCAAGCAACTCGAATTGATCGTGGAGGATGCTGGCGATGGTATCAGTGCCGATTGGGGCGTTTGGCTCGATCCGACTCTAGAGCGGTAAAATGTACAAGAGCGGCACGCAGCGCAAGAGCGGCACCCGCAAGGGTGCCGCTCCTGCGCTTTATACTAACTGTACCATGCCACTATTTGATCGTTTTCTTTGTGTCTTTGTGGTTAAGAAAATTTTACCACAAAGGCACGAAGGACACAAAGAAGAAAAGACAATTATTGCCGTGTCGCAGTATATCATAACCCAGTGCAAGCGGCACGATAGGCGACAATCAGACAATTAGGGGACTGACCAGGCTCTTTATGTCCTCTATCGCAAGCAAACGTAATTGAGTATAATGGTTGCAGTCCCCTTTCCAGGGTGCGAGTGCGGGTGAGGGCTGTTGCTCTGCTCACAATTTTCCCCACGAGGTCCTTATGAAAACCAAACTATTGTTCGCCGCCGTATCGTGTCTGTTCCTTCTTTCGCTCTCGAGTGATGCCCAGCCGCCGAACTTCGCTGAAATGCAGCGAAATCCCGCTATGCAGCAACTCATGAAAAATCAAATGAAAACCGGTCTCCGTGCATTCTGGGACGGAAATGGCGGAAGCCTTATGGCTTTCGGTATGATGATGGACCCGGAAATCCGAGCCGCCTGGGGCGTTTCCGATGAGCAGTCGCAGGAAATCCAGGGCATTCCTATGCGAATGGGAATGGAAATGCAGAACAATCCCGAATTCACGAAAATCATGGAAGAGATGCGGGAACTGGGCGGACCGGGTGCCCTCTTTGGAGGGGAACAACCCGACGAAGCAACCCAACAGAAATTGATGGAAGTGCAGGGAAAGATGACAGCACTGTCGATGAAAATGATGACCGAAAGCATCGACAAAGCCATCACGCCGGAACAGAAGCAAAAGATGAATGAGTCGCTGTTGGCAAACATGGCGGACATGCCGATGGTGTCGCCGGGTATGTTCGAAGCCCTCGATCTGACCGATGCTCAAAGGCAACAGATGGTAGCAATCAAAAAGGAACTCGAACCGGAATTCGAAAAGAATCTCGAAACTTTTGCCGACGGTACGGTTTTTCTATCGGGCAAGATGTTTGCTGAAATAGAAAAGCAAGGAGTCAATTTCGGGAATTTCGCGCAAGGCGAAGGAAGCATGCAGGACAGAATCAAGGCGATGCAGGAAAAGATGTTGCCGATTCAGAAGAAACTGATGGAAGACCCGGAGTATAAGAGGATTTCGGAAGATATCAACACCAAAGGAAAAGCGTTTGCCACACAGTTCAATACGAAGATGTTCGACATTTTGACGGACGAGCAGTGGGCGCGTTTGCAGAAGTTGATCGACAATCCGCCGGAACATGCCAAGGTCTTCGGCAAAAAGATGAAGGAACAACAGCAGGCACAAAGCGGACAAGGGGGCGGTTGGCAACCGAATGCGAATTCATGGAAGCCGGGCGATGCGATTCCTGAACAATATCGGCAAGAACGCAATACGAGAGGAAACTTTCCGCGAGGCAATAACTAGACGATGCTTTACAATGAGGAGAAAATCAGATGGAACAGCGACGCGACCGCTTGTATAAAAATCTTTTCGGCTTGGGAGTGGTATTACTCTGCTTCCTGCTGTTGTTGCCGACGCTTCGGCTTATGCAGGGGAATGCGCAGACCACCCCCAGCACCGAAAGCAGTAGCGAGCGAGGACTCGATACACGAATTCATAAGTTTTTTGAAACTCTTTCGAGTGGAAGTTCATCTTCGGCTTTTACAGAACTTTTGCGTCAGAGTCCGCTCGGTGCGCCCGGTGCCGCGTTGCAATCGACCGAACTGCAAAGCAAAGTCGATGAATTAAAAGTGCCATTCGGGGAAATGATTAACTGGGAAAAGTATGACTCCAAGCAGATTGGTACGGATATTTTTGTGATCCGATACGTTTTGAAGTACGAGCAACATCCGGTGATTTGGACGTTCACGTTTTATCGTAAGCCTTCCGCCACGCCCAGCGCACCGATCTCCAATCCCTGGGTGCTGATCGATCTTCGTTTTGATACGGATTTCCTCTGAAAAGACAACGGTTTCCCTAGAAGGATGGGAACAATTTCGGTACAATCGCTATATTCCGAACACCAAACGACGGTTTTCATAGAAGACTCCCGCCTGCGCGAGAGTGACGAAAAAACGAACTTGGATGCGTTAATCCCGGTTGCGCGATTGGGTAAGATAGGTAAAATTGATAATCTCAATTTTACCCCTCACCCAATATCACCATGTCCAGTCGCCAAGAACGCTCCGAAAAACCCGCACGAGAAATGTTCCTCGAACAAGCCGTCGACTATGTCGGCGCACTCTCGAAACAGCATGGACACAGGGATAACCCCCAAGGTATATCTTCGGAATTGAGTAACCCTCGGGTTCTAACTTGGACAAATGTGGAAGAATTTATCAGAAGACCGAATGGATCCTATAGATCGAATGGAAAAACCACCGTTGTCCCGCTTGATAAAAGTGGTACTTTCATGATGTGCCTTGACGGTAATGATAACAGTTGGGGTATTATTGTTCCCGAGTGAGGATATGCGCAGTGCTTTGGCACAATTAAAATTTGGGAACGCGAACCACACGAACCCTCGCGAAAAAACGCTAAAACTCGTCGTTTTGTACCCGAATCCGCAAGAATCAACAACCTTGTTGCGCCAGTATAGATGAACGTGCCACACAAGGAAGCGGCAAGCCGTTTGGTAGGGAGCAAAATTGCCTTGAATGGATTGATTACGACGCATGGTGCCGCCTTGATACCAAAAAGGGCAAAGAGGAAGGATAACAAAAATACCCGATCTCGACAATAACTACTTGACGATTGTCTACAAAACTTTGATACCCCCCTGCCGCGTCAGCCTTACGGGCTGAATTGTTTTCAAAAACATACGATTCCTACCCGGTTATGGTATAACCCTCAAAATGCAAACTCATCGAGTTTATTCATCGTCATCGACTTCTTCCCACTCTTCTTCGTCTTCTTCCTCCTCGTCCCAGTCTTCGTCTTCCTCTTCGTCCCAATCTTCACCGTCTTCGTCCCAATCTTCGTCCCAGTCTTCGTCGTCCTCCTCTTCCCATTCTTCGTCATCCTCTTCATCCCACTCTTCGTCCTCTTCATCTTCTTCGTCCCAGTCTTCGTCGTCCTCTTCTTCGTCTTCCTCGTCTTCGGAGGCTTCGAGAGTCGGGCACAGATACTGCGCACGGTAACTCTGGTCAGAGAAGGGCACAAAATTGAAATCTCGATTGGCGATGGATGATCTTCGGGTAAAACTCAACGTTTTGGTCACAGTAAAACTCCTTAATAAGGGGCAAAAATTCTATCGACTTCAGTGGGGCGAATATCCCATGGGGAACCATTATGCACAATTTTTACAGAAAAAAAAGTACGGGCTCACTTTTTCCTTTTTCGTCAGTTCTTGGTCAAGTCTTGACACGGAAACGTAGGAAGGGTACAGATTTTTGGAAAAAAATCAAGCCCCCACTTTCGCTTTTTGCGTTGGCGAGCGGTCTGTTACTGGTGCGGGGTTTTCGAGCGGTTCAATAACATCCTTACCGCTTCGTCGAGTTGGCAATCGTAATAGGGAGCAACACCAGTAAATTCAAGCGGCTTGCCATCCTCCTCCTCTTCTTGCTTTTCAATGATTTGTTGCCGAAAATGATCCAGTACCGTCAAACGCTCGGCAGAAATCACATGAGACCGTAATAGGCGATACTGCGTGATTGCCAATTCTTCCGCTTCCGTCAGTTCCACCACCTTATCAGGAATGACTCCCCAGTCATCCGAGTCGGCGGCGGTCATCTTTCGGTGAATGGCACCGCCGCTGGGTCGCCGATATTCCGCATCGGTCAGCTGCAGTATGCCCGATTGAAAAGGCAGTTCAACAATGCTCTGAATGATCCCTTTGCCGAACGACCGAGTCCCCATGACGGTCGCTCTTTTGTGATCCTGCAACGCAGCCGCTAAAATTTCGGACGCACTCGCCGAATCGCCATTGATCAGCACCGCCATCGGCAACGCACACCGCTGCGATCCTTCGCTGAACACGCGGCTCCGTTCGGAACCGCTACGTGGACGCACCGTAAAGATGATTTTCTGTTCTGAATCAGACGACAGCAACATTTGGGCAATTTGTACGCAATTCCACACATCGCCCCCCGGATTGTCCCGTAAATCCAAGATAAACGACTCGACACCGCTTTGCATCATACTGTCAAGCGCATTGCCGAATTCTTTTGCCGTCGTTTCACCGAATGAGGTAATTCCAATGTATCCTATTTTCGGATGGACTTCCAAACGAAAAACATGGTTCTCCGAGTCGAAATAATTTCCAACGACGCTGTCGTAATGAAATTTTTCCCGACGCACAAAAACGTCTTGCGATTCCGTTTGTCCGAACGGCACTACGGAAAGACGCATTTCCGCTCCTTTCGGTTGCCTTAATAGCAGGAGAATCTCGTTGTTGGTTTTATCCGCAACCGACAAGCCGTCGATTTGCAAAATCTGGTCGCCGGAACGAAGTCCCGACTGATAGGCTGGAGAATTGTGGAAGGGAAAATTGATAAAAAGTTTTTGCTCTTCTCCTTCTTCGTAAATTCTCGTTGAAATTCCCAGTCCTTCGTACCGATTCATCAGATTATCTTGATACGAGGCTTGTTTGCTCGGCGGAATGTACATTGTATAGCCATCTCCATGTTCTTCGGAGAGGACATCCGCCATTCCTGACATTGCCCCTTCAAAGAGTTCCTTTGCGGTAGGTTCAAAATAGGCGTTTCGTTCGATGCGGTGCAAAGTGGCAATCAACAGTCGGTCTCGAAGCGTCATGTTCGCCGTGAGAGCATAGATAAGGGTTGCGAACAGAATGAAGTAAAAATTGAATCGCGGCATAAGGAGGCACCAGTGTACCGGAATTGTTGCGATTCGTCAATGATTTTCTGCACATTGACTCTGCTCCGCATCGGGGCTATTCCATTTAACGAAAACTATGTCATGATATTGCAAAGGCACCGGAGAAGGAATCATGACGGAGCGTAAATCTGCAAAAAAAGTTACCGCAACAAAAGTTAGCCGGTACTCCGGCGGGGAGTCGCTGTTTCTCAATCGAGAATTGAGTTGGCTCAATTTCAACGAACGAGTCTTGCTCGAAGCGGGTGATCCAACCGTGCCGCTGCTCGAACGGCTCAATTTTCTCGGTATCTTTTCCAATAATATGGACGAATTTTACCGGGTTCGCGTTGCCCTGCTCAAACGGCTTGCCAATCTGCACAAAGAGGACGAGGTCGAACTCGATTTCGATCCGGCAAAAATCTTGCGTGAAATTCACCGCCGATCAATGGTGCAACGGAGCAAAGCCGACGATTTTTACGAATCGATCTGCCGGGAACTTGCCAACGAAAACATCTTTTTCGTGGACGAAGCGGAACTGAATGAGGAACAAGGCGAATTCGTTCGGCAATACTTTCAGGAGTCTGTTCGGCAATATCTGTTTCCAATCATGTTGGATCGCTTCCGCAACTTTTCCAATTTGCAGGACAACTCGATCTATTTGGTGATTGACCTCACGCACAAAAACAATCCGACAACAGAAAACCTTGCCCTCATCGAAATCCCGACGAAACACGTTCCTCGATTCCTTGTTTTGCCTTCGGGACCGGATAAAAAAGACCTCGTCATGTACCTCGACGATGTTATCCGATACTGTCTGGCGGACATCTTTTCGATCTACGGGTTCACTGCATATCAGGCGTACACCATTAAATTTACCAGAGATGCAGAATTGGACATCGACAACGATGTCTCCAAAAGTTTTCTCGAAGCGGTTACAGAAGGAATTCGGCAACGGAAACATGGTGAAACCGTCCGGTTCGTGTACGACGGTTCGATGCCGCGTAAAGTTCTGACCAGTATCTTGAAAAAATTTAGCGTCAAACGCCGGGATGCTCTCGAAAGAGGAGGACGTTACCACAACGTCAGGGACTTGATGCAGTTTCCACGCAACCTGGGAACGAAAAAAATGCAGTATGAACCGATGCCGCCGCTCGAAGTTCCTGAATTTCCCCCCGGTATTTCGATGCTGGATGTCATTCGGGAAAAAGATGTTCTGCTCCATTATCCGTATCAGTCGTTCCAATATATTATTGAGTTGCTCCGGGAAGCCTCCATCGATCCGGCGGTGCGGACGATCAAGATGACGATTTACCGAGCGGCAAAACACTCGGCAATCGTCAACGCCTTAATCAATGCTGCCCGAAATGGCAAAGAAGTGATCGTGTTCGTCGAGTTTCAAGCACGATTCGACGAAGCGGCAAACATTTCTTGGGCGGCACAAATGCAGGAAGAAGGAATTCGGGTGTTGCCGAGTATTCCCGGCATGAAAGTTCACGGTAAAATCTTGCTGATTCGTCGAAAAGAGCAGAACGTCAATGTTTACTACACCGCCATCGGTACTGGAAATCCCAACGAAAGCACGACACGGATTTACTGCGATGAGCATCTTCTCACGGCGGATAAGAGCATCACCGCCGAAGTCAATAAGGTGTTTCACGTTCTCGACGATCAAAAATATCAGCATCCCGATTTCAAACATCTTGTCGTTTCGCCGTTCGGTACACGGAAATTTTTCCTGAAACAGATCGACAAGGAAATCAAAAATGCGAAAAAGGGAAAACCCGCCTGGATGATTATTAAAACCAACAATCTCGTCGATAAAAAATTGGTGAATCGGCTGTACGATGCCAGCGAGGCGGGAGTCAAAATTGATCTGATTATCAGGGGAATTTGTACGCTCATACCGGGCATTCCGAAGAAGAGCGACAACATTCGTGCGATTCGAATCGTGGACAGGTTCTTGGAACATTCACGGATGTTCGTATTTTGCAACGATGACAATCCTGAATACTTCATCGGCTCGGCAGATTGGATGGAACGCAACTTGGATCAACGTTTTGAAGTGGTCGTTCCGATCAAGAATCCGGCACTGTGTCAGCAGATTTGGGATATTTTGCAACTTCAACTTTCGGACAACATCAAGGCTCGTTTGATTAGTGCGACTCGTCCGAACGAGCGAATTGCCTTGCCGAAAAATGCCAAGCACATTCGTTCGCAGACGGAAATTTATAAGTATCTCAAAAAGACGAACGAGACATAATTTAGCCGAATTCACAGAGTATCGGCTAAAAAGCAAACTTCGCAATAAACTCTCGACATGCAACGGAAAATCTTGTAGAATCGTACTGTGTAAGAGGAATGTCTTTACTCGGTTCTGATTGCCATGAAAAAATTATTGGTTTTCTCCATTTTTCTTTTGCTCGTCGGGAACCTGTTTGCGGCGGAAGACCGAAAACCCGTCGTTACCGTGATGGTCTGCGAAGAAGGGGACGAAATACACTATCTCGCTTATCAAAATATGCCGCCGTTCATGAACGAACTCGGCAAAGAAAACAACTGGGAAGTCGTCGTCTTGACGAGCAAAAAATTTACCGAGTTTCCCCGTGTCAATGTCCTCGACCGAACCGACGTACTGGTCGTCTATGTCCGGCGAATCGGATTGCCGAAAGAACAAATGCAACGTGTCAAAAAATTCGTCAACGAATCGGGGAAGGGACTCGTCGTTATTCGCACCGGCAGTCACGGTTTTGCTCCACATAATCTTCCCGAAGGTTGCGAAGATTGGAAAGAATTCGATAAAGATGTCCTCGGCGGAAATTACAACGGACAGCATGGACACAACGACATCGGTTCCGAAGTCTGGAACGTCAAGGAGCAGGAGCGGTCACCGCTCATGAAAGATGTGCTGCCTTCGGTGTGGCACAGTGCCGGTTCGGTTTATTTCAATGCACCGGTCGTCGAAGACGCAACGGTGTATCAATATGCCGCTTCGTCCGAACAGGGGAGAATGCCACTAACGTGGACTCGGATGCATGGTAAGACCCGCGTGGCATATACGGCATTGGGACACAAGACCGATTTTGAGATACCGGCATTCAAATCCCTTGTGCGTAATCTCGTTCACTGGGCGGCAGAGACGAATCGTTGATCGTTCCATATCCGTTTGCAGTTTTTCATCTTCGTGTCTTGGCGGTTAGAATTCACTGCAAGAGCAAGGAACATTTTTCGCTATTTTGGGTATAATAACTTCATTGATTTTTCTCATTTCGGAGTTCCCCAATGCGATCTATTTCCCTGTTCGTTTTCTGTTCTATTCTGCTGTTGCCGAGTTCCCTCTTTGCCTACACGACGCATCGGACAACACTTGGTCCGCTCTCCATGTACTTCGGTACGAACGAACGACTTGCCAAACAAGAAAAAATTGCCAAAATCGATGAACCGCTCACGCTCACTGTAAAACTCGAAAACACGGGAGATGCCGTCCTGCCGCTCAAACTAACCTTTCGGTCTATCGAAACGTTTGAAATTGCGGAAATTCGAGTTCTAAACATCACGCCAACGTTTCAATTTGAATTTAAGAACAACGAGAGCCGAGTCACCACAACTATCGAGTTGCCCGGCAAAGGAACGGCAGAAATTGCTGTCTATGTTGTTGCCCGACAGTTATCCTACACCGCCCACTATCCCATTCGGCTCGATGCGGAATTCCAACTCGACGGCAAACCGGTAACGGCACATATCATTCAAGTTGTTCAAACCGAACTGCCCGGCGGTGCGACACCGAAAAATCCGATGTTCGGTCAAACCACTGCCGATGCGAAACAACTGCCGCTCAACACGTTGCCCAATCGCGGCGGACTGGCACTGGCAACGCTCGACACCTACCGGGGCATTTGGAATTACGATAACAAACCGGCGGAAATTTTATCTGTCGGTTTTCAGGGGAATGAATCAACGTCTTCGGCAAGCATGAATCGGCAGTCGATGACTCGCGGCGGAGTATCCCGGCAATCGCTCAACATGCACCCGCCGTACAATGGCGGCATCGGCAACATCGGCACGGAATATCGCATCAAACTACCGGAAACGAAACCGATTGTGCTCTCCTTTTTCAGTGCGATGCGGGATGTTGCTCCGCCGGAACCGCCCAGCGATGGCGTTACGTACCGAGTTAAAGTTGACGGCAAGACCGTCTATGAGAAGCACGATGCGAAGACCGACTGGGTGGCTCACGAAGCCGACCTCACCGCATTTGCCGGTCAGGAAATTGTGCTGACTCTCGAAAGCGATCCCGGTCCGCGCCGGGACACGACTTGCGACTCCTGCTATTGGGGGGACGTGATTCTCTTTGCCGGTGAAAAACCTGCCGTGTTGACTGCCGAAGCGAAGCAAAAACTCTTTGCCGAAAATCTGCAAGCGGTTAAAACCGGTAAGGAAATATCGCCGAAAACGCAGGTCTTTTCTCTCGACGGCGGATTGACCGGAGCGGTCACGTTCGGCGAGAACGGCTTCATCGACGGTGTCATCGGTGTCGGCAACACCGAAAAGCAGGTGCAATTCGACGGACTCCGTGTTTGGGTCAAGGGACAACCCATCGGTGCCTCGCCGAGTGCAATCAGTTGCGGAGCGTGGAAGGCGAAGAAGGCGACAAATTACTGGAGTCAAGACATCGAAGTTGCGGGACGCGAAGGCAGATTATACTTTCGTATCGAGCAAAATGGACCGGCACTACAATTCTCGTTAGACTCTTGTTTGGATGACGACCTCATCGACCGGATCGAATTCGGACCGGCAACGCATCATGCTTCACGAGTTTACTTCGGACACGGCTATTGCATTTCCGAACCGGAGGCATTTACGGTCAACGGCGGCGGAAGCCGACTATCGACTTCGCACGTCGGCATGGATTTCGACAACGGTCTCTCCGTCTTGCAGGCGACAAGCACGCCGATTGACAGTTTCATCGTCGATCCAAAGGCAAAACGGTACACGCTGTCGGTGCATCCGGGTACGATCATCACGTTGCTGCCCGGCACAGCAGGAGCGTTGGATTGTGCGATCCGATTTCGTCCGCTGCACAATGCGAAACCTTCGTCCGGCGTTGCCGCCAAGGCGGGTCGGTTCGTTTTCGATATTTGGGGAGGGCGGTACAAGGAACATACCGAAACGATTCAATTTGCCGCTAAATATGGGCTGACCGATGCGCTTTTCATCGTGCATAATTGGCAACGCTACGGTTACGATGACCGGCTGCCTGATATTTTTCCGCCAAGCAACAGATTGGGAACGCTCGAAGAGATGCAGGAAACGCTCAAACTCTGCGACTCGCTCGGCATTCAATACGGAGTGCATGACAATTACATCGACTTCTATCCCGATGCCGATGGATACAATTTCGACGTTACGACTTTCATGCCAAACGGTCAGCCGCGACCGGCTTGGAACAACTACGGCATCGAAGCACAGAGTTACCAATTCCGACCGGATCACATCCAGCGGTTCTTGAATCGCAATCTCGACTTGATGGTGCCGGAATTGCCGATGTCCACGTACTTTGTGGACGTGTTCTCTTCGATTGCCCCGATGGATTATTATGACCGAGAGGGAAAATTTCATAGCCGAATAAAAACGCAGCAACATTGGAATAAGGCGTTCGACACGATTCGTGATCGGCTTTCAGCGGCGAACAAAAACTTTCCGAGTGCATCGACTTCCAGCGAATCCGGGATGGACTCGCTGGTCGGACATCTCGACGGGGCGGACTGCGAGTTCACATTCCTTTCGTCGGAGCCGGGGGAATGGCGTATCCATCTTAAATGTAAAGAATGGTCGCGGGTTCCCTGGTTCGATGCGGTGCATCACACGAAATTTTCGCTGCACGGTGTCGGTTATAGCAATCGATACGAAGCCCAGCGGGGACGTGCGTTACACGGCATTGAGAGCGATGATTATATCACATCGGAAATCCTAACGGGACACGCTTTGATGGTCGATCACGGCAGTTGGCGGCGCGGAGCAGTGCGCAAGTATTGGCTGGCACAGGATTTAATCCGACATCTCGCCGATAAGGAAATTGTTAACGTTGAATTTGTCGATGGCAATATCCAACGGCAAAAAATTACGTGGAGCGGCGGTGCGGAGGTTTGGGTCAATCTCGATAGGGATGATTGGACTCTTAAACCTTATCGAACTGATTTGGATGCTGTTTTGCCTCAGTATGGTTTTTTTGCCAAGTTTAAGAACGGTGCTTGTGCTATTCTCAAGCAAAATGGTCGAATTGTCGAAGTAACTCGAACCGAATTTCCTGATAGCGGAATCATCACCGGTTATGTCAATGCACGCCAGAAGGGTGCCGAAGGATTATTGCCAATTACACCGACGTTGAATTCGTTCAAGTATCTCGGCGAGAACCAATTTACGGCAACGTTCAAGTGGAATGCAAAAGAGTCCGCTCCCAAAGACCTTTGCATTTTCGTTCACGGCGTTGAACAGCGGCAAAATTGGTATCATCGACCGAAAGAAGCGGTGTTCGGCGGAGCATTTCCGACGGTGCCGACAAGTCAATGGAACGGCGAAGTCATTACGGACAATCATTCGCAGAAAAATGCGGAAGGACAACCCGTGATGGCAATTCCCGATGACTTACCTGCCGGTCGATATTATCTTGTCGTGGGACTTTACGATGCGAATGGTCGCGGACAGCGGGCAAAGTTGGTCGGTTTCAATGCCGATTCGGATCGCTATGTCGTCGGTTGGCTTAATGTCCAGCGCAGGGATGGCAAGGTGTCGAATATCACGATGGAGCCGTTCGAGTGGGACGAGGCGGAACTGTACGAACGCTTGTTGCCGCCGAAGGAACCAGTCGAATTTGGTGTTATCAAGACCACTGGTGGATTCAAAATGAAGCATGATGACGATAAAAAGACTATAACACTTACGCCGCTTCCTGATGAACCTGCGATGGAAGTTGCCCTGCGGATTTCTGAAGTTGCCAAGAATGTGAAAGCGATTGACGAGACCGGCAAGGAGTTGCGTGAGGTGCCGTTTGTATATGACAAGGATGCGAAATATCCTTTGGTTTTCACGACCCAACTCGGCGAGTTTGCGTATAAGATTGTTTGGTAAACAGAGAGCCGGCGACTGTGTCGCCGGACATAAAAACCTTTGCGCTCTTTGCGTTCCTTGCGGTTAAGAATTTTACCGCAAGGAACGCAAAGAAACGCAAAGATTATTTTCTTCGTGTCCTTTGTGCCTTTGTGGTTACGAAAATTTTACCACAAGAGACGCAAGGAATTCACAAAGAACAAACCGACCAATTTGTTCCCGTTTACGTTATATGTACACCTCATTGACTTAACGTCGTCCTGCTCTCGTGCGGCTGACGAAAGGTCCGTCCACAGCGTCAAAAATGACGAGAAGGTTCATCAGACCAGCAATCACTGTAAGATACGTGCCAAGTTCATAGTGTGGCATTTTTTGCCTGATTTCGTCAAGTACAGGTGCAATGCCGGTTCGGTCTCTTTCGTGTCGTCGCGGCGGCACCATAAAACGACCGAAAACCGGTTCCTGACCGGAGTTGACTTGCCAAGCCTGTATGCACGAGGGAATGGTCGCCATTCCCAAAGGAGCCTGCGCCAGCCACCAAAACCGCATATCCGTCGAACGCCAAGACCAGTAAACGTTTCGTGCCGTTCCCACTTCGGAACTGCTGGCAAGAGCGCAACCAGCAACGAAGGTCGGCACAATACACACGAAAAAAAGAAAGGCTTTGTGATACCGCTTTTGATAGTAATGTCCCAAACCCGGTATGAGCCAAGCGAGAAAACCCGCAAGATACGGATTCCGAATGTCAATATCGATCAGTTCGTTTTCCAGCAAAACAACACTTGAGTCAGGCATACGACGATAAACACAAAAAAGCACAAAGTTCATTGTACACGGTATTTGATAAAATTCCAGTGTGCTGGAATCTTTGCCGGTACCACACGAAAGAATAAGCGATTTCGGCACCATGAACCTTGAACACCGGCATCAAGCCTGACATCTGTAATCTGTACCGCTGATTCAAAAACTCGCATCATTTTCATACGGATGTTTCTCTCGATACTTTTTTATTCCAGCAAGAAGAGTGTAAAGTCTCTGAGGATATTTGACAGATGCAAGACAATCGTGATAATTCTTCCCCCAGTCGATTGCGAGTTCGCTGGCAATCGACTGGAGTAACCAGTCAATGCGGTCAAAAACGTGATCGTTGCTAAAATGCAAAATTCGAAAACCGCGATTTTTCAAAACATCGTCCCGATCTTTATCTTCATGTTTGATACTATCATGATATTCGCCGTCTAACTCGATGATCAATTTTTTTCGAGGACAGCAAAAATCAACAATGTAGTTTCCAACGGGATGTTGCCGTCGAAAACGGAGTCCTGCAAAACTGGAACTGCGTAAAAATTGCCATAAGATTTTTTCCGGTAACGTCATTCTTTTACGAAGTTCGCGAGACCTTTTGTGCGTGAATTTGTTTGGATATTTGTTCATCATACATTCACGTCTTGTTATCGTTTACCGCCATTCTTGGGGAAAATTATACCGAAAACTGGGGATAAATGACGTAAGGCGATGTTTTGTGATAAAATACATTCATGGGAATGACGACTCGCATCATTCAAATTGGTACAGTAACAATCGGTGGCGGATTGCCTATCGTACTGCAAAGTATGACGGCAACGAAAACCACCGACGTAGTACGAACCGCTGAAACCTGTCAACGTCTTGCCGATGCCGGTGCCGACATCGTTCGTGTTGCCGTCGATACCACACACGATGCCGAAGCCCTGCGGGAAATCCGAAAACTGACCACCGCCAATCTTTCGGTGGACTTGCAGGAGAACTACCGGCTCGCCGAAGTTGTCGCCCCATTCGTCGATAAAATTCGATACAATCCGGGACACCTTCATCATGCTGAGCCGGAAACGCCCTGGCAAACGAAGGTCGAACGCATTGTGAACACCGTCCGGCAACATGGCTGTGCGTTGCGGATCGGAGTCAACTGCGGCAGTCTTGGGCAGACGGCAGACGGCAGAGCCACCGACTATGTCGGCGTACCATACATTGGCATTGCGATTAACAGTGCATTACAACATGCCGAGTTCATCGACTCGCTCGGTTTTGAGCGGTACTGTGTTTCTATAAAATCGTCTGACCCGAAAGCGGTGTTGTTTGCGAATCGGCAATTTGCGGCAAAGCGTCCCGAAGTTCCGATTCATCTTGGTTTAACCGAGGCAGGTTTACCGCCGGGAGGAATCGCAAAATCGCGTGCCGCTCTCGAACCGTTGCTTGCCGAAGGCATCGGCGACACGCTCCGGGTTTCACTGACCGTTCCAAATGATCGGAAGGGGGAGGAAATCGAGGCGGGACGCTTGATCCTGCAAAACGTTGCGACAGGAACGGTGCTGACCGATTGGCAACCGGAGTGTGTGAACATTATCAGTTGCCCAAGTTGTGCGAGAGTCGAAAACGAACAGTTCGTGATGTTAGCGGAGCGAGTTCGTGAAGCCACGCAGTCGGTAAAAGTGCCGCTGACGATAGCGGTAATGGGCTGCCGAGTGAATGGACCGGGCGAAACGGATCACGCCGACATCGGACTGTGGTGCGGAAAAACATCGGTCAACTTGAAGCGAGGCTCGGCACTGATCGGCTCGTTCGATTACGACGAAGTGATCGAAAAAATGATAAACTTGATAGGCTAAAGAATCGAATCAACGTTGGGTGTGCAAAAATTCTTGTATTTTTTTGCTCTTTCGGAGCACAATGTCTGCAACTGCCGGTGTTAATGTGTTAGGGGCAGAATCGGCGGACTCGCTTTTTATTCGCCATCGGTTAAAATGGGGGTATGGATAGATTTCCTATCCTTTATTATCACAAACATGAAAAAAATCAGCGAATGGGTGAGTGGTCGGGTTTTTCAACTCGTACACGGAAATAATCTCGTTTATAATACCTGTTGGGAAGACCCGCGAATCGATAAGCAGGTTCTCAATCTGACCTCGGAAGACAATCTTTTGGTCATTACTTCGGCAGGATGCAACGCACTCTCTTACGCCCTGACCGGTCTCAATCATGTTTATGCCGTCGATATGAATCCCCGGCAGAATGCGTTGCTGGAACTTAAAATGTCCGGCATTCGAAACCTCGATTACACTTCGTTCTTCCAACTTTTCGGCAACGGTCGCTTGACCGGCATCAAAGGAATTTACCGCGAAAAACTGCGACACGACCTCTCCCCCTGGGCACAGCGATACTGGGATCGACGCATACGAAAATTTTTCGACGGCAAACGGAAAAGTTTTTACTTTTGCGGCACGACCGGCGCATTTGCCCGATTGATGAACACTATCATCGACAGAACCAAGATGCGTGCCGATGTACATGACATTCTCAATGCAAAAACGATGGACGAACAGCGGGAAATATGGCATCGGCTCCGAGAAAAACTGTGGAGCCGGAAAGTCAAATTCCTGATGAACCGGGACACGACACTTTCGCTGCTGGGTGTTCCCTTGTCGCAACGCAAACAAATTGAAACCCAGTATGAAGGGGGAGTCGTAAAGTTCGTGCAGGATTGCCTCGATTCCGTGTTCGGTACGTTGCCGATACAGGATAATTATTTTTGGCGGCTCTATGCGACAGGTTCTTACGCACCGAATTGCTGTCCCGAATATTTGGAACGGGAAAATTTCGAGGCGTTAAAAGGAGGATTGGTCAATCGCATTACTGTCCACACCAATACGGTTGAAGGATTTTTGCGTGGACACACCGGCACGATTTCGCGGTTCGTCTTGTTGGATCACATGGATTGGCTTTCGCACCATCTTTACGATGCGTTGGTTTCGGAATGGGACGCAATTTTGAGCACAGCCGCCGAAAAAACACGGATCATTTGGCGAAGCGGCGGATTGCGAACGGACTACATCGACACGGTGCCGGTTAAATACCATGGCGAAGAGAAACAATTGGGAGAACTTCTAACGTATAACACGGAAAAAGCGAAGGAACTCCACAAACTCGACCGGGTACATACTTACGGTTGCTTTAACATCGCCGATTTGAAAATGCCATAGAGTTACGATACAGGTGCGAACCTGTGCGGTCAAAACGTGAACCGTAGGATTGGGATTGTACTCCACGTATGAATCCACCTCTTGATATTTTTGAAGGAATCTTGACAAATTTAAGCAAGAGCAATGAGGAAATTGTGTACTAGACCGTAAACGGGGTCAAATTGGTCTTTGTTCTTTGCGTCCTCTGCGTTCCTTGCGGTTAAAAAAGAAGATTTAACCGCAAGGACGCAAAGAGCGCAAAGGAACAATTTGATGCCGTTTATGGTATAGACGTTTATGCCCCCAAATTGCCCTTGACCGATTTTCCATTTTTCTTTATAGTCCGCCGGTTTCAATGCCTTTTGAAATTATGCGGTACATTCATTTGTTCATCCTTGTTTTCAGTTTTGTTTCCTTTGCGTCGGCAGAGCCGTACACCGCCGTCATCACGGCAGACGGTACAGCAGTGCGCGGCGGTCCCGGTATCGAATTCTATCCGGTACTGCAACTTCACACCGGCGATAAAGTCGAAATCCATTACGAACTTGACGATTGGTATGCGATCCGACCCCCCATCGGAAGTTTTTCGTGGGTCAGTGCGCTGTACGTGCATTTCGGCTCCGGCAACATCGGCACCGTACTTGCCGACGATCTCGCTTCCCGAATCGGCAGCATCGATTCCGAAGACTGCGAAACCGTTCAAGTTGCACTCAAAAAAGGGGAAACCGTTTTCATCCTCGAACGCCGAGAAACGCCGGAGAATCCCGTCAGTCCGGTCTGGCTCAAAATTGCTCCGCCGAACGGTGAATTCCGATGGATACACCGCTCCGCACTGGGCATCGTTCCCCCTATCCAGCAGGTTCGACACGATGTGATGGCGGCGGAAATCCCTGAACTGCCGAGAATTGTCCAACCGGAACAGCCGATTCCGGCACCGAAAGTCGCGTCCGCTCATCTTGACAACATGAGAGTTGCCGCCGTTGAACCTTTTCAACGAGCGTTCAACGAATTGCAGCGGGAAGCCTACGTCGTGATGACACGACCGACGGACGATGACGTTTTTGCCGTGTTGATTCATCGGGCGGAAGAACTTCACCAAATTGCACCGACCGATCACGATCTCGAACGAACGTATCATCTGTTGGAATCGTTACAGCGAACGCGTGTTGTTCGGAAAGAATTGGCACAGCGGCGACCGGCATCTGTCGGTGCGAGTCAAAGATTTTCGCCGCTGACATCTCGAACCGCAGCGGCAAAACCGGAAACGCCAGCACCGCAGCGGCAATCTGTTGTACCGGCATACACACCGACGGCGGCGCAGTCTGTTAACGTGCCGCTTCGGGCAGGAGTGAATGTCGGCGGTTACGACATTGTCGGACGATTGGGAGAGTTTGAGCCGCCGATTCCGAAAGGACATCCGCCGTTTGCGGTGGTCGATGAAAATGAGCGGATCATTTGCTTGATTACGCCGTCGCCGAATGTCGATTTATCGTCGCACATTGGTCAGTTTGTCGGCATCAATGGCGTGCTTGGTGCTTATGAAAAGCAGCAGGGCAGATCGCCTGCCGCTCGGCACATTACTGCCCGAAGTGTGCGGACTCTGCGATAGAAGTTGAACCGCAAAGGGGCACACGTCATTCCTACGAAGGCAGGAAGGAAAATCGACTTTGCAATCCTTCGTGGCAAGTAGCATTATCGTCGCCGGAGTAGGGTTACGCTCTCATACTCTTTTTTATCGATTTCTTTGCAATTTCGCAAAAAATAGTGTATATTATTTGCCGTTATATTTTGTCCATTTTGCCGGGTTTTAGCGTCAATGGCTCGCCGTCATGTCGTCGTTACCGGAATGGGGATCGTCGCTCCCCAATGCCGAACGCTGGATGATCTCTGGAATCTCCTGATTTCCGGGGTTGGTACGGTACGTCCCCACGACGGTTTCGGAATCATCTCTCTTGCCGCCCCTGCCGATTTTGACGGACATATCGACGAATTCGAATCGCACGACTCCGCTCAACAAAAAGCAATCCGAAAGAGTCTCAAAGTCATGTCCCGAGAAATTCAAATGGCAGTCGCTGCCAGTTGCCGGGCACTCAATAACGCGGAAATCAAAGTCGGACAGTTACCTTCCGAACGTATCGGTATTTCCTTCGGTTCCGATTATATTCTCACAACCGTTGAAGACGTTTTGGATGGAGTGCGGTCTTGCATGACCGGTGCGCAGTTTGATCTCTCGCAATGGGGAACCGCCGGTTTGTCGAAAATGACTCCGCTTTGGCAGTTGAAGTATTTACCGAATATGCCAGCCAGTCATATTGCGATTCTCAACGATTTTCACGGACCGAGCAACTCGATCACGCTCCGCGAAGCGTCCATCGGAGCGGTCGTCGGTGAGTCCGTCGAAATCATCGCTTCCGGTCGGGCAGACATCATGGTCGTCGGCACCACCGGCAGCCGATTGCATCCGTACAAATTGATGCATGCCAAACAGCACGAAGAACTGACGCAGACGGCGTGCCGACCGTTTGATCAAGACCGGGACGGCACCACACTCGGCGAAGGTGCTGGTGCGATTATTCTCGAAGAAAAGGAGCATGCCGAAAAGCGCGGGGCGGATTGCTGGGCAGAAATCGTTTGCGGAAGTTATCGCTCCCGATTTGACCGTGCCGGTAAAGATTTTCGCCGAGAAACGGTGCGTGCCGTCTTGGAAAGTGTGTTGCGAAGAGGCGAAATGCTCCCGGAGCAGGTCGGACATATCAACGCGCACGGACTCGGCAATAAAACGTCGGACAGTGCTGAAGCGCAGGGAATTCACGACATATTCGGCAAACGCACGCAGCCGATTTCGGTTACGGCGGCGAAGGGACATTTCGGCAACCTCGGAGCGGGTTCAGGAACACTCGAATTGATAGCGGGGATTCTTTCGTTGCGGTATCAAACGTTGTATCCGGTCTTGAATTTTTCGTCGCCGGATTCGGCGTGTCCTATTTCGGTGGTACAGAGTAAGGATGTACCGGCGGGAGATTCCTTCGTCAAAATTGCGATGAATCCGCAATCGCAGGTCTCTGCCGTGCTGGTACGAAATGTTGGGTAAATGCGCATGAGCGGCACCCGCAAGGGTGCCGGTGATCGGGTGCATAA
>Ga0082212_10002777_pt1 | contig 25210 bp, 19 predicted proteins | sample TergutNt197P3_FD_71548 | JGI IMG/M metagenome (GOLD analysis project Ga0082212, IMG submission 71548) | Neocapritermes taracua P3 segment gut microbial communities from Petit-Saut dam, French Guiana - Nt197 P3 | ecosystem: Host-associated > Arthropoda: Insects > Digestive system > Gut ...
TGCAAACGGTTTTTCATGCAGCAGGCATGCCAGTGCATGGCGTCCTGCAACGCTTTTCATCAATTCCATGGTTAACTGGTTGTGGTCCGTTGCGATATTGGCCGTTGTATACACCAAGGCCAGCTCATGCTGCGACGGGGCAGTTTCGTTATGTCGCGTTTTGGCATAAACACCAATTTTCCATAGTTCCTCGTCAAGTTCCTTCATGTAGGCCAGTACCCTCGGTTTTATGCTGCCAAAATAATGGTCTTCCAGTTCCTGTCCTTTTGGAGGACGCATGCCAAAGAGCGTTCTGCCGCAATACATTAAATCAGGGCGTTTCAGAAGCATTTTCTTGTCAATCAGGAAATATTCCTGCTCGGAGCCGATATTGGGCATAACCCTTTTGGCTTCCTTGTTTCCGAATAAACGAAGGATGCGCAGTGCCTGTTTATTGATTGTTTCCATTGAACGCAGAAGCGGGGTTTTCTTATCAAGTGCCTCGCCGCTGTATGAACAAAAGGCCGTGGGTATACAAAGCGTGCCCTCTTTAATAAAGGCATAAGATGTGGTGTCCCAGATGGTATAACCTCTTGCCTCAAATGTTGCACGCAGTCCACCTGATGGAAAGCTTGATGCATCCGGCTCACCCTTGATGAGTGCTTTGCCGGAAAACGCCATTATGGGATTGCCTTCACCGTCGGGCTCGATAAAGCTTTCGTGTCTTTCGGCGGTTATGCCTGTCATAGGCTGAAACCAATGTGTAAAATGTGTGGCTCCGTTTTCCACAGCCCAATCTTTCATGGCATTTGCTACTACATTAGCCACATCAAGTTCCAAATGCGTGCCCTGCGACATCGTTTTTTTTAATGCTTCGTATGTCTCGCCGGGAAGAAATCTCCTCATCACAGCGTCGTTAAAAACCATGCTCCCGAATAACTCAGGTATGTTTTTCATATCCAGCACCTCACAATTCAAAATAATAAGCGCCCATCACATAACGCGCTAAACAGTCCAGTGTTAAATCAATTCTGGGACCAGCGCACCATCTGATGAACGCCTCTGTTCATCTTACACAATATACATTCTAGGCAAACGAATAGTCAATAAATTTGAGGGCAGCCGTATGTGTCAATGTTCAATTTCAGCACAAAAATGCATTTGAAAAGGTGTGAGCTGTGCGCTAAAATTGACTGTTATTTTATAGAGCAAGAGATAAATGGACAATAACTTTGAGAATCTGTGCCTCAACACAATACGCTTTTTAGCGGTTGATGCTATAGACAAAGCCGGCTCAGGACACCCAGGCGCACCTATGGGGATGGCACCGATGGCTTATGCCTTATGGCAGCGTTTCCTAAAACACAACCCGGCCAACCCCAACTGGGCCGACCGCGACCGCTTTATTCTCTCAGCCGGTCATGCCTCAATGCTGCTGTACGCACTGCTTTATCTAAACGGCTACGACCTGTCTCTTGATGAGCTCAAAAATTTCAGACAGTGGGACAGCCGTACTCCAGGACATCCTGAGCACGGTCTCACGCCTGGTGTTGATGCCACCACAGGTCCGCTGGGACAAGGTTTCGCCAACGGCGTAGGTATGGCTATTGCCGAGCGCCATCTGGCAGCACGATTCAATCGTCCTGAGTTTCCCATCGTCGACCATCACACATATGTTTTATGCTCAGACGGCGATTTGATGGAGGGCATAACATCTGAGGCAGCGTCACTTGCCGGCACACTTAAGCTGGGCAAGCTTATCTATCTCTATGACAGCAACAATATCACCATAGAGGGTAGCACGAAGCTGACCTTTAACGAGGATGTGGCGCAGCGTTTCCGCGCTTATAATTGGCAGGTTGTCGGACCGATTGACGGCATGAGCATAGATGCCGTGGATCAGGCTATACGTGAGGCACAAGGCGATACGCAGCACCCCAGCCTCATCATTTGCAACACCACCATCGGATACGGCTCTCCTAATAAGGCAGGGACTGCCGGCGCACACGGAGAACCTCTTGGCAAGACGGAAACCCAGCTGTCCAAACAACACTTGAACTGGCCTTACGACGAGCCTTTTGCTGTACCGGATGACGTACTGCGGCATTTCCGCGCCTCCGTAGAAAAAGGGCGGAAACATGAAAATGACTGGCAAAATTTGTTTGAGAATTATGCCAGAACGTACCCCGATGAAGCGCTCCAATTCAAAGAGGTTTTATCGGGCAGTCTGCCGCATGGTTGGGACAGCGAATTGAACAACCTTTTTGACGACACTGTTAAGCCAATGGCTACACGAGAGGCATCTGGTGTCATACTAAATGCTCTGGCAGCTAAAGTCCCTGCTTTGATGGGTGGCTCAGCAGATCTTGCCCCGTCAAATAAGACGCTAATTAAAGGCAGCGACGGTTTTGCACCGCCATATTATGCCGGGCGCAACCTGCATTTCGGTATCCGCGAGCATGCTATGGGTGCCATTGCCCACGGCATGGCGCTACACGGCGGAGTGATCCCTTATACTGCCACGTTCCTTATGTTCTATGACTATATGAGGGCTTCAGTGCGTCTTGCGTCCCTCACCAAAGACCGCGTTGTTTTCATCTTTACTCATGACTCCATCGGTGTTGGTGAAGACGGACCTACACATCAGCCCATTGAGCAATTGACCGGGCTGCGTTCCGTTCCGGGGCTGGTCACCATCCGACCGGCCGACGCAACAGAGACAATTGAGGCATGGAAGCTGGCGATAGGCAAAAATGACGGACCTACAGCTTTGGTGCTGACACGTCAGGCAGGACCCATACTCAACAGGAACGAGTTTGCACCAGCCGATGGTGTGCGGCGCGGTGCATATACCCTATGGCAGGCATCTGACAAGCCGCAGTTAATCCTGCTCGCCAGCGGATCAGAGGTACATATCGCGCTGGAAGCCGCCAGAAAACTCAAAGAGAGCAGTGTTGCAGCAAGGGTGGTATCCATGCCCTCATGGGAGCTTTTCGAGGCGCAAAGCTCGGAGTATAAGTCCTCAGTATTACCGCCGGATGTAAAAGCACGTATCTCCATTGAGGCAGGGCTGACATTTGGCTGGAGCCGCTATACAGGTGATGCGGGGGCAAACATAGGAATAAATCACTTCGGTGCATCTGCCCCAAGCAACGTGCTATATGAGCAGTTCGGCATTAATGCCACTAAAGTCGTTCAAGCCGCGAGAATGCTGCTAAACATATGCTAGGTTATGCGTTCGTGCGTTTTTGTCATTGCCAGGAGGATTTTATCCAAGGAGCCAACTAGAAAATGACTGTTTTGATTGTAATATTTCTTATTTTCACGGCATTGCTGCTCGCAAGTTTCATATATTGTTATGTCGTGAAAGCCAGGAACTCGGCAATAAGACGCTATGCAAAGTTTGTTCTGGAAAAAGCATTCCCTGTGTGGCTTGTTGTGGTGCTGTTAATGATAACATTCGCCGCCATAAAGTGATTTTTTGCAGCACGTCCGCCATACAGGTTCTCGTCTGCGCTATCTCGCATTTCATCTAAACGAAGCTAAGTGCTGTTTATTATGTGCAATCACCGGCGTTACGGCCTGCCGGCAAACCCCGCAAGTTCAGTCAGCTTATGATAGGCGGCAGCAGGGTCCTCCTGAGCGAAGACGGCGCTACCAACACAAATTTCATTGGCACCGCTAAGCGCAATTTTTGCAATATTATCCGGTTTCACTCCGCCGTCAATTCCCACATTCATATCGGGATAAAATCTGCGAAATGAGTTGATTTTATCAAGCACTTCGGGGATAAACTTGGCTCCATAATAGCCGGGATGCACCGCCATGAACAACACACTGTCCAACTGGGCAAGCAATCCATCGCTCAGCACACTTATTTGCGTTTCAGGATTGAGCACCAAACCGGCATCCATTCCCGTAGCGGTGATACGCCCTGCGATGTTTTGAGCTTCCTCTTTCACAGCCTCGTAGTGTACCAAAACACGTTTGGCGCCTGCAGCAGCAAGACTATCAATGTATTCCATGGGCTTTTGCACCATAAGGTGCGCCTCCCATGAAATACCCGTTTTGGTAGCTGCTATTTCGGCCACCGAGATACTTCGTGACGGTACAAACAGCCCATCCATTATGTCAACCTGAACCCAGTCAGTGAAAAATTCAGACTGGCGCAGCATACGTTCCAAATGCTCCGTTTTGTCGGTAAGTACGGCAGGCACCACGCGATACGTCAATTGTTTCATAAAGACCTCAAAATTACTCTGGCAGGCGCTCCATCGGTTGCAATCCTAAGCGGAAGACAAACCATTTCATAATCGGCAGGAGGTACACCAGACAAGTTTACTCCCTCAACAATAATAACTCCTGCCTCAAGCAGCAGGCGATGCACGGCATAATCTGTACTATCGTAAGCGTCCACTGACAGATAATCCACTGCCAGCAGTTTAATACCTATATGCAGCAGAAAGCGCGCCGCATCTTCGGCTAAATACACATATTTCGTGCTAAAACCAAATTTTGACAGCAATTCAGAATTGGATGTCTTAATGAGCAAACGCTTTACACCTGCAATTTCATGCTTGGATAAGGCAGCAGAATCGACAACACCAACACCACCCATGTCGCATACCCTTGCCTTACCGTACATTTGCTGCAAATTTAGACCTGAGACGCCCACACCGCCGGAGATTACGTGGCATGGGGCATCAACATGCGTGCCGCAGTGCGCACTCATTGAAATGCTTGTAAGGCTTACACCATCTTGATAGTTTGTTTTCAACGCAACAGGCGCATCTCCCGGCCAAAGCGGCATTTCGGGGCATATTACCTGTGTAATATCGTAAATGCGTCTGTGACTTGTGACACCCGACAAGCAATTGAGGTTCTCCGAAACAGATACGCTATCTTTTTCCGTGTTGCAAGCCTTGCTGGCGTTGTATTTTTCATTGTTCTCAGACATAAATCACGTATACCTTCACCTGCCGAGATTGTCCTCTAGTAACGCCTCAAATCTAACGACTTTCTCAGTCGCAATATCACGTCGTTTTATGGTAATGACTCCGGATGGGAATAGTCTCAGAATATAGCCACTTCTTGTCCTTTTCCATCCGCTAAACTCTTTCCATGCTTTAGCTACAGAACCGCCATATGCATTCTCTATTTTCATGCCCTCTTTGGTGAAAGTAAAGAGCTGTGGCGCAAAAAGAGCGTTAAAGCGTTTCAATGTAAGCCACAATACAATGGTAAGTAATATGCGTAAAGCAAAAACCAAAGCGACAATCCCTATTACAAAAACCAAAACACAACCGATGTTCTGCAACGTTTTGAGGGAATCTGAAAGAGTTTTGTGCATAAGCAGGAATGCCAGCACGAAGGAAAGTACGCTAATAATTAAATAGCGCCACAACTTGGGGTTTTTCAAACTAAGCATGAAAAACTCCATTTTGGTCACGGTGCGCTTAAAAGTAATGTTCATCGTAGTTTGCGTTTATGTCAATTACCACTCCATGGATTGTTCGCGCTTGGCTTTCTTTTCTTTCACACGGCTCAGCGCCATGGCACCCAAGCTTAAGACACCAACAGCGGTAGAAATAGCTTCTTTCTCATCCGCATTGGTGTCCGGCTTCTCAGCCAAGCTTTTCAGTACGTCAATTGCCTTCGCGTATTCCATAGCGCATTAAAGATTATCATCTAGTACCGCGAAAACACAAGAATATCGGCTCCGAATAAGGTTAAGAATGTCAAGGGTACTTTAGATTTCAAATATCGACGTAGCAACAAGCCAATGTTTTGTGAGTTTAGATAGCCAAACAAAATTTTACAAAGAATTTACAGAAATATTACCACCTTTTGATACAAAAATATTGACGTAATTTTTTCTCTAGTGCTAGAATTGGCACAACTCACAAGGTCGCAATCTCCTGCCAATGTGAGTAATATGGTTCCAAGGAGGCGTTCGCATGAAACACAGCACCTCGTTCAAATCCACTTTCACAAAAGTTTTCACTGTAGCGTTACTAGCGGTTTTCCTTTTTGCCGGAAGTTCTCTTACCGCAGTATTGACCCAACAGAAAGCAGTCGAAGCAGCACAAAAGCAAGCTTCAAACTGGACTACACCATACAGTGAAGAAGTCATCAATCTCCTGCGTAATTTGCAGGATTATGCCAATTTTACAGACGAAGAGAAAGCAATTCTACGCGATTTCTTCGGAATTAACGCGCCTCCAACAGAAGAAGAGCTGGCTCGCCGTGCACAAGATGAGCCGCTGAATAACCCCTCATCTGAAGTAGTCCTTGCAAGGTTATTGGATAGCAATGTTCTCATGAGTAAAGTGAGCCTTGCCGAATGGGACAAGATAAGTAAATTCTTTGGCAATCTAAGCCCTGAGCAAATCAAGGAGCTTTCATCCAAGGGCATGACAGTAGCGGATACTCTTAAAATCAATCTTGCTATGCGTTATGGCACATTCAGTCTTTCTGAAGCTGAAAAACTGGTAAAACTGTATTCCGATGACCAAGAAAGAAACGAACTGGTTTTTGAGTTGTATCTCTATACGTACGGCAGCGATGTCAAAGAGTGCCAATCTGCCAAAGACATGCTTTTGCGCGGTGTGAGCATTGAAACTGTTAAATCCACACTTGAACTGGAAATAGATGTCGAACGCCTGATTCAAGATAAAGGTGCTATGAGCCTTGATGGTTTCAGTAGCAAAGGCAGCACAAGTAGCTCTTCATCGTCATCGTCCTCCTCATCCTCAAGTATAGCTTCGGTTGGTTCAGGAGACCTAATCCCTCCTTTTTCCGTAAGTAATGGTTCAAATGAGAGTGTTGGCGTTAATACCGGCAATCTGACTTATTCCTATGACGTTTTGAAAATCCCCGGTGTGAACGGCTTTAATTTGTATCTCGCTTTGGTTTATAACTCAGCCGAAGCCGATTTATATGAAGAAAATTCGGAATACTGTGATTATTGGGAAGTATATTACGTTCCTTATGAAATCACTTTCTTTATGAGCGGCAATGCCTACGATGTCATTTATGGTTTTGAAATATTTGATAATTGGTACGACCCGATGTTTTTCATGGACTATTACATGCTGGATTCTTGGGTTGAGGACGGCATTTACTACGAAGCATGGTTTGATAGCAGCTATGCAATGTACTTTTCCTATGGTGGAGGCTACTACAACTATACAACTGACAAAGATGAAAGAAATGCTTTAGGAGTTGGGTGGAGCTGGAATCTGCCATACATTGAATCAACCACTAGCGATAAAATTCTGCATATGGGAGATGGTCGGGCATATACAATAGGCAGTTTGTCAGGCGGTATTTATGCTCTCAACAACCATACTCTCCAAGATTTTATTCTCAAAAGCGATTCTTCTTACTACAACGGACAATACACATCATCCTATGTCTTGGAATTCAAAAATGGGGATAAAACCTACTTTAACAATGGCGGATTACTTTTAGCCCAAAGAGACAGATACGGTAATACAATCACATACAGGTATGCCACATTCAACAGCTCTAATGTTTTGAGCCAAATTATTGATACAGGCAGTCGTAACATTTACTTTACCTATACTCCGACAGCAAAAGGTTGGGACGTAAAAGTAACAGCACCTGACTCAAGCTACGCCACCATCAGCATGGAATTGATTCTTGGATATCCCGGACAACACCATATCCTCAAAAAAGTTACCGACCAGTTGGGCAACCAAACCAAATTCAACTATATAATGCATTCAACAAGGTTCAACTCGCAAGAAAACGATGACCTTGCTTATACTTTTTTCGCATCAAACTCATGGGCTTTGCTCAGCGAAGTGATTTATCCTACGGCAGCGAGTAAAGTCTTTTCCTATGGGGCAGCAACCCAAACATTTGGATTAACTGGCTTTCGTGAGTTCTATAGGGTAATACAGAGACGAGATGTGCTGTGGGATCCTCTGGTGGGAAACATCTATTACAACACCAAGACATACGCTTACAGCAACCCCAACGTCCACAGTGGCGGATATGACGGATGGTACGGCACATGGCCACTTCCGCCATACCAAACTGTTGTAACCGACGGCAGTTTCGTCGGGGGCACACTAACTACCACTTATGATTTCGACAATTCCCATCTACTAAGCGGTGAAACAATCAAATACAATGGCAACACGGTAGCTTCCACAACCTACGTTTACAATTCAGACAAATTGCCAACAAGCGTTATCTCGCAGGTATACAATTTAAGCAGCCCTACTCCCATGACTACTACACTGTCATACACATATGACACAAAAGGCAATATTCTAACCTCAACTGATGCCGCAGGTCATACGACCACGTATACTTACAACAGCAGTCACAGTCTGCTCACAAGCATGACCTATAGCCAGAATGCTTCTACTGTCATAATGAATTATTTTACTCTGACTCCTGACAATAAATCTGTCAGTATGATTGATATAAGAGTCAACGGTGCAATACAAACCCAAACGCAGTTCTTTTACAACTCAAAGGGCGAATTAACCTCACAATATAATTACAAAACAGTTTATGGAGGCTATGTAGAAACAAGCTATACCTACGACAGTTACGGCAATCTGACAGGCATTACCAACTCCGGCATCCGAAATGCTGACGGGACATATGTTACTAGTACTCCGGGTTATTCCAATGGAACACTAAGACAGAGTTTTAGCTACAACATTATGAGCCGACTTACTTCCTCTACAGATGCCAGAGGCAATACAACGAGTTATCAGTACGATTTACTGGGGCGCGTTACCCAAGTTACCAACCCGGATTATTCGTACGTTGCCACAGCTTATAACGATACCCTCAATATTCTCACCACGACAGATGAGTTGGGTTATCAGCTGAAATCTTATTTTGATGGCTTCGGTAACCTATTAAGAGTGTATGATGTTCAAACTGGGCAAGACCTCATTACCGACACATATGATGCCAAAATGCGCCTGTCCACCACAAACAACCACAATAACAGCACAAAGAGTGCGCAAACAACCTACACCTACGACTATTTTGACCGTGTCTTAACTCAAGAAACCAGAGACAAGAGTAACTTCATCATTGCATCGGAAACATACACCTACGATGACGCATTTCAAGAATCACCACTAAGTGAGAAGTACCAAAAAACGACTCATACCATCGTAGGAGACGGCTACGCACCGTCCATAGTTACTTCAGCTTATCTCAATAAGTCAGGTTTATTGGAAAAACAATCTCGTACACTAAACAGCACAGAATACTTTGACTATTTCATATATGACTATATGGGCAACCTGCTAACTGAAAAGTCAGCCATAGCAGTGCAAAAAGGTTTATCCTACTCCGCCATGTATGAGTACGATTATGCTGGCAGAGTGGTTACGCAATACAACGTGGGCGGGGATTACGCCACTTTTGAATATGATGCGTTGGGCAGATTGGTTGGTGCCACAGATTATGCCAACAACGATTTTGCCTCGTACTATCCCACGCCATATTCGACAACTTATGTTTACGATGACTTAGGAAGACTTATTCAAGAGTTCACACTCTTTGAGCGCACTTGGGAAGTATTTACTCCCAGCATAACAGAATACTCTGAAACGAGATATTTCTATGATGGGAATGGCAATCTAACAAAGCAGCAGACTACCAACGACTTATATGGCCTCACCTACTCTACAGTGGAATATCAGTATCACGTCCGCAATTGGCTCACAAAGATTACTCAGTATGACGGAATAACGTCTTATTACACTACCTATTCCTACAATGCTGCAGGGCAGCAACTTACTATGGTCACCGGCAATGGTACAGAAACTACTACTTACACATACGACCACATGGGTAGGCTGACCAATATTAAGGATGCCTTGAATAAGAATGAAACATACACCTACGACACAAATGGTAATCTAACCCTCTCCGTTGACCGAAACAGTTGGGTTACAACATATACTTATGATGGGCTCGGCAGAGTTACTATAATCAATATCAACTCTGGCAGCATTGTGCAGAGCTACACCTATGCTCTAACTGGAGCGATTAAAACTGAAACCAACGGAGCCGGCGAAACAACTTATACTTACGATGAACTCGGCAGAATAACTGGCATTAGTGAGCCTAACAATGTCGCCAAGACTTATACTTATGATATTGCCGATAACCGACTTGGCTATACCCTGTCAGTAAACGGCACCACTCAGCTAAGCACAACATACACCTACGACTACTTCAACAGACTGGAAACAGTTAAAGAAAACAATGTACTCGTTGCAAGTTATGGCTACGACATCAATGGAAACTTATCATATGTAGCTTATGCCAACGGCACGTCAGAAACATACACCTACAACGCAGCTAACCTTGTAACCAGTGTAGCCAACTGGAACATTTATTCTGCTATATCCAGCTACAGCTACACTTACAACTTAGATGGAAACCAACACTCCAAGACTGATCATACAGGAAAGACTACTGTATACACTTACGATGGGCTTGGGCGTTTGGTATATGAGGGTGAAGTTGTATCAGGTAGCGTAATTCAAAGTTATGCCTACACCTACACTGTGGCACATAACCGCGCCACCATGGTCGCCTCAGGTGCACAGAACTTTACAACAAGCTACACTTATGACCTCAACAACCGCTTACTCACAGAAACAAAAGGCGGAGTTACCACTTCTTATTCTTATGATTTCAATGGCAACCAGCTTTCCAAATCCACTCCGCTTCAAATTAACACCTTTTCCTATAACGGATTGAACCAACTGATTTCAGCAAATATCGGCGGAACCACAACTACATACACCTACAACTCTGCCGGATTACGTGCTTCTAAGACCACTGGAGGAACCACTACCAAACATGTTTGGGACGGAGGCAATATATCGCTTGAGATGAACGGCAGCAATGTTGTTACTGCAAAATATCTGCGTGGTTTAAGTCTTCTAGCATCGGATATCAGCGGTGCCAGAACTTACTATATCCACAATGCTCATGGAGATGTTGCCCAGCTAACTAATTCGGGCGGAACAGTAACCAAGACCTATGAATATGATGCCTTTGGTGTTGAGAAGAACATTAATCCTGCCGATAACAATCCGTTCAGATACTGTGGTGAATACTTCGACAAAGAAACTGGCAATTACTACTTCGGAGGTAGTTATTACGCGCCAGAAACAGGAACCTTCCTCGCTGAAGGTATCGCAATGCCTTCTCTTAACAGATACACTTATTCAAACAATAGCCCTACGATAAATGCCTACGATGCGTTCTTCTCTAACTTAATTAATAGTGCAATGGGTTATGGAAGAGCACAAGCACCAATTAGTATTGTTGATATTCCAATTGAAGAAATTGTAAAGATAATAGAAGAAACAACTTCTTCAGGTACAGCCGTTGTTGAAGACAGCGCTCAAGCTAATAAAAACATCATTTTCAACACTACTCCTACAATTACTGCGTTGCAAGCGGCTCTTCTAGCTCAACATATTTCTGGAGCGAGAGCTGATAAAGATTTGCGATTGCCAGTACTAGATAGCAACGGAAGTAGTTCAGGATGGTTTCTATGGGAAATATTGAACTCTGACACTGATAATATTGGGGTTAAAATGGCTGCCTATGCCCTGCTGGATGCAGGTACAGGAGACCCTTTAGAATTTGCTCTCGTCTTCAGAGGAACCAAAAATGGCGACGATATAAAAAATGATATTCAACAACCTTTTGGATTTTCTTCTGATATGTCAAATGCAATATCTTCAGCAAGAGGATTCGTTGACACGTGGAGTAAATATGCGATAACAATGGTCGGGCATTCAAAGGGCGGTGCTGAGGCTATTCTCTGTGCAATAGCAACCGGCAGAAACTGCATTACCTTTAATCCTATGGTTCCAAATATAGGCGCGTATGGCTTGGTATTCGATGCTTATTTTTACTCCAAAACCATGACACATTATGTAGTTTGGGGGGATCCTTTAAACTTACTTTTTGGAGAGCCCCTTATTGGAAAAGTAAATTATTTAAACAAGCCTTCAAGGTGGGGGTGGATTAACCCTTATAACTATATTAATCCTCTATTCCATTTAGCTAGCAACCATAGCTTAGACACAGTAATTTCTGGTTTGCAAAAAGGCGGTTACTGATGAACGTAAAAGCTATAATTATTGTTGCAGGATTCGTGTTGTTCATAGCGGCTCCAATGTTATATCTTGCATTTGGTCGTTATATGTATTCTTGTTCACAACCAGATCCACCACTTCCTGAAATCACTTTTGGCGAATTTCCTTTTCATATAGAATATGAAATCCATGGCGAAAGAGTAGTCGTAGAAGATTCCGTAATATGCGAATTTGATGGTGTTGCTACAAGTTGGGGCGGACAAGGCAAATACCTCAAATGGAAATCATATTTATCAAGTGATAAAACGGCACCATTCGGGGCAGCATTAAAAGTTGATGGTGAAAACCAGGTATACTTTTCTTTAGGTAGCCCAGAGTACTATATGGGGGCAATTGAGCGCAACGAACCAAACTTCTATGTGTTTAAGGTTATTGCTCAAGGTAATAACTCAGGGCGTAAAGTAATTGAGACAGATGAATTGTATAGCATATATGGCATTAAAGTGATGTCTTACGTGTTTTCCTCTCCAATAGAAAACATTTTTAAATAGCACACAATCAACCGTCATCACTAATCCGCAAGCAGGGGGATGTGCGCGCACATCCCAGCTTGTTGGTGGCTAATCGCCCCCAAGCCCCCGATAGAAAACTGAGGTTAAATTGACTATCAGCGAGCCTCAAGTTCGTGAGTTTTGGAATGGCGCTGTACCGGGTCAGACAGGAACCTGTCCGTTGTATCTTTGGCTCTGAGAAGTGCAATCATTTCATCACGCTCAGACCTAAATCCACGGCTTAAAACTTTCATCTCGGCATCAAGTAAATGGTGCTCATTTCGCAGTGAATCCACTGACGGAAGCCTCTTGAATCCAAGGGAAAGAAACGCCCTTTTTGCATCACGATGAGCTTCAATTTCCAGTTGGTGAACTGAATAAAACTTCTTGTTAAATCCGCCATCTCGATACTGTTTGAAAACCTCTTTGGTTTTGGTGTAAACAGCGTTCTGTTTCTGCAAGAATTCAATCTCCCCCAATCTAGTTTCGATTGTCTTGCGTCTTGCATTGTGCTCGTGAAAAAGAGTTGTTGCCGCCTTTGCTTTATGGGCAAGAAGTTCGCGTTTTGTAATGCTATGCTCTTTCAAAAACAGCAGTGTTTTTGATATTTCTTTCAGGTCAGAACTTGGGGTTTCCCGATAGCATTGCTGTATTTTGTCTTGGATTTCAAACAGCAGGTTTTGCTTGCCGGCGAGCCTCTCATTGATGGCGTCCATGGAGTAATCGTTTCCAAGTGTATCCAAGCGACAAAACTTCCTGCTATCCGGCAACTTAAAAGCCAACTGCTTGCCTCGTTTTACATCAACACCGGCTGCTTCCAATGCAGCAATAAAAGCATTGAAGTCATGGCTTTCAGTTATGGCTTTATCAATCAATCCTTTCAACTTTTCTCTCGCAGTCGGGGGCTTCCTTTGCCCAAGATACTCATCACGATTGTAGCCTTTGGATAATGCCGGGTTTTCAATAATAGACAAGCCGCGTTCAAGGCAAAGTTGGTCGCTCACTCTGCGGAGTGCGATGGCAGAGCGTTTAAAGTCATTAAACTTTCTCTCGCAACTCAGATTGACTGAATTGAAAATGATGTGAGCATGTGGGTTCTTTGTGTTGGTGTGGGAAGCTACAACATACTGGTGTTTACCCTTTGTCCAGCGTAAAGCCAGTTCTTTGCCTAGTTCCAACGCCTGCTCAGCAGAAACTTCATCCGGCTTAAAACTCATACGCATATGGTAAGCCATTACGGCATGTTTGCCTTGGTCCCGACCTGTGATTTTCGCGTACAGTTCTTTGGATAATAAAAACTCCGATTGTGCTGTGAAGGAGTCGCATTCGTAACTGTCGATGAGTTCAGAGCCTCTGGTTTTCTTTGTATTAAGCACATATTCAATCGGGTTGCCACCGCTGTGTAAGGCTTTGAGCCATGTTGTTGCCATCAGACCTCCCGCAGCACTTTGGTTATGCCATTGAGAATATGCCCTTGTTGCTCGCGTACTTCGTCCAGTTTGAACTGTATATCAGCAAGATTTGCGCTGCCACCCTCATTTACCCTTTTGGCAATTTGGTTTAGGTTGTTACTAATAATGCGTAGTAAGCGCGAACACTCTCTTACATCGGTCAAGTCGACATTGATGACGTATCCGTTTAGTGCCATCTTGAGCAAATAGGCTCTCATATTACGAAAACCACACTGGCTCATACGGCTACGTATGAGGTCTTGTTCCTGTTGGTTCACTCTAAAGCCGATATTGATATTGCGTTTTAGTTTTTGCATGAATAATTCACCTCCTAGAAATAGAAATACCCCGGGCATGAATCTGCCCGGGGTAAATGGGAAAACATCAACTGTTTTCTATGCCGCTGTTGCCAGCGCTTGCTCCAAGAGTTCTTTTGCTCTTTTCTTTTCTCTGTAGCGCCGATTGGACTCTCGCTGCTTGAGGCATTTTTGCAGATATTTGGTTTCTGCCTCAATTTCCTCAGGGGTATGCTCTTCTTTCGGCAATTCGAAGTTCCCGATGAAGTTAAACCAAATATCCACCTTTACCACCCGAAACCCACTCGTTCTGTCAGGTGCGTGCACAAGGATTTTTTGAATGAACTCGTTCAGCATGGGAGTGCTGATTTCATCAAAAGTAGTGTAACGCTTGATTAGTTCTAAAAAGCGGCTTACGTTATCACTGTCAGCTTCAAAAGCCTCCAGTTCATTTTGAAGAATAGTGTTTTGCTCTCTTAGTTCCGCCTGCTCTTTCTCATAAACGCCTGATAACTGCTTGAAACGTTCATCTGACAATTTGCCTGATGCGTTATCTTCGTAAACTTTTTGAAACAGCGTATCCAGTTCGTCAATACGACATTCGTTTTGTGTGAACTGCCTCTTTGATGCTTTGGCTTTTGCAGTATGGCGTATAGCAGATTCGGCTCTAATGCGTTCTATGAACTCGGTTTCGTTTGTTTTGACGTACTTGCTTATTTGGCGTATGGCATCAAGCACAAGCTCGTTTACGGCATCAGTGCGAATATAGTGGCTGGAGCAGGCTTGTAGAAAGTGAACTCCGGCTAGTTTATATGTGGAACATTCATAGACGTCCAAATTCTTTTTGCGATACACTTTGCCATCGTGCTGTGCATCCTTGCACTCCACTGAACTGCGCCTGTTAAACATCTTGGCTCCACAGTCGGCACAGAATAGTAATCCTGTAAGCGGATTGGCTTTCCCTGTGCTGTCATAGCGCCGCGGAGTTCCCAACAGTTTTTGGACAGTATCAAAGGTCTCCTGGTCTACAATCGCCTCATGTGTATTAGGGAAGATTTTCCATTCTTCTTTGGGATTGCGTTTAGACTTCTTGATTTTGTAGGAGTATCTGCTGCTTCTGAAGTTGACTGTATGACCGGCATATTCGAGCTTTTTGAGCATAGTTGTTACTGATTTGATGCTCCAAGCATACGGAGTCAATGCATTATGCCTTTTTGAGTTTGCTCCTTCCTTATTGTTTTTAACAAAGTAGAAAGAAGGTCTCTCAATACGTTCGGCATGAAATGTTTTGGCAATCATATGCGCCCCACTGCCGTTTAACACCATGTTAAACATACGGCGCACAATCGAAGCTGCTTCCTCATCTATGAGCCACTGATTTTTATCTTCCGGCGAGCGTTTATATCCGTAGATGGGTGCATTGGTTATATGTTTGCCGCTGTTGCCTTTGATTTGTGCTGCCGCCTTAATCTTTCTGGACGTATCACGTGCATACCACTCACTCATGATATTCAGAAAAGGGGCGAATTCGGCACTATCCTGATTGTCGCTGTCGATATTATTGCTAATGGCAATAAAACGTATGTTATGCTCCTTGAACATCATTTCAGTGTAGAAGCCTACCTGAAGATAGTCCCTGCCTATTCTGGACATGTCTTTGCACAGTACCGCACCAACTAAACCATTCTCAATATCGCTGATTAAGCGCTTCCAGTCGGGACGTTCCCAATTGGTACCGGAATAACCATCGTCGCTGTAATGGCAGATGTTGCTAAAGCCGTGTGCTTTGGCGTAGCTTTCCAGCATTGTCTTTTGGTTGGTGATGGAGTTACTCTCACCAGAAAATTCGTCATCACGCGAAAGCCTGGAATACAATGCCGTTACTTTGGAAGTGGGTTGCCTGTTCATGAACAAATGCTCCTCTCAGGCAACCGGTTCGTTTGCGGTATGTCCATCCTAACATCAGTCAAATTCATATTCAAGTCGTTTATTGCCAGTCTCAAGAGTTTATCCTGTAATAACTCCTTGGCTTCATGGCTGAAGCAAAGATTTACGTCGTAGACTGTGGAACCTATGCGCTTACGCATAAAACCTTTGGGTTGTGCTTTTACTCTTTTGCTATCCATGTATCTCCTCTCACAAACAATTTACCCCTCGCAATTATTAAGATTTCTTTACGGCATATAGTTTTCATTTAGCAGCAATTGAAATGACACATCAGCCGTGCGATAATCTTTTGCATCATTGTATGTTATGAGGATACAAACATTGTCAGACACGCTTATCAAAAGAACGCAAGCTAATGAGCCATTGTGGAGAGTGTTGGAAAACTTCCAGCGCAACCAAGATGACTTCAGCGACTTGAAAACTGTATGTGTTGTTAGCGGTTCTGTTGGGTGCGGTAAGACGACTTTTCTTTTGAACTACTTCAAGGGCAAGAAGTTCTTTTACTTCTCGTTTGCCGCTTTTCAAAGCGAACTTGCCGAAAAGCTACTTGCTGAAAGCGTCAGTTCCAAATGCGGTGTAAGCGTATCATGCTGGGCAGATGCTTTTAAGGCGCTATCAAACGAGTACAAATTCATATTACTGGATGATGTGGGTTTTATAGCTGGCAATAAGCATTTTCAAGAAGCTTTCTACGCAAACATGCTCACGGATATTCACACAAGACCATTCGTGGTGCTTATTACTCAATCAACGGATGAAATAAGCGGTCTTGCTGATACGTATGTCGAAACAAACCTTGATTATTTCTCCATACCTGAAGTTAAGAAGCTATATCCGGCATTATCTAAGGCGGCTCTTCTAGGACTATGCGCCCTAAGCGGTGGCATACCCAAACTACTTCAAAGCTACGATGTTCAACTTGGCTTTGAGAGCAATCTACGCAAGTGGCTTAATCCTGAATCTGCCTTTATCAAACTCATGCCTATACTGATGCTCAAGTGTTTCCGCAGACCTGAGAACTACCACCACATTCTCTGTGCCATGGCAAACGGCAATATTAGAGTTGGGCAGATTGGCAAGTTCACCGGCTTCACACTCAACAAGTGTGATAACTATCTGGCAGGGCTTATAGACAATGGCTTTGTTACAAAGGAGAAAGTAGCTGGAAAAAACGGCATGGAAAAGTCTGTCTATCGTATTGCCAACAGCTATTACCTGCTTTGGCACAAATACATCTTCCCAAACAGAAGTGCTATCCAGCTTCAAGACGAGCAATTGATGAGCCAAGTCATAGAAAACATTTCAGAAACTGAAATCCACAGATTCCATTTGCGCAAGGCATTTAAGTGGATGGATGCCATCTTCCAAGACAAATTGAAAATGACATTCCGCTCCCTAAACGGAATAACGTACTCACCCAGAGTTGTTAAAGATGGCAGATTTCAGTATTTCTTTGACGCTATAGCCCGTCATAAGCAAAGGGTTCTCTTTATCAAGGTGTTTCAGAGCCCCCTCGAAAGCTGCACCAAGACAGAACTTACTAGGCTACAACATGCCGTGTCGCAAATAAACGAATACGAGGACAGCCATGTTTACATCTTTACCAAACGGCGCCTCAGTGATTATGCCGTCTCCCAAGCTGCCAAAGACGATGTGCTCAACTTGGTTGAAGTTGAAAGGTTGAAATATTAACTCGCCCTACGATGCTATTTTGGAGTTGGGTAGTAGTTCGGACTTAGGCTCCATGATAATCGCCGTGTATTCGGTTTGAAATGCCTCAGATAGCCGGCTGTGATATAATCCGGTAACTCTCGCGTCTCCTTTTTGGCAACTGGACGAGTGTACCGCAAACGAACCGGTTGCTCATACTTTATTTGGTGCTTATCTCAAACACCCTTTATAGTATGAAGCTTATTCAGGTGCGCATTCGCGGAAAATTGGAAATGATAAGCAGTCGTGCCATTAAAGAGGAGATTGCCAGCCATCCTACACGTGTGTTTATGCAAGGCTGGAAAGCCAACTGCAAAACAGAGGATGATTTTTTTGATATGTTTTCGGTGTTTTGCCTATCAAACGGCACAGCCAATGTGTGGACTTTTGAATCTAACTTCAGGCCAAAAGCTGATATAGCACTCTAAGTATAACCAATTCGGAAAAATAATAACATAAAGGTGCTTCGCCACCGTTAAGTGCGAACTGTAGTGTATTAGGAAAGGGCGGAGAGAGCCGCCTTTCCCTTTATGGATAGCAGAATGGGAAAGATAGAAAACTCAAATGCAGCATATTAGCCTCGTAAATAAATTGGCAGTCCTTTCAACAACGTGCTAAACTGATAGTTCTACCGACGAATTTGTCTACATATAGTGCGTGTAGCAAATGCCCGAGCGGTTTTCAGGAGGGTAAATGGATACAACCACATGGATTATGGTGGGCTTTTTGGTCGTCATGTTCGCCGGCTTTTATTTTATGATGGTGCGCCCGCAGCGCAAACGTCAACAGGATCAGGCTCAACTGGCAGCCAATATTAAAATTGGCGACCGCGTTATTACGTGGTCTGGCATATACGGCGAGGTGATTGGTGCCGATGATGACACGCTTGTCATTAAAGTGGAATCAGGCGCATCTTTTCGCATGGCGCGTATGGCGGTAGCCCAAAAACAGTTTGAAGATAATAAATAGTCTTACATAAATGAAGCAGCCCAAAAGGACCTACGATTACGTCATCGTTGGCAGTGGTATTGCCGGGCTGTACAGCGCCCTGCTGGCTCGTGAGCACGGCAGTGTGTTGCTGGTTACCAAAGGCAGCATTGAGGACTGCAACACGCGCCTTGCCCAAGGCGGCATCGCTGCTGCTATTTCAGTCAATGACTCTCCGACACTGCATTATGAGGACACCATCGCTGCAAGTGCCGGATTATGTCGCGAAGAAGCCGTACGTATCCTGACACAAGAGGCCCAAGCGCGCATAGCAGACCTAGTACGTTTTGGCGTCCCGTTTGATACGATCAACGGAGAGATTGCCTTGACGCGTGAGGCGGCTCATAGCATGCCGCGTATACTGCATGCCGGAGGCGACGCCACCGGTGCTCAGATAGAAACCACTCTCAGCCGCCAAATTAGGCAGGCGCAGATACCCCTGCTGGAGTATTGTCTGGCAACGAGAATTCTACTGGAAGAAGGGGCGGTTTGCGGGCTTGAGACGCTTGAGACACAAAGCGGTGTCATACAGCAATTTGGTTGTCGTTTTCTAATACTGGCCACCGGTGGGGCAGGGCAGATGTTTAAGCTTACCACCAATCCGCAAGTCGCCACAGGCGACGGCATTGCATTAGCATATCGCGCCGGGGCTGACATTGTGGATATGGAGTTTTTCCAGTTTCATCCCACAGCCTTCCATATGCCGGGCGCGGAAACATTTCTCATCTCTGAGGCTATGCGTGGCGAAGGTGGAATATTGCGCAACGCAAGCGGAGAGGCTTTTATGAGTTCCTATACACCTCAGGCAGAACTGGCCCCACGTGATATTGTGGCGCGCAGTATAGTTTGTGAAATGCAGAGGTGCGGCACAGATCACGTGTATCTGGATGTTACCCACCTGCTATCTCAGGTTGTCGCTACGCGTTTCCCGCAGATTTACCGCTATTGTTTGGAACATAAGCTAGATATACTGAAGGAAATGATACCCGTATCCCCTGCGGCCCATTACATGATTGGCGGAATTAGGGTTAATGCATGCGGTGAGACCAGTATTCCGGGGCTTTTTGCCGCCGGCGAGACTGCCTGCACCGGCGTACATGGTGCCAACAGATTAGCCTCAAACTCACTGCTGGAGGTGTTGGTGTTCGGCAAGCGTATAATTCAGCGCAGCTTAAAAAGCAGTTCTTCGGATTTGGCATTTGATTGGAATGATGGATTGCATGCTGCCATGCCGCATCGCAGTAGTGCCACAGCAGCTGAGTTGCCGCGCCTGTCTGATCTGCAGCAACTGCTGTGGGATAATGTTGGAATTGTGCGCAACGCAGACGGGCTTATGCACGCTGCAACAATATTGGCAGGATGGCAGGAGTGTTTAGGTAAGCCGCAGAAGCAGCTGTCTTGGGAACTGTTGAATCTGGTTACTGCCGGACGACTAATGACAGAGGCGGCTATTATGAGGCTGGAAAGCCGCGGGGCGCACTACCGCTCGGATTATCCCAAAACGGAGCCAGCCTGGCATAGACATATTGTCATAAGAAAGGAGTGATGTGAAAACCTCGGACGAACTGCTGCAAAAGCGTGAAGTACAGGCTATTATACGGCTGGCACTGGCGGAGGACAGATTCCGCAGTGACGCCACCGGCAGGCTTGTTATTCCGGCACATTTGGAAAGCCAGGCTGTACTGCTGTCCAAAGCTGATGGCGTACTAAGCGGCATAGGGGTTTTCGCAACTGTTTTTCAGCGTGTGGATCCAAGCTTGAAAGTTGACGTGCGCAAGACGGATGGCAGTAAGCTGAAGGCAGGAGATAAAGTGGCTGTGGTCAGCGGCAATACGCGTTCTGTCCTGCGCGCTGAGCGCACTGCCCTGAACTTCGTTTGCCACCTAAGCGCTGTGGCTAGCGCCACCGCCGTTTATGTGGAGTGCATCAAAGGCACAAAGGCGCAGATTGCCGACACGCGCAAAACATCTGCCGGGCAGAGATTGCTGGAGAAGTATGCCGTATCCTGTGGCGGTGGAAAAAACCACCGGATGCACCTTTCTGACGCTATATTGATTAAAGACAACCATATTGCTGCGCTGCGGAATGCAGGTCAAAGTTTGGGGGAGATTGTCTCGCAGGCTAAAAAACGCAATCGCAGAGGGCTGGAAATTGAGGTGGAGGTAAACAGCTTATCTCAGGCTGAGGAAGCAGTCTCGTCTGGTGCTGACATAGTGCTGCTGGATAATATGAGCGTTGATGAAATGCAAGCAGTTGTGTCAAAGCACAGAGGGCGCGTGCGCTTTGAGGCATCGGGCGGTATTACACTGCAAAATTTGAGAGAAGTTGCTGAAACGGGCGTGCATATTATCTCGATAGGTGCACTAACTCATTCGGTTAAGGTGTTTGATTTCAGTCTTGAAATGATGTGAGCGGGTGAGTAGGTTTATGTGGAAACTCCGCTACACAGTCCCATACCTTGTCAGCTACAGCGCGCTTTGACGTTAGAGGCAAATCGCGCTCTTCGCCGTCACGGCTGATAAGAGTTACTTTATTGGTGTCGGCGCCAAAACCGCTACCATGGGTGGTGACGTCATTTGCCACAATCAAATCCAGTCTTTTATCGGCAAGTTTTTTCTTGGCATTTTGCAAAAGGTTTTCTGTTTCAGCAGCGAATCCTATGCGCAGAAAATCCCCTTCTACCTCGGATAAAATATCCGGTGTGCGCTCCAGTTCCATACTTAATTCAGGCGCATCCTTTTTGATTTTGTTTTGTGAGGTCAATTTCGGGCGGAAATCAGCAACTGCGGCTGCCATAACCAAAACGTCCGCATCACGCACAGCTTGCTTGACCTCCTCCAGCATTTGATGTGCATTTTCCACTTTTGTCACGCTTATGCCCTGGGGTGGTTCCAACTGCGCTGAGGAAATTAGCGTTACGTCCGCCCCTCTATCCCTTGCCGCTTCCGCTAAGGCGTAACCCATCTTGCCGGATGAACGGTTGCCAAGGAAGCGCACGGGGTCAATCATCTCACGCGTTCCACCGGCAGTTATTACCACTTTCCTGCCAAGCAAATCATCCGTACGACCAAGGATTGTGTTGATGGCAGCGACGATATCGTCAACATCTGCCAGCCGGCCTTTGCCAATATCATTACAGGCCAAATGCCCCACGGCAGGCTCCACAATAATAAAACCCCGTTCCTTAAGGCATGACAAGTTACCCTGCGTAATCGGATTTTCGTACATATTGCAGTTCATGGCAGGTGCTACAATCACAGGTGCTTTGGTAGCCAACACGATGGATGAAAGGAGGTCATCAGCCAGACCGTGCGCCATTTTGGCGATAATGTTTGCTGTAGCTGGCGCGACCACTAAAACATCGGCTGCCTGGGCCAGCGAAACATGTGTGATGCTGAAGTTTTCCGGTGGAGCCCACATATCACATGCAACCGGTCTATGCGTCAGGAAGCGTAGCGTGAGCGGTGTGATAAACCTCTGTGCCGCCTCGGTCATCACCGTTTCCACAGCTGCTCCTGCCTTGGTAAGACGGCTTGCCAACTCAGCCGCCTTATAGGCTGCTATACTGCCTGTAATACCCAGCACCACCGTCTTATTCGTCAGCATATTTCCTCCACTAATTCTTGTTCAGCTGGTATAGCATTTTAAGACCAATAAGCGACAGATCGGGGTTGACAGCATCAATGACCTTGGTTTCGCCAAGGATAAGAGAAGAATAACCGCCGGTGGCGACAACGATGGCATTTCCTGCCAATTCACGCTTAATACGAGCCACCATACCCTCTACAAGCGACGTATAGCCAAAAATGATGCCAGACTGCATGGCAGCAATCGTGTTGCTGCCAATAGCCTTTTGGGGGGCTGACAACTGCACTCTATACAACTGTGCCGGGCGTGTAAAAAGGGCCTCTGCCGCCATCATAATGCCGGGGGCAATGGCACCCCCCAAATACTCTCCGTCACAGGAGACCGTATCAAAAGTCGTTGCCGTTCCCATGTCCACAATGATGACATTATCCTTATACAGCGCATGCGCCGCCACGGCATTAACAATGCGGTCTGCACCCACCTCACGCGGATTATCCATGCGAATGCGCACCCCAGTTTTAATGCCGGCAGCCACAATAAAAGGCTCGAACTTTAAATATTTCCGTATTACGTCGCCAAAGGTATGGATGAGTGCCGGCACGGTACACCACATAGCGGCGTCGCTTATGTCATGCGGGCTGACTGAGGCCTGTCGTAACAGGCTATCAAGCGTGACGATATACTCGTCCGGCAGGCGCTGCATATCCGTGGCTATATGCCAGTCGGCATGTAATTTGTCGCCGTCAAAAAGCCCCAGTTTTATGGATGTATTACCAATACCGACAGCCAACAGCATTTTTAAACTCCTGCTTACGCCACGAACTGTGGTGTTTCTTTCAAATGTTTTATTGCCAAGGGCAACTCGGGTAACAGGTCAGATGCTAGCATGCCGGCATCACCCAGTCCGGAACATAGAGCCTCTGCGGCCTTTGAGTGTAAAAAGACTCCAAGACAAGCGGCATCAAAGAAAGATAATCCCTGCGCCACCAATCCGGCGATGATACCGGACAGCACGTCTCCCGTGCCAGCTGACGACAACACGGCATTGGCATAGCAATTGATGCGCAAAGCACCATGCGGTGAGGCAATGATACTGTTGGCGCCCTTTAATACAATGGTCTTATTCCACTCCTCTGCTTTGTGCAAGGCAAGATTAAAGCGATCTGCGTGTACCTCATTGATGGTCAGACCGCATAGACGTGCCATCTCGCCTGGGTGCGGTGTTATTACGGCATCATCCGGCAGGCGCCCCCACCAATTGGGGATTGTTGCCAGATAGTTGAGAACATCGGCATCAAGCACAGTTTTATAGCCATGCGGCAGGCGGAAAATCGTTTTAAGGGCCAATGTCTTGGCGCTTTCCTTCAGCCCCAAACCGCATCCTGCAAGAAACACGTCATATCCTGCGGCCTCGTCCAAGAGTGCCTTGTAGCTATCCGGATGGGTCCCTCCCATGGATGCTTCAGGCAGATGGAAATAAGTCGCCTCAGGCAATAGCCCCGCCACAACAGGCTGAGTAGCCCTATCGCTTGCCAGCGTCACCAGTCCGGCACCTGCGCGCAACGCCGCGCCGCAACAAAGATACGCAGCACCGATATAATTCGCTGAGCCGGCCAGTACCAGTACCTTGCCAAAGGTGCCCTTGTGCGCATAAGGGGAACGCGAAGGCAAAAGGGAACGCATGTCGTCATCCGTTAGGCTTTCGCAAGGCAGCCCTTTAGTCAACTCGGCAGGAATCCCGATATCGACCACAAGCACCTTCCCTGCGTGTAAGGCACCGACCGTGGCAAATAAACCGCGCTTGGGATAACCCAACGTGATTGTATAATCCGCAAAAGGAGTGCAGGGGTCAGCCTCACCGCTGTCGCCATTTAGGCCGGATGGCAGATCAACAGACACGATTTGTATTGCCGGTTTGACCTTTTTATTTCTGTTCAAAGCCGAAAGCACGGCAAGGAAAACACCGCCGATATAGCGGCTTTGTCCCGTGCCAAAAATAGCGTCCAAAACCGTATCACAGCCGGGTAGCAGTTGCGCCAAGCCCTCCTGCTCAGCATCAGTGGTGGCCTCCATACACAAAACCCCGGCGTCCAAAGCCTGCCTTAGGTTCTCGTCATCTGCTTTACGCTCGGCACATAGGTAAAGCGTTACGTCAGCGCCAAATTGTTTCAGATAGTGAGCCGCAACCAACCCATCCCCACCGTTATTGCCCGGCCCAATTAGCACCACTATTTTTTTGTCGGCTACGCTGCCTAAGACACCCTGCATTTGCTGTGCCACGGCACGTCCGGCATTCTGCATGAGCGCATCGGATGTAATGCCATTCCTTTCGGCCCTGTCCTCAAGCTGCTGCATTTCTTTTGACGTTATAATTTTCATAGACTTTTCCGCCTGACTTTGATTTTCCAGTATTTCAGTTTATGCAGTAAGTATAACACACCTGTTTTCAGCTAATATGCCGCCTGCCAGCAAAAATTGATTTGATTCCCGTCGGGTCCATACCTCGCAGCTCTGCTGCGTTGACCCGGTAAGGTATGCCCAGATATACTGCAGGTATGGCAACCACCAGCGAG
>Ga0082212_10002778_pt1 | contig 25207 bp, 3 predicted proteins | sample TergutNt197P3_FD_71548 | JGI IMG/M metagenome (GOLD analysis project Ga0082212, IMG submission 71548) | Neocapritermes taracua P3 segment gut microbial communities from Petit-Saut dam, French Guiana - Nt197 P3 | ecosystem: Host-associated > Arthropoda: Insects > Digestive system > Gut ...
TGGCAGGCGAGTCCCATGCTTCAATAATAAAGTGCTTTTTCCCGTCGTTGCCGATAACGCTTTTATCAAACATACCGCCGTTTCCTGCCTCTTCCAGCAGGGGGATGCTGTTCAGGTTGAGGTTCTTGCCCAGTTTGGACAGCTTGTTTCCTTCTTTTATTTCAACCGGACCGGTGTAACTGGTGATAACCGGATTCCCGATAGTACCGAGTACGGAGCCTTCGTTGGGGTCATTGCCGCTGAACCAGATGTACAGCGAACCGGGGTTAGCCGCGTAGCCGCCGGCCCCCTCGGAAATAATATCCCCGCCTTCATCAAGGAAGCCGTCGTCTTCGAATATCGTGCCCCTGAGCATGAGGGCGTTCGGGCCGACAACCATGCCGCCGGGCGGAATGTTGACGTAGAAGGGCAGGTCTTCACGCTGCAAGAGGTAGATCTCCTGCAACTTACTCGGATAATATACCGGAGGGCTTGCTACCGGATCCTGATTGGAAGTCCACCCCGCCTGATCTTTGGCTATGGCGTGGAGGAAATATTCGCCGTCGGGCAGATCACTGGTATCGATGTATACGGTAAACGGCGACTTGGTCATGTCGATGGCGCCGTATTTGCCGATGAGATTTGACGAGCTATCAAAAATATCGTACACAGAATGATTCGCGCCGGTGTTAAGCAGCGTAAGAGACTCTGCCGACGGGAAGGCATTGTAATCCAGTACCTGTCCTGAGCCAGCCGCTCCGGCTGCACCCAGCCCGCCATCGGCGACAGCCGCGCTGCCCCGGTTCGAGGGCAAGAGCCACCAGCGGGCGCCTTCCACGGTAAAGTTGTCGGTCGCCCGCAGGGTAAACCAGACAACCTTGTTTGCCAGGCGGAGCTTGTTTGTCCGGGAAATCGCATTGCTGCCGGCAGTTCCAAGGGGTATCCCGTTGTCGGGAAGGCCGTCAGTCGTCACGGTTGGATCATCGCGTTCGAAAATTTCGATCTGCCGGTTCAGGCCGACGACGGGCGGCAGGCCGTCCACCGAATACACCAAACTCAGCCGGGATTCGTTAATGGCGAAACGATCCTTGAAGCCAATTTCAAAGGTATAGGTACCCGAATGGCCTTTCATGTCGATGGGGGCGGTAAATTTGTACTCCCACATTTCTCCCGGGCCGCCGGAAATCAGGTCCAACACCACCGGGCCAAAATCAATACTGCCGGAGCTGTCTACGGGAAGTCCGTTTTCTGTTTGGGTTACCCGCACGCCGCTTACGGTTATGGGGCCGTTCGCGTCTTTCACAATACCCTGGACTGTGGAACCGGCCGACGATATAAAGTCACCGGAAGAATGTGAATTGGGATGCCTTGGATCGTTCAGAACAATTTCGGGAAGCGTGGTGTCCACGGCAATCCAGAAGGACTTCGCCGCCCGTACCGCCATCGCCGGTGTCTGTACCGCCGGCGGCGGCATTATCAGTTTGTCCGGGGAATAGTCGGCAACTTCAATGGTAATCATGTACAGGCCGTCGGGCAGACTGTGGTAGCTGGACGGCAGGCCATCGGTAAAGAGGTAATCGTATACTCCGCCGGCAGCGCCCCTCAGTCCGTCAAGCAGGTGGGTCTGGGTTATTTCACCGGGACGCTCACGCGCTGTACGCCTGGGGCCGTTGACGTTGATTATTGCGGGCGGCAATAATTCCTGTGTCCCGAATATGGTTTTCGCGTTCAACTCTACGACATAACCGGCGCCATCGGCGGCGGTATAGGGGACAATTTTATTGGTTGCCGTGTCGTAATACGAACCGACCAGGGTTACCTTTACCGAGGAAGCCGCCCCCGCACCCGGTTCGCCCAGGTCGAGGCCGTCGTCGTCCCGCAGCCGCAGCCGTATCACGGAATTCGAGGTAAGGGCGTTGCGCACCCCGTCCGGCTGTTCAAAACTGTTCGGGTTGCCGTAGTTAGGCTCGGTAACGTTGGGATCGATGGTTCCGACGGTAAAATCAAACTGCGGCAGATCGGAACTGTAATCAACATACAGCGGAACGACGGTATAGCCGATGTTAAACGCGTTGTCGCGGGCAATCACATACAAGAGGTACCGTCCCTTGTCCTCAAGGATGTCGTTTTCCTTACCGTCAAAATAAATCGGCGAGACCTTGAACAGACAGGTAGACTCAACTATCGGCCCGTCCTTCCATACCTTTACGGCGGGAATTACGATGTCTCCTCCATTGTTTTTGACAGCGGGAAATTCCTCCATACTGCCGGGCATTGCCGGAATGTGCGGCCAATTTTTTACCGTACCCTTTCCGTCCGCCGCCAGATGGAGTTCCATGTTTTTCTTGTCACTCTCGCTAACGACAATATACACCTGTTCGTAGCCGTAAATCTTCCCGCTGGCCGTCTCCTCTCTCAGGAAGTAATTGGTAGTGCCCATGCGCAGGCTTGAATCAACCGCCCGCGAATCGGAGATAAGGAATCGCGGCTGGACAACGCCGTTAACCGTGTACGCGCCGGAGACCGGGTCTATTACGCCGCCGGCCATGCTGGTAAGTTCCACTTCGGGCGAGCCCCGGTCGATGGACAGGGTGTAGGTCTGCGGATCGGCAATCGGCGTACCGGTGTTGCTCCGCGTTACCACGCTGAGGGTATAGGTTCCCTCCGGCAACAGGCCGTTGCTGCTTTCACTGTGTTGGCCAATATTTATCCAGTTGGTGGTATCCGCTTCCAGGTCGTCGGCGTTCAGTCTGCCGGTAATGGGGTCGCGCCAGTGATCGTTCGATCCGGTGGCATTATACACCTGCACGCTTGCGCGTCCGGTTACCGCGGCATTGCTGCCATGAACCACGTCCAAAGCAGGATCGTCATAATAGGAAAAAATAAAGCTGCGGACGCTGGGGGGAAGATCGCCCTCGGCGGAATGGGGGTCGTTCAAGCCCCAGAAAATAAAGGGCTGTGTGCTTGCGGTGGTGTAGGCCGCAGCATAATCGGGGAACCGCGCCGAATCCGCCGTGTCCCAGATAAAGCGTCCCTTAAACGACGCGTCTTTTTCAAAATACACGGCGGCGGTGCTGATACCCATTGAATGGGACGCCTTTACGCGCAGGGTAAAGGGGCCGTTTTTACTGGAGATAATTTTGTCGATAAACGGATGGAAACCCTTGCGGTCGTATTCCGTCATATCCATATCGTTGTACCGGTTCGCGGAATAATTCCAGTTGCCCGGCTTGTCTATATCTTCCAGCCTCCACAGTTCCACGATGGGATACTCTTCCGGGGCGTTCAGGTACACAACCACAACGCTGTTTTCCTGTTTTTGCTCCTCGGTAAAATCTTCCCATTGCTCTGCCGTCCAGTAGTCCTTCGGATACTCAAAAAACGTACCGTACTTGTCGCGGCTCTGCGCCCGAACCTGGAAGGCATAGTACCTGTCCTGCACCCTGGGGAGGGTAAGGGTAAACTGAACGTCGTTAATCCCCAGATCGACCAGGCGGTCGAGATCCGCCCAATCCAGTTCTGCCATGGTAGGAATCTTGCCTTTTTCGAATACCTTGAAACCGGCATTTTCTTCCGGATCGCCGGACATGGCAATTTGCCACATGCGTATCTGCGGCGGGAATATTTCTATCTTTCTGTCGTCCGCTTCCTTTTCGCCTTTCAGCCGGTTAACGCCCTCGCTGTCGCTGATCATGCCGATCATGAGGCCGCCGGAATCCATTCTGCGGTCAAAATCCGTGGGCGCGGAGGGATCGGTGCTGACATAGCCCCAGTTCAGGCGGTCGCCGCCCAGCTTGCCGTCCGTTGGGTCGGACGGGTTGTCGTCAATTTCGACCTTCAAAACCATGGGAAGGGCCATGTCGATCTTCGGCGGGTTGTTCTTGATGTAATAGGCAATTTCGTCGGTTTCGACCGTCTTTCCCGCGGAGTCCCGTACCCTCAACTGCAACTTGAAGTCGCCGTCTTTGAAAATTTTGGTGTCAATGTCAAAGTAGAATTTACCGGTATCCAGATCCAGCGATCCCCGCCGGTACTGGTAGTAGGGGTTTTGTACTTCGTCGCCGATGGAATCGTACATAACCGGGCCGTGGCTGGTAACCTTGAACTCGGCGATTTCCAGTTTGTAGTCGTCCTCGGCGGTGCCTCTGAACCGCACCGTATCCCGAAGGTACGTACCCGCATTCGGTTCTTCCAGAACTATCGAAGGCGGACGGAGATCGACGATGGGGCCAAGGCCGGCCTTAAAGGGCTGCTCGCAGGCAAGCAGGGCCAGGGCGAGTATTCCGAAGAAAGCGGCGCTCTTGCCGGTTTTTCCTATTGCACTCATGACAATATTCCTCTTGTTCATTTCCGCCCCCCTTACTTCGCGTAGTACACAATGCGGTACAGGTCATTAGACAGATAGCTAACCGCCGCGCCCCAGAACGGGGGATCCGATATAGCGGGAGTCCAGTTCCGCACGGGGAAACATTCAAGCCCGACACGGGCATTGAAAACGGCATACCGTGTTGGTATGTGCATGGTTTCCCAGCCGGTAATTTCGGCTCCGTTTCTGTCTTCCAGATACTTCGTAAATACAGGGTCAGTAAGAACATTGTTGGTATTCGTTGGGCGGTACGCCAGTTTTACCCCATCCCTGGAGCCGTCGTAACCTTCGTCCTGGTAGGCAATCCAGGGATTGCCGTTGGAATCCAGCGAGAGGCTGCACCAGCGCCCAACGTCGCCTATGTTGTCAACCATCTGCACGGTGTCTACCGTCCAGGTGGAGGCGGCAATGTTCACCCTGCCCCGTATGTACACCAGTTTTTTGTTTCTTGCGCTCAGCGCCGCGATATGGACGCGGTTTTCGTTGCCGGTAGTGAGCCGTTGGTCAACCTTGATGCTGACATACTGCCCCGTACCGTTCCGGTACAGGCTGAAAGCATCCGAGATCGCGTCGTATGTCCTCCAGTTGTACGCGGAGGTAGGCGTCGCACTGGTACTTATCGCCAGCTTGAGCCGCGCGTTGGTATTGTCGTAGTAGGCGACAATCGGCTGTCCCTGGCTGGTAACCGAGATAGCGTTGTGCAGACCGGCGTCCACCCTCGGCGTCGGACGGGAAGCCGCGTTGACTATCCGCTGGTATGGTGCCTCCGACGCCGACGCATAGGTGATCGTATACACCTGACTCTGCATAGGTACATGGTTAATATAGCCCCCCTGAATGCGGAACAGAGTGTTTGTGTTGTTATTGGCGTTGGTATCGGCTGAACCCGGGCGTGTCGTATAAGTGTAGTTTGTCGCATTGGTGCCAACCGTGGTCGCAAACAGGTTGCTCAGCACTCCGGCGAACGGGGCGCGTACCTCGTAGGTTGTGTCCGTGGTGTTGGCAGTTCCCTGCACACCAAAGGTGTAGATCAACTGACCCTCCGTTACCGTCGCCCCGTTGCCAACATCCGGTCCAATCGAGCGAAGCCATTGATACCCGGAGGTGGTTACCGTAAATTGTCTTCCGCTGGTGAGTGTCGGGGCAGTCGTGCCGAACGCCCGGTTCGGCGCGGTTCCGGTTGCGGTGAATGCGGCAGCATTGGTGATTATTCCGCTTGCCGGCGAACGCAGCCGATATACCGTACGCGGCTGAACACCTGCGGCGGTTGTTATCGTGGCGTTTTCCGCGCTTGCACCGTATTGATACAGCAGTTCGCCCTGTTCCACCCATTGGTTATTGGCAAGGTTCGCCTTTCTGTCCCGGATATAGTCTGCCCTCATCGGCACTATTCTGAATAACTCGTTCCCCGTAGGCCGCACATAGGTAAATGTCCGGTTCCCAACTGTTCCGGTGGCAGGGACAGTTATCGTGCCGGCAGTGATGTTACCGGTAGCGTTGTTGGTATTCATCATCCGGTTAAGCTGCCCGTCATAGGGCGCCCTTATTACGACCCTGTCGTTGGTGTTGGTTTCGGCAGCCCTGCCAAAGACAAACATTATGTCGCCTTTTTTTACATAACTGGTGGCAGAGACATACACTTCACGCAGATAGTTGTTGGTATTATTGGTCAGAGCCGTACCGTTGTTTGCCTGGGTAACCGAAAAAGTTGTCTGAGTCGTGTTAGCAGGAATCGTGCCGGCGGCAACCTCCAGTCCGGTGCTCGGGTCTACCCAGGTAGCATGTGCGGCAAGGGTAGCATTGGTGGCCGTTCCGGTTAATGCAACGCCGCCAACTGCCGAATTCAGGGTAACGTTCTGGTCGCCCCTTTGGGCTGTGGTGTAGCTCAGGGAGATGGTACCCTGCCGTGCGGCGTATACTTCGGTAATCGGTCCGGTAACATTCAGATCCGATGGGCCAAGCCGGTAAACCAGCGTATTGGCCTGTACCGTCGCATTATTGGCTACCAGCACTTCGCGCACATACAGGTTTTGATCGGGAATAATAACGCCGCCGGTCAATTCGTACAGCGTGTACGGCACCGTTACATTTGTGCCAGTATTCTGATCTTCCGCATCCCAGCCGCCGTCCAGGTTGATCCATGTTCTTAATTCCGCTGCATTGGAGGTGTTAATGGGGCCGGGACTGCCCCGCAGGTTGTAACGGTACTTGATCGACTTGTCCTTGGTGTCGTAGTAGCTTAAATGGATATGTTCGCCGCCCGTTCCCGTCGGAAGCCATGTTACCACATGGGGATTCTCAAACTGGTCGGTAGTGGGCGGGTTAACAACACCGGTGCTTCCGGTACTGGCGTTGTACCAGGTTTTTTCACCGAGGTAATGGCCGGTGGCTATCGTGCTGCCCGTAGATACGTTACTCGGCGTAACACTGCTTGAAATACCCGTAACAAGGCCGCCTGCCCCCCAGATATAGACGCCGCCAAGGCCATCCCATGTTTGGAGAGTGCCGTTTCTGCCAATGACGCTGGCGGCGGCAAAGGGATGCGCCGACCTGTTGGAATTACTGGATGAGCCGTCTCCGCCGCTGAAGTATATATCCGTCATAAAAATCGGATCGATAAAGCGCAGAACCGTCCAAATATTGCTGTAGTCGCCTGAACCCCAGTCGGCGTTGTTCCTGCTCACCGACATGTGGCCGGTGTTGGTACCGTTTACTCCCGCGTTCCCGCCTTCGGCGTGGCTCTCCCAGAGCACTCCGCTTCTTGGGTCTACGCTCATGGCGGGATTGATAATATTCGTGCCGCGGGAGTTCAATGTCCTAAAGGCTCCCTGATCGTTGCCGGTTCTTGAGTCGTTCGACTGCCAGATGTGGACAGAGGTAAAGTCATCCCACAGTTCGGTGCCCGCCGCTTCCGTGTTTTCCAGGTTCCAGGGCTGCACCCAGCGCCGTCCGGCGGCGCTGTTATCCACCGCCGTGCCAGTCGCGTTCACCAGCGGCCGGTCACCGGTACCGCCGCCGGTACCGCCAATCCGGGTATTCGCCGCGTAGTACGTGGGTCCCGCCGCGGCGGTTAACAGCAATGTTCCGTTGCCGGTCGCCGCGTCCGCCGGTATGGCGGACATGAGCCGATAGCGGTTCGCGGTTATCGCGTCCGTTATCCCATAATTGCCCGCGCCGGGGATACCGTTAGCCGCCACCGACACGGTGGTGGGGGCGGTTTTGGTCGGCAGGATAACGGAGGTATCGGTGACCGCCCCGCCGCCAAGGTTAAAGCCCTTTATCGCGACCTGCTCGCCGGCCTGACCGGTAACCCCGCCTCTGTAGAACATATACCTGCCCTGCAGGGAGCGGTTATCGTGGCGGAATTGGCTCTTGTCCCGGATAAATCCGGTAACGTAGGGGCGCAGGTTCATGGTTATTTCGTTGTAACGGGCAAGCCCCGCCGGCAAACTCGGATTCCAGTTGGAACTAACATTCGCGGGCAAGGTGCTTGCGGGATATGTCACGTTGGGGCTATCAACAATATAATTGTAGGTAATGGCGCGTACAGCAACGTTGCCAACGACAACGCCCGCCGGAAGAGTCTCGGTATCCCATACATACGCCCATTCCACGCGGTGGCGGTACAGGTCGATGGTGTCGGTAAAGAATACTTTGTTCGCTGGCGTACCGGCGGCCACTTGCAGGAAGCCGGTTCTTGGCGGCACAAAAGTGGTCGGTGTGCCGTCGGTGTAATCGTCCAGTCCGTTGCCCGTCCGGGTTGTCAATATGTCGAATGTGGTGCCGCCAATGTTCAGGGCGACCCGTCCGATGCGCTGGTCGTCCTCGGCGTAGCCGCGCAGTATTACCGTGCCGCTGACGGTGTCCGCAGCAAAGAACGCCACGGGGTTAGCCCAGGCAACGGTGGGATCGGCATTCGCGCTGGCCGGCTTGTTGGGAAGCCCGCCCATTTGCAGACTGGTCAAGCTGTGGTTGTAGCTGTTGTACGGCGCGGTAGGCAGGTTGATTCTCCTCGGTTCAATGTGCCCGGACTTTTCGCCGGAGGCATTGTGCAGGCCGCCCATAACGCGGTTACCCTGCGGGCCTTCGCCCACGGACATGGGCGTGGCCGCCCGCTGTACGTTCCAGCTTTGGCCCTGCCCCTCGGTTTTGGGGTTAAGGTCGTACAACTGCGCGAACGGCACCGTACGGTCTTCGTTGTTTACGCGGATGCGGATCAGGGCGAAGTCCATGAAGAGATCTTCCTCGTAACCGTCGATTATCTTCAATATGAACATCGAATGGTTCGCTATTACCGTGTTGGCGGTCGCACCTTGCGCCGGCGGCCATGCGTCTGAGCCGCCAAAGTCGATAATGGTAGTACCTGGCACATCGCCAAACGCGCCGGCGGCGTAGGCAAACTCCGCGCTTACCGCATTGGAATCACCCGTTGTACTGTATGTCGCGTCACCAAGCTGAAGGTTCGATGGTACCTGTGAAGCCGTCCAAACATTAGACCCATTGTAGTAAGAGGTGTTCAGCTCCCATACGGTTCCGTCTGGCGCGCCGGTCGGGGTTTGCGCCGTCGCCTTGGGCGAACCATCATTATTCTTGCCGTCGGTGACCGCAAGGAACGCGTAACCGCTCGGCCAGGGGCCGGAGCCTTCCGCGCCCAGGCTGGCCCAGGTCATGTTACTGCCCGGATTGTCGATGATGTAGACCCTCCCTGCCCTGACAGTCAGTGTGTCCATGCTCGTTGCGTTGGAGACATATTCAAGGCGGAAATTCCGGGTCTTGGTTGCCTGCGGCACCCCGGTCGTCTGTATCCGCATGGCCATTAGCTTGTTGCGGACGTTAAAGTCGACAATATTGCGGACATCCAGCGCGTTGGAGTAGATTGGATCGCTCACTCCGTTCAGCACGTCGGGCAGCGGTTCATCCTGCAGACTGGTGTTGCGGTGATCCGCAGGATATTTAAGCCGTGCGCGGATCCTGTCCAGCAGCCGGCCGCTTGTCGTGGTACCGGTAGCCAATCTCTCATTGCTGGGGAAATCAGCGGCAAAGCCAGGTATATTCCGTATGTCGGTGCCAAGCTGAATATGCTGTATTCTGGGAGCGTTGTTCATGATAACCAGCGGCTCCTCGTAATACCGGGCGTTGCCCGCCTTGTCGAATACCACGACGTGCATAAGCACGGGGCCGGAATCCATGCCGTAGCTGTTAATTTCGACGTACCAGCGAATTCCCAGGTTGCCGCCCGCGGCAAAGCCCATCGGCAGGTTGTGGCCGTGGTGGGAATCGTTCCCCGACGGCCGGTTGCGGTCGATGACAATGGCGGAGGGGCCGTCCAGCGCGGTTGTACCGTTGGGATCTCCCCAGCCGGGTATGAACGGAGTCTGCATTGCATGTCCGCCATTGTAAGTGGTAGCCGGTATGACAGACCCCCTTAAATTGGCAGCCCAGTCAACCTCGCCGGGCGGGAGAGCCGCCGTGTGCGGCACGAATGTCCCAACGCCCAGGTCGTTAACATCGTTCTGGTGCCAGGAAATAAAACTCCTGGGCCGGCTTCCGGGTGTGCCGTCTCCCAGCCTGGAGAACCACAGCACGACCCGCCGAACGCCCGCAACCGGGCCGTCGTCGCCGGCTTCGCCGCCCAGCGGCACCGAGGTGCCGGCAGGCCGCCGGTTAAAGGTATAGGCCGCGGTGGGCGCTCGTTCGTCTATGGGCAGGTAGGAAACATAGGAACTGGTCAGCGGAGACGGCCGTGATATATCCGTCGCCGAAAGGTAGATCGGGTAATTGACCGAAGGCTCGGCTCCCAATCCCAATTTTGCAGTATCAATGTCTACACAGACGACCCACAGGAAGTAGTTGTTATCGTTGGGGTTGGCAAGGCCGTTGGTGCGTTCAATTACTTCCGCGTTGCCGATATTCGCCGATGAATTGGTAATTACGGTGAAACGCATAAAGTCCGCGTCGGTTGAACTTAGTCCGCTGAATTCAGCAATGCCGGAAGACGCCAGGTCATTGTGCCACTTCCAAACGATATAGGTTTTAGCAGAATCCAGGGTAATATTGGTCCGTAGCCAACTCGGGTGCGGTTTCGCGCTTGCCGCTATTCCGCGTATGCTAAAGTCATCGCTGTATTGACTGCCAATGCCGGGACCGTAGGTACCGTCCAGCAGGTTTTCCGAACTGGTGTTGTTCGGCGAGAAGGAGAGGCCGCCGCTTGTGTTTACCGTGGTTCTGGTCCAGCGGATGCCCCGGACGCCGTTGTCGTCTTTAACGGTGATGCGGTACGAGGCGACTCCCCTTATGTTGGTGTCGGCGATTTTATCCCAGAAAATAGAAGGCATCCCAGGATTATCGGCGTCCGCGCTCCTTCCAAAGGCGATTTCCTCGTCTTCGAAACTCGGAGCGTCCGTCGCCACAAAGGCGATTACCGAAGCTTTGTCTTCCGGATCGTCCGGTTTCACCCTGCTCAACATTCCCGGCTCGCCGGTCCACGGCACGCTCGCGCCGGTCCATGTTCCGGTTGTGGCCGTCCAGTCGGTGCCGGCGGCGTTTCTGGTATCGTCCTCGACACGGACTTCTATCCTGATCCTGTTGGGACCGATAATATTACTCCGTTCAAGCTCGCCGCCGGTGTTCACGATAACCCACCAGCTGGTGCTGGTGCTGGAATTACCGCCCCGGTTCGCCATATACCAGCCGTCTCCAACGGCGATATCGGTTGAGCTTTTCATCATATTGGTAAAATAACTGCTGCTCAGCGGGGTCTGATTGCCCGTTACCTGGTCCCAGGTTGCCGTATCCCAGCGGGGTACCGCCAGAACGTAGGGATAACCATAGGCAGGGTTGGCGCTGTGACCGGGAGTTCCCGGATCACCCGCGTTGTCGTTCAGAACCCGGAAGTACACGTACTTGACCCGCTCGTTGTCCCGGGCCTGGCCGGAAATGCGGATGCTGCCGTTTAGCAGGCGCTCGGCTTCAATGACTTCCTGGTTAGGATTGCGAATGGCGGTTACAACGGGGCGATCGCCTTCGGGATAGATGTAGTATTCCATGCGTTCGGTAACGGGGTTGCCCGCGTCGTCAATAGCCAGGAAGTGAATCACCATTTTACCGATCTCTTCACCTTCGGGAATGATGTCTTTTTCGAAGATTCCGTTGGCATATTTGTAGTTGCCCTCAACGTAATCGCTGGAACCTCCCGTTTTTACAATGGGCTTAAATCCGCCTTCGATGTACTTTAACCCGTCGGTCGTACCGAAGTTCCGGGTATTGGGTATGAAGACTTCCCAGGCAAAAATTCCCCGTTCTATTTGCATAAGCACTTGCGGCTGATTTGCCGCATTTCGATAGAACAACTGGTGGGTGGTGCTGCCGGGCGCGTCCTGATAATACCGCCACTTGGTCATGTCGGTAACAGCGGGGACATTGCCGAAGCCGTCGTCGATGTTTTCCACATAGTAGGCAACCCTGCGGACAAGGCTTGAATTGTCTTCGGAGTTCCCCTTCATGGTAATTCTGCCGGTAATCGCCCGGTAACCTTCACTGTGGTTATCTTTATTGTACCACGTTTCCGGTTGAATATTGTCCAGCTTGGGCGGTCTGTTGTCCAGAATGAACTGTTTGGTGGTATCGCTGCTGGTAGACACCCTGCCGGCAGCGTCGTACACGTAGAGCTTCAGGGTGTAGGCCACGGGAGGATCATTGGGACCAGCGCCGACCAGATCGAGCGGGACCCCGCCTGTATTAAGCATATAGGGTCTGACATCCACGGTGAACGGATTCGTGAGGGTTGCTCCGGGAGTAAAGGTCACCGGGAAAGCCCCGCCGGTGAAAACCGAATCACCTTTGTCGTCCAGCACATCCGCAAAAATCTTCCAGATGGTATTGGCATCGCTCACAGTTATGGTAAAGTCCGCCCTGCCGTACAAGGGGTTGTAACCAGGACCGGCACTCGGAGAACCGCTCATATCGAGGCTAAAGTAGGTTCCCATGCCCGCCGCCAGCGTAACTTCGGGCGACGCGGTGTCGATGAAGAATTTCCTTCCCGACGTTCCGCTGACATCGCTGAATGTAGAATCGTCTACCAAATAGGTGTTATTCGGGTTGCCGCCGCCGAGAGAGAAGTCGGTGGCGTATACATCGATCCGGTACTGCCCCTGCTCGCCGGCAATGCCCGGGTATGCCGCGTTGAGCATTGCCCCGGTAATCGTCCAGTTAACCGTGGGCTGGGCGTGTGCCGCGTCATAACCGTCGGCATGGGCACTTGGCCATGCGGTAACGGCGGGCGGGGCGGGCAGGGTCCAGCTTGCGCCGCCGTACCAGCGCCACGCACCGGCGCCGGAGTTGGCCGCGTAGTCCCATTTGCCGATAACGTACTTAATCTCGTTAACCTTGGTTTCGTCGCTTACAACGCCCATAAGGCTTACGGCGCCGTCAAAGATCGTGTATCCGGTCGTCAAACCGGTCAGGTTGCCCGTACCGGCATGGCCTTTTTCAAGGTTCGTAAACTCAATTTTCGGAGAGGTGCTGTCAATGTAGAAATACCAGCGCACCACCCCGGATTTGCGCCCCGCCATGTCCGTTCCCTGTATGGTAACGTAGCGTTTGGCGCTTTCGTTGTCATTGGTATCTAGCAGCCGCCAAATATTTTTCCTGCGAACCGCTACCGTTACAATGTACTCTCCGGTTACCGATCCCGGCTCCACGCTCAGGAGCCTGTTGGTTTCGGTAGTGCTCGCGTTGGTTTTTGGAACATCAGCAGCTACATTTTTGGTGTCTACGGTTTGGTAAATATTGTAGGGAGTGAATGTTTCTCCGCTGTCCTGAGTAATGGTCGCGGTAACCTCGCTCAGGTTAATATCGTACACCCTTCCCCTTAACCAGAAAACAACACTTTCGAGGTTATCTTCTTCACTGAATACCCGCTCGTTCTCCTCATAGTTCGTCCATGTCGGTGTTCCCGGAGGCAGGGCATCCTCGGTGATGCCTGCCGGCCGGGTAATCCGGAAGCCGTCGGAATTGTCCTGCGCGCCGGGATCGTAAATGGGCGGCGTACCGTCCATGCCGTAAACAAAGGGATTCGCGCGGTCAAGAATAAATTGCAGACCGTATATTTCGGCCCAGTTGCCGGCGGAATCCTTCAATTTAATGTCAACGGTGTTCGGGCCGTCTACGCCGGTAAACAGAGAGTTAATCGGGATTTGGAAGCTAACGGACGTAGCATTTGTCCCCGAGGGTATTGTCCCAACATGCCAGCCTGATACATTATCCACAGCGGTGGCCGTTCTGCCGCTCGAATTGAATCGGTAATAGAAATAAGTGTCATTATCCGAGACTCTGATGTAGGAGGTGGAATCCTGGAACCTGCCCCTGAGTATGGCAAGAGGATTGCCGCCTGCGTCGGTGTTCCGGGAATCGGAAACAACGCCGGGGGCGTAGGTTGCCAAATGGTCTGCCTTCAGTTTTTCAATAACATCCGTCACGGAAAGAGAGGGGTGGCCGTATTCCAGCGGCCAGGAGGCAAGCCCGTGATTCCGCAGATCCAGCCAGGCGCTGCTGGTTTGCCAGGTGGTGTTGCCGTAGGGCCAAATTTCGTTCCAGTTTGCGGGGAACATGGACGGAACCAGTGTAGTAGTAACCGTTGGAGGATCACCCGGCACTATCGTGAAGCCGTTATACTTAATCGCCCTAACGAGGGGAGTGTTAACGATAATCTCCGGCCCCTCGGTGTCCTTGTAGAAATTCCATGTGGGGCGAACGGGGTTACCGCTGGAGGTAATGTCCCGGGCCTCAAAGCCAATGGTCTTAAACCCGTCTTCCGCAAGGTCAAATATCTCTTTTAACCGGGCATACAAAGTACCCATATCGGTCTTTGTCCAGGCTGCCGGAATATCCGCCACATTACCCGCCGCGATTATTTCTGCCACGGGGTCGGGTTTGTCGGCAAGTGTCCAGTTTTGTATGCCCGTGCCTGCTGTAACAAGGCGGGCGGTAAGACCTTCAAACGTCATTTCGAAGAAATCGAGGTTGCCGTCGAATACGGTCCCGCCGCGGGCTACGCCCGCTCCCTCGTCCCAGGTAAGATCGCGCCACAGCTGATCAAAGGTAGAGTATGTGGGGCGGATATTGTCCCCAATGTAATGGCCGGGCTGGGGATCGTAGTTAGCGAATGTTATTTCCGGCGGGGCATTGTCAAAGATAAAGCTGAAGTGGCCGGTATCGCTGGGGAATATTTTTGACTTGGTGCCAATTGTACCCAGGTTGGGAACGGGAGCGGGGTTATTCGGATTCTTGCCCCAGTGGTAATTGGAACCCGAGAGATCGGGTGCGGCCTCGTCGGTTACCCGTATCTGGTAGTACTTATTGGCGTCCTTATAATCCGGGTACGTTCCAAAATATGCGTCTATTAAGGGGTTGCCGGTGTTTAATATCGCGTCAAGTTTATACTCAAAGTCGATATCCTTCGCGGCGTTCAAGGTTCCGGAAACGGGCATCCAGTCGTTGTCGTTCCAGTTGGGGTCGCCCACACCGTCGTAGGCTACGTTCCGCGGGAAGCGTATCTCTACATAGCTGTTGACTTTCGCCGGATCAAAAAGATCATAGTCGCCGACCGTACCGGTAATCGAAAGCGGGGACGCTCCCACGACACTGGTTGGCGTCGTAGTGCCGCTTAACGGCCTTATGGAACCGTCAGTCAGATACGGATAGTCCGCGTCCTGGTCAACCTTAAAGGTAACCAGCGGGACGTAGGGTTTGGAGCCGGGGAACACGGTGTTGGTGGTTGCATCAAGGATATTCCCCGCTTTATCAATGGCGGCAACAAAGAGCCGGTACGATGATATAGCTGGATCGGAAAAGATTCGGGTGTCAATCGTTATCTCGAAGCGGCTGCCCCCCTGCGCGTCGCTCTGGCGGAATTGCCTGCCAATGCCGTTGACATACTGGTTCGTTCCGGTGGAGTTGGGGAATGCCCTACCCCAGGTGGGAGCGGCTTCAGCCTCGGGCAGTATCCACCACTTCACTCCCATCAGGGGGTTGGCCGGGTTGGCCGGATCGTAGCCCGGCTCATCCGGATCATCAAACACCTTCAGGCCGTTGTTATCGGTAACGCTCAATACAATGGGAACCTTGCCGTGCGTTTGTCCTTCGTCGCGGTAATTATTAAAGCTGATAAGGAATGCCTCGGGCGGCTCGGTGTCCACTTTTACCGTGCGGTCCATAAACGCCCCGTAGCCAAGGCGGTCGTACGCCTCTACCCGGAAACGGCGGTTATCGGTGGTATAGCCGGCGTCAATAGGGTTAAAGATAACACCGGTCTTTTCCCAGGAATAGGTATAGTAGCCGGCGCGGTATTCGGCGTGGGTGGTGGGAACGAGAGTCAGGGTAAGCTGGCTGCTCGCAGGAGCGACTGCGGGATCCTGTGACGGAGAAATTGAAACTTCCGGTGTAAAGGTAATCCACATTTTCTGTATATTCAGGCGGCTTCTGGCATAGCCGCTGACGGTTACCGGTTTTTCGGTTTGCAGTTGTTCTTCCGGCGGATTAGATACCATTATCTGCGGCTGTTCGTTGTACACGGCAAAGTAATAGTTCTCCGGCTCCGCTGTTGCCGCAGAAGGAGTATCGCCCGGCCTGGTACCATCTATAGTTACTTTGGCGCCAACGTCGTCGGTAACACCAATCTGTATCCGGTACATTCCGTCGTACAGGTGATCCAGCGGCGGATTAACGGTCGGCCACAGCGCCGCCGCCATTATTCGCTGCGTAAGGGTTCCCGACAGATCCCGCGGGTCGCCGTTAAGGAACTGCCCCAACTGCGCGGAGGTAAGCGTTACCTGCGCGTTTGCAGCCTGATTCCCGGTGTAGGATACGGTAATCAATATGCCCGGAGGAGTACTATTGATATTTATGCCGTCCCAGTCGGTAAAGTTCATCTCGATGCCCTGGCCCATTTCCAGGATGTTCGCCCGGGGACTGTCGGTACCCCAGTTGTCGGTGCCGTTGCCTCTTACTATGGCTCCGCCTACCTTGTTGACTTCCACCTCAAGGTGTGCCGGGCCGGCAATGGTTGTGCCGTTGGCGTTCTTCGTGGAAAATGCCGAGATGTCCATGTGGGGCGCGTCCTGGAGATCGTCCACCTTGAGTCTCTGCACGATGTAGCCAAGGTTATGGACATTGTCCATGGCGATAATATAAAGGTACAAATATTGCCCGTCCCAGGTGTTTGCCCCGGCAACTTCGTTGCGGGTGTTAAACTTCAAGTTGTACATCTGGTCCTGCGGCGAGGCGTTGGCCGGCGCGCTGCTGCCCAGCGGGTCCCTTACCCAGCCCGACATGTGATCGCCGGATTTGGCAATATTTTCATAGAAGAATGCAAGATTCGCCGCCGAAGGATCTTCGCGGTAAGTTTCAAGTTTGCCCAGCGTGGTACTCGTACCGGTGGGAACGGGCACGGCTGTTTCGACAACCCACTTGACCATGGAGACGACGCCTGCCGGCGGTTTTACCGCGAGGGTTCCCCCCAGGCCTGCTTCATACGCCATTATTCCCGAATCGTCGATGCGGGTAAGACCCACCTGGATATTCCCGTTCACAACATATTCGTCGGTTAAAATCTGCGCGGCATCCGTCGCTTCGGCGGGGCCGGCAGCCGGCTCTTTGCTGGACCCTCTTATGGAAGTAATTCGTACTTCGGGGCCTTTGCCGTCCAGATAGAGCACATACCGCTGGGGCGGGAAGTTGCGGGATTCGCCGGTTGACTGCGCCGTTATTTCAAAAATGTACGGCTCGGTGCTGGGAGTAAAGATAGCGTGGCCGCCGTTGGTGTCTGTGGAACTGTAGGTAAAGAGTCTGCCGTAGTTGCTGCCGGCCTTGGTCCTTCCGGTGTAGCCCATTTCGGCCCTTTTGGCCTCGGCGGCGGTTGATGTATCGCCGACAGTCGTTTCGCCCTCCCTGTCGCTGACCCATACGCCTCCGGCGGCATCGTCCCACTTCAGGTATCCAAAGCGGCCGGTGCTTTCATGCAAATAAAACAAAGTCGCGAAGTCAATGGGTTCCTCGGTATGGTCGGCCAGTATCTGCAAGACGAAATCCGGCCGATGTGCGCCGCTGGTGTCCTTAACGGCAATTTTCTTGCTGGTCGGCTCGGTAATGTAGTAATGGGGGTTGGGCTGGGTCTCAATGTTTGCCGGGAAACCATCGAAGTCCAGTTTTACCGTGGGAACTACCTGGTTACCAACCACCAGGATTGATACCGGGTGATCGGCTTCTTCAAAACTGTTCTCGTCGAATTCGCCGAAGTGTGCCGGCGGGAAGTAACCGATCGCTTCAACCTCGCCCTTTTCGGGATCCGGCTCGCGGGGTAATCCGGTGGCTTCGTCGAAGTACGTATCGGAAGTTTTTATTTTGAAGTAATACACAATGCCGGGCGGCAGAGGAATGTACTCTCCGTTCACGTCAAGGCTGTACACTATTTGGCGTGTGTTGCTGTCTATCGTATAACCGACAAGGTTAAAAACAAACTGCGCCACGCGTATCGGGTCGTCTATTTTGGTGCGGTCTGCATATACCCCCTGTTTATTCCCTTCCACTCCGCCGGGTCTGTCAAAGCCGACCAGGTACATGCTGGCGTAGCCCCAGTTGGTGTCGTCGTCGTCCGGTTCGCCGCCGGCAAGGTTGGACGGCCAGAATTTTATTTGAGGGTAGCCGGGCTTAAGACCCTTGCGATCGGTTACCTGACCGCGAAGCTGCTGGCCGGTAATAATCCGCGCAGTCGGTGCGTTAGGCGTATGATTGGGGAATGTCATCTTAATGTCGGAAGCGCGGTTTTTAATTATATAAATAAGTTCAATGGTATCCGCATAGGTGGTAACGTCGTGAACACGGAACTGGATCTTCAGAATGCCGTCGTCCAATCCTTCTTTTGTCGGGCGGGAAGCAAAAAGCTGCCGCAGGGTATTAAGGTTGTATGACCAGGTTCCCTCTTTCGCCCCAGTGCCGTTGAAAATAATTCCCGCATCGGTCCAGTCAAGAATGGGATGATCCTCCTGGCCCTGTTCGGAATTGTGAATTTTTACTTCCACGCGGCGCAATTCGCGGTAAGCAGTAACTTTTCCGCTGAACTCAACCGTACCCTTCAGGTACAAGCCGGTGTGTTCGGGCGTTTCGACGGTAATCGTCGGCGGTTCGACCGTAACTTTTTCACCCAGGTTATTGCTAAACGGGTTTTCGCAGGAAAGCAAAAATCCCAGCAAACCGACAATCCCGGCAGAAAGAATTAAAGTTCTTTTAAAAAACGTAAACATATCATACCCCCATCATTCATGGATACACTTCGCGCAATATATAATAACTCAACGGTAAATATACCACGGGTTTTTGTCTATTGCAAGTATTTTTTGAAGAATCTCAAGGGGTGCCAGGCACCTTTCACCTGGAACCAGCCGATAATATGTGGTATACTGGTCAATAAGGTTGGATATGAAGAAACTATCATGGGGCATTGCTGCCTTTTGGGTTATTGTGTGCGCGGGAACGCTGCTCCAGGCGGCGGATGTACCGCCTTTTCCGGCATGGGGCGCCGACGCGGTGCCCGATCTGTATGCGCCGAATCTTGCCGGACCGGGGGGGTATACCACCACCACCGGGGGCTCGCCTGCCAGCGCATTGAATCCCGCTCAGGGAGGGGGCGCCCAGCGGATCGTCTTTGACGCCGGCTACCTGGGACTTGCCGGGACGGGGGATGAACGCGGTTACGGCAACGCTTTGGAAGTTGGGGCGCTGTTTCCCAGCCGTTACGGTGTTTTCGGCGGCTCTTTCCGGTTTATCCAAAGTCCTTTTGACGAAAGTTTCCCCATAAGATGGGCTTTTTCGGGTAATTTGAGCGCTGCGAAGGAAATTTACCCCCGAATGTCGCTCGGAGCGGGGCTGAATTATGGATTTGGCGAAAAAGAAGCGTGGACTCTATCCGGCGACCTCGGTTTTCGCTGGAATATGGGCAAACTTGGCCCTTTCAATAACTTTACCTGGGCTGCGGTACTGCGCAGCATGGGCAAAAGCTGGACTCCCACCTGGTTTACCCCGATAGGGGGCGTCGCCATGGACCTCGTAAGGGTTCAGGGCAAGGACGGCAAGGAAGACCCCTTTGTGCTGATTGGCTCGGCGGATGTAGGCTTTCCTTCCATCGTGTACCCCGAAAAAACCAGCATGACCATAAAATTCGGGCTGCGGGCGGAAATTGCCCGGTTTTTCAAAATCGGCCTTTCGTGGCCGGGCGCTTCGGGTATAAACGCCCGCGAACTCGATAAACATTTCAACGATATTGGGTTTCCGGCGATTCCTTCGGTGGGCATTGGCGTGGATATCGCGCTCCCCTCCGGCGGGGAGCGTATTGCCGGGGGACGCCTTCCCTCGGACGGGGATTTGGCGATTGACCTTGCCTACAAGCCCCTGTACAAGGGCGTTATGGCCATCGGCGCGGGGGCAACCTGGAATGTGGGCATTGCCGACAAAAAGCCCCCGCTCATTATCCTGGATTACCCCGAAACGGCGTATTTTTCCCCCAACAACGACGGAAAGGCCGATTACCTGGATATTCCCGTCAGCATTACCGACGAGCGGTATGTGGAAAGCTGGGTGTGGGAAATAACCGACGAGGACGGGGAAATTGTCCGCATCTACCGGAACAAGGAACTGCGCCCCGAAACCCAGGGTTTCAGAAATTTCTTCGCCCGCCTTTTCGCGGTAAAAGCACAGGTCGAGGTGCCGCCGACTCTCCGCTGGGATGGAATCACCGACTGGGGAGAACTGGCGCAGGACGGCAGATACTTTTTTACCGTTACTGCCACCGACGATTCGGGCAATACGGCGACAACCGAACGTTACGAGGCGGTGCTGAAAAACAGTCCGCCGGTTATCAGCATACGGCCGCTGGACGAAACCCAGCGGGTGTTCAGCCCGGGCGGCGGCAGCAAAAGCACCATCACCATTACGCCTGACGGTTCTTCCGAAGATCCATGGGAGAGCGGCATTTACGATGCGGCCGGCAATCAGATCCGGACATTCGATAACGAAAGCGGAAAACCCGCCCCCCGCGTTTGGGACGGCAGAAACGACGACGGTGTGATAGTAAGGGACGGCGTGTACACCTACTGGATCGCCGCCACGGACAAGGCGCAGAATTTCGCCAGCGCGACCATGGGCAATATTGTTGTCAACACTATCCGCCCGGTTATCAGCGTATTCATCGCCGACCCCTGGTTTAGCCCCAACGGAGACGGCATCAAAGACACGCTGATAATGGAACTGACCGTACCGTCCAAAAATGAAGTTACCGGCTGGACCATGCAGATAAAGGATAAACAGGGAGCTCTGCGCCGTACCATAACCGGAGGTCAGTCCGGCGGAGTCGGTTCCGTGTGGAACGCCAACTCTCCGGCAGTACAGGTACCGGATCGTCTGGAATACGACGGCAAAAATATAATGAATACGGTTCTTCCCGAAGGAGAGTATACCGGCGAACTTTCGGTAAACTATGTGAATGGTTTTACCGCTACGGCGGTTTCGCCCCCGTTCTTTATTGATATAACCGCGCCCACAGCCAGGGTTGAATCGGATTACACGGCGTTTTCACCTAACCATGGAGGCGTGCAGAGCGAGATGCTTATACGGCAGGAAGGTTCGCGGGAACTGCTGTGGATCGGCGAAATACGGCGGGCAACCGGCGCGGCCGGCGAACGGCCGGTGCGGACATTCCGTTTCAACGGAGCGCCTCCGTCCGAACTGCGCTGGGACGGCCACGGCGAATCGGGAACCTTTGCTGCGGACGGCGAATACACCTACGAACTGTACGCTACCGATCAGGCGGGCAATACCGGACGCTCCAATATTCTGCGCTTCCGCCTGAGCACCGCCGACACGCCGGTAATGATCACCACCGACTACCGGGCATTCGCGCCCGCCGGCAACAGCCCCAGGACGACGATCAATTTAGTCCCGCAGGTTCAGGTAACGCAGGGGGTTGTCAGCTATAAAGTAGAGGTGCTGAACAACGCCGGTGTACCGGTGCGGACTTACGAAGGCAGGGGTATGCCGCCGCCGACGGTTAACTGGAACGGCAGAACAGACGCCAACACCCCCGCGCCGGAAGGTATGTACACGGCGCGTCTTGGGCTGCAGTACGAGCAGGGCAACCAGCCAACAGCGACGTCTCTGCCGTTTGAACTGGACAACACCCCGCCGAAAGCCACGGCTTCGGCGCCGTTCAATATTTTCTCCGCCGGCTCAGGCCGCCCCGTCCTGCCGGTACAAGTCAAAACCGAAGCCAACGACGAGTGGAACGCGGCAATGGTTTCCGGTAACGGGACACAGGTGCGTACCTGGAACTGGAAGGGGGCGGCCCCGGAAATTTCCTGGGACGGACGGGATGCGGCGGGCAACCTTGCCCCGGACGGCACCTATCAGTTTACCCTGCAATCCACCGATGCGGCGGGCAACAGCGCCCGTTACAGCATCACCGGCCTGGTGCTGGACAAACGGGTGCCATCGGTAATATTGACGGCATCCGCTACGGGCATCGCCCCGCGGCCTGACCAAAGAACCGACCTGGTGCGCTTCGGAATCATCTGTTCACTGCAGGAAGGCATTGAAAGCTGGAATCTTGAACTAAAGGACGAAAGGGGCGGTGTACTCAGACGCTTCGCCTCGGCGCCGCCCGCCGCAAACGGACGGGTGCCCCCGCCGCCGGCGAACATCGGCTGGAACGGGCTTTCCGACAGCGGCAGTATTCGCGAGGGATCGTTCATCCCCACACTGACCGTTAATTACGCCAAGGGGGATGTCGTTACCGCGACAACCGCCCCCATATTGGTCAACGTCTCCGGGCCGCAGCTCTCCATGCGCTTCAGCCCCGATTACTTCAGCCCCGACAACGACGGCGTGGACGACGATCTGTTTATCAATCTTTCGGCACGAAGCCCCGTCGGCATCGATTCCTGGTTCCTGGAGGTACGCGAACCGGAGGCACCCTTCCTGTTGTTCTACCGCATTACCGGCAAGGGCAGCCCCTCCGATACGATAATTTGGGACGGCAGGAGCAACAGGGGAGAGTTGGTGCAGTCTGCCACCGATTACCCCGTAAAATTCTCCGCCACAGACACGCTGGGCAACTCAAGCGAAATTGAGGGGAAAATCGGCGTCGACGTACTGGTGATCCGAGACGGCAACCGTCTGCGGATTCAGGTTCCGTCGATTGTGTTCAGGGAAAACGCCCCCGACTTTAACGGCATTCCCGAAGACCGGGTAACCAATAACCGCCGCGTTATACGGCGCATTGCCGAGATTCTCAACAAGTTCCGCGACTACAAGGTGCAGGTGGAAGGCCACGCGAATCCCGTGCTGCTTACGGTGCAGGAGGAACGGGAAGAGCTGCAGCCCCTCAGCGAGGCGCGGGCGCGGGCGGTAATGAACATGCTGATTGAATTCGGCGTTGCGCGCTCAAGGCTTTCGTATGTGGGCATGGGCGGCACCAGGCCGGTGGTTCAGCACGCCGACCGCGACAACTGGTGGAAGAACCGCCGCGTGGAATTCATTTTGATAAAGTAGGCTTATAAAGAGTCAACGAATAGCGCGAATGAAAACGAATGAATACAAATGTAGTTCTGATTCTTTATTCGCGTTTATTCGTGCAATTCGTTGATCGTGTTAGACATTGGTGTCATTCGTTGCCCAGTCGCGGCTGCGGCCGACGGCTTTGTGCCAGCCGGACAGCAGGGCTGCACGTTTTTCGCTTTCCATCGCGGGGGTAAAAACGGCGTCCCGTTTCCAGCGGCGCTGAAGATCTTCCCTGCTCCAGAAGCCGGCCGCCAGGGCGGCAAGGCAGGCCGCGCCCAGGGCGGTGGTCTCGCGGATCACGGGGCGAATTATCGTACAGCCGGAAATGTCGGCCTGAAACTGCATCAGAAAACGGTCGCGGCTCGCCCCGCCGTCTACCCGCAGTTCATTCATCGCAAGACCCGAATCTTTTTCCATGGCGCGCAATAGGTCGGTTACCTGATAGGCGATGGATTCTTCGGCAGCCCGTATGATGTGGCTGCGTTTGGTGCCCCGCGTAAGGCCGACAATGCAGCCCCGCGCGCGCATATCCCAGTACGGCGCGCCCAGACCGGCAAAGGCCGGGACGAGGTACACCCCGCCGGTATCGGCGACTTTCGACGCGTAATATTCACTGTCGGCGCTGTCGGTAATAAAACGCAGTTCGTCCCGCAGCCACTGAATTACCGCGCCGCCGATAAAAACCGATCCTTCCAGCGCGTATTGCACTTTGCCGAAGAGACTCGCCGCGATGGTGGTGACCAGGCCATTCTTGCTTTCGGGAGCATCCCCGCCGGTGTTCATCAGCAGGAAACAGCCGGTGCCGTAAGTATTTTTCGCCTGCCCTTTTTCAAAACAGCCCTGAGCGAACAGCGCCGCCTGCTGGTCCCCCGCGTCTCCTGCGACGGGAATCTTTGTCCCCTGAATATCCGTGTAACCGTACAGTTCGCTGGAGGGCAAAACCACGGGCAGCATGGCGCGGGGAATGTCCAATGCCGCAAGAAGCGTATCGTCCCAGTCAAGTTTGTGGATGTCGAATAACATGGTGCGACTGGCGTTGGTGTAATCGGTGACATGGGATCCGGTCAGTTTCCAGATAAGCCATGTGTCAACCGTGCCGAAAAGAATTTCGCCTTTGCGCGCCTTTTCCCCTGCGCCCTCAACATTGTCTAGAATCCATTTTATCTTTGTCGCCGAAAAGTATGCGTCCGGCACCAGGCCGGTGGTTTTTTTGATGTGATCGCCAAGGCCGTCCCGAACAAGGCCGTCTACGATATCTGCGGTACGGCGGCACTGCCAGACAATGGCATTGTAAATTGGCCTGCCGCTCGATTTTTCCCACAGTATTGTCGTCTCGCGCTGGTTGGCAATGCCGATGGCGGCAATGTCCGCCGCCGCGATGCCCTGGCGCGCAATTAGTTCCATCATCACCGCGTACTGGGAAGAAAAAATTTCCATGGGATCATGTTCGACCCATCCCTCGCGGGGGTAAATCTGGGTGAACTCCTTTTGTTCCTGCGCGGCGATGTTCTGTTCTTCGTCAAACAGTATCGCCCGCGAACTGGTTGTCCCCTGATCCAGGGCAAGGATGTATTTCGGCATAATTACCTCCAGTATAATATTTAAGAGTCAACGAATTACGCGAATGTACACGAATGAAGAATCAATATTGCTTTTGTATTCATTCGCGCTAATTCGTGTCATTCGTTGATCTGTAGCATTGTATTCATTCGTTGATCCTCCCGCGTTTCAGGAATTTGCCCCGGCCTTGAGCGCCGAGAAACTTCCCATCCCGGACAATTACTTCCCCGCGCGAAATGGTGCAGACCGGCCAGCCCTGCACGGTAAATCCCTCCCAGGCGCTGTAGTCCACATTGCTGTGCAGGTTTTTGTGCGACAGAACCGTCTGCCTGTCCGGGTCGATTATCACGATATCCGCGTCGGAACCGGCGGCAATCACTCCCTTGCGCGGGTAAAGGCCAAAAATTTTCGCAGGGCCGGCGCAGCACAGATCGGTAAAACGCCGCAGGCTGATCTTTCGGCGCGCAACAGCATCGTACATAAGCGGTATGCGTTCTTCAATGCCGGGCACACCGGAGGGGCATTTGGTAAAGTCGTCTTTACCCGCCATTTTCTGCTTTTCAAAAAAGAAGGGACAGTGGTCGGTGCCGACAACATCAATGTCCGCGGCAAGTCCCTGGGTGAGCGCGGCATTGTCGGCGGGGCTTCGCAGCGGCGGACACATTATGTACTTGAGTCCTTCGTTATTTGGCAGGGAAT